>SDBU01006556.1_pt1 | contig 13657 bp, 15 predicted proteins | sample 2277071 | NCBI WGS metagenome assembly SDBU01 (sample SAMN10397929, study PRJNA504765) | marine sediment metagenome | isolation source: marine sediment core GS08_GC12, 126 cmbsf | place: Arctic Ocean: Gakkel Ridge, Loki's castle | collected 2008
AGAGGAGTTTTGGCAATAGCTATATGTCCATCGGAGATACAAACCGCAGCAATAGTGCGATAGTTGCTCGCCACGCAATTTCCTAGGGCAATTCGCTGCCCTCTTGCAAGCTCTGAAACTGCTACTAGAATCTCGTTATCCTTCTCAGGAACCTCAGGACCTAAGACTATAAGTGGAAGGTCAACCGCTGAGAGAACCTTATCCACAGTTCGCTTGGCTTCCTCAGCGCCAGTATTCCCCGCTTCGGGGTGAGCAGATGTAAGCCTTAGCACTATAATCTCGGCACCGGCTTCTTCAGCTTTCTTAGCCCAATTTCCCACATCATTTACCACATCGCCCCAGGCGGAAAGCAGAAAGGGCGCCCAGCCAGAAGCATCATCCCGAATCTCTATGGCTATCCTGGGTGGGTTGGGGAATGAGCCCTCGAAATCAAGGAAAGGCATTGCGCTGGCTCCACCAACTGTTACGCCTTTACGACCACCACTACCGCCTATCTTCACCTCACGAATCTTGGCTTTCCACTGCTCCTTAACAACTTCTACCTCTGGCATATTTACCTCCTCTATTCAATTATAGGCGGCATAGTCAAAGCAGGATGCCCCTTCTCCTCCAGGAAGGGGAGAAGCTCATCCACTGTAGTGCAAATGCCACCATCTGCAATCTTGTCTAAGAGGTCAGGCTCTCCTATCTCCTCACATCTCTTCTGAAGTTCTTCACCAAGCTCCTCCTTGAGGCTCTTTGACAGCCATACTAGACGCTTCAAGCCACCTTCTGTAGAGATGAACTTTTCGCTCAATATGTATCGCTTACCATGCCCCATCATCCCTGGGGACTGCCGTCCTCCACCGAGCTCACCCATGAGAGTGGTGAACTTCATACCACAAGGGGTCATGCCATAATCTTCCCTGGCAACCACCATAACCCCATTAGCCTCGGGGATGACCACCATGTTGCATTCACAGCACCCGCAGGTGGTCATTGGTGAATCCATAAGGGAATAGATGGTGAAGCGGCTGATGTTCCTCTGGGAATTATCATATACAAATTGATTAACTCCCTCCCACTCCCCCTTAACCTCATCAAGAAGTTTCCCTTTGGGCACAGGCTGATTTGGTCCCCTGGGATTAATCTCATAAGCGGCTCTGCAATCGAGCCAGCTATAGGCACCACATAGTCCGGTTCGCTCAGGATTGATAACGCAGACATGAGTAGGGGCAAAGGATTGGCAAAGGGTGCAGCTATAAAAGGTATTCACACTTTCATCCTTTAAGCCGGCTGTTCGAACATCCCTTTCACGATAAACCTCTCGGGCATGCTCCGATAGACGAAGCACATCCTCCTCTCTGGTGTAAATAGTTGTCTGAACCTTATCTACAATGCTACCAAATTGGTTGTGGAGGGTGGTATGAAAGACATCGCCCAAATGCTTAAGCCTAAGCCCAGCCTCACATGCCTTCTTGCTTATTCGAATCCAGACGATCTCCCGCTGACCTTGATGCTGATAACCCTCAACCTCATTAGAGAAGTGATGTAACTGACGCTCCAGAATAGGTTCGAAATCCTTCTGCATATTTCGACCAGCTACATCGACCTTGCAGGCGAAGAATGTATGTGGGGTTTTTTCAAAGTCAATTTGGTCTATATCGGGTCCAACGACCTCGCATTTCCCATCCTCAACCTCATCCATATCCTTCATTTCAACTAACTCAAGGCTCGGTCCACTCTTTGAGCCGAATTCTACATATAGGTCTGCTCTGCGAACTACCTCCCCTTCGAAGGCTGGACCAAAGGAAACAGGGAGCGAGACTTGAGGGATTATGATCTTAACGCCGCGAACCTCCATACACTTATCAACCAGTCGTTTAGCCCTCTCTGCGTCATCCTTGCCCGGAATGTCATCAAAGGGCATGCTCACCACATGTTCGTATTTGGTTATGCCTGTGGGCAATATCTGTGGGACTAGAGTATCGCAAATGGCTGGAAAACCATAGGTGATTGCCCCAGCTCCCGTAGCCCACTTAAGGTCATCCATAGGTCCTAAAACCAAGGCGAAGGCAAAGCAGCGAAACTTGTTATAAAGAAGCATTCTGCGCCAATCACCAGGCGTTACATTGCCAAAGCTGAAAGCAGCACGGGTAGCAAAGCCAGTAGCATAAACTGTGGATTCAGTATCGGAGCCAAAGGGAATGGTAAATGTGTCATAACCTAGCTCTATGCCTTCCTCGAGCAACTGCTCTACAATGCCTTTGCCCTCGACATTGCTGGAAAGGAAAACAAGCACCCCCTTTGACTGAAGTTCTCGCACGATCCTAACTGCTACCTCATTGCTCTTGGCACGACCTATCACAGCGGCGAAGCCAGGTATTCGCCCATCAACCAGCTGGACCCCCCAACTTCGCATTTGTCCATCATCAATAGGTCCATTATACTGGTAGCCATTATGCACCTCGGGCTGCTTTCCCTGGGCGAACTCTATAGCTTTTATAGCTTCCTCAGCGAGGAGTGTGGCAACTCCAGCATCCATGGTCTCGCCTAGATAGGGCAGCCAGAGGTGCTCCCCAGGCACAGGGGGAAGGATGCTTTTGATATGCTCCACGACATGAACCAAATCACCCACCTTTTCCACCTTTTCCCCCATGTAGCCATAGATGACGGGCACATAATAAGCTGTTGGTCCCCCCCTCTTATCCACGAAGTTGATAGGAGTGTCAGGTCCTATAGTTTCTAACGCCTCTTTAAGCATCCTATCTGCTTTATCAACTACCTGATGTGCGCCTCTGATTGCTGCTGTAGCGATAAATCTAGACATTTCCTTACTCCTCCTTTAACCTATTTCTAAAATCCCCCGCCAAAGACTCGATTCCACCGCTCCAAGTGAATATTTTAGCCATAACTCTAAATAAAATCAAATCTTCTAGCTGAAGAGAGTGTTTAGCAACATTACCTTTTGTCATTCTGAGCCCTATGGGCGAAGAATCTCCTTATAGACTCTTCGCTTCGCTCAGAGTGACAACTACTGTTAATAAACGCTCTCTAACTGAACCCCGAAACAGCGATTAACTTCAAAAGTTGAGATTTTGGGTGAACAAATCCTACCTGTCATTGCGAGCAAAGCGAAGCAATGACAGAATAAATAGGTGACACCGTCAAATTACTTTGATACCAAAAGGAAGCTGGGATTCAAGAGCTATCAAAGGGGATTTACCCTGGTTGAACTTATGATAGTCATGGGGGCTATGGATGATTTATCACCCCGGATGGATTTGTTTACTCATGGCACGACACTAACGCTTTTAGGTCTATGGAAGCAACTATACAAAATGTGCTAGAATGAGGCAAGCGATGAAGAGACGAAATGAAGCGGGTTTGAGCCTTGTGGAGGTGATAATCGTCATAGCCCTGGTAGGCGTTATTATCGCTGCATTCGCCGGTGCTCTTTCCCAAGGTATACTGGGCAGCTCAAGGGTAGACGAAAGAGCCACAGCAGCCAACCTGGCTCGCTCCCAAATAGAGGATATTAAGGCACAGCCCTACATAGAGCCTCCCGAATACACGGTCATCTCAGCCCCTGCTGGATACAGCATCACTATAGATGGCAGCATCGAAACCCCTGGTTTCCTTGAGGTAATCCGGGTCACTGTGTCCAAGGATGAGGATGAGGAGACCTTATTGGAGGTAACAGCTTATAAGGTGAATATGGGGGAATAGTATGGCTTGGAAAAATGAACGAGGCTTCACTTTGGTTGAATTGGTTGTTGTCTTAGCCATTCTGGGAATGATTATGGCACCACTTACCACCATGCTCTACCAGTCCGTGTGGATACCATCCCGGAATACCGATAAGCTTGACCTGGTGCATGACCTGCGCCAGGTAACCCGCTGGATATCCGAGGATGGCAGGCGAGCACAGGAGTTCACCTCTGGCTCCAATCCTGCCTATGGGACATTCAGTTGGGTTGACTACACCTCTTCACCGCCGGTCACCTGCACCGTCCGCTACTACTTTGAGAACTCCAACCTGATGCGGGAATCGACCTCCAACGGCAGTTCTTCCACCTTGGCAGTGGCTTACAATATCAACCACTATGATGATATAAGCTTTGAGTTATCCGGCAACAAATTAACAGTTGCCATAACTGCGAGCATGGAGGCAACAGGGGGAGAACCTATATCGAAGGATACCACGGTTCAGGTGCAAATGAGACCAAAACCACTAGTAGAAGTGTCAGCCCCTTAGGGATTATGCCGATGCAAAAGAGGAGAATTTCAATGTTCACCCCAAGAAGTCAAAAAGGTCAGGTTATGCCCTGGGTCATAATACTTATGACTTTTGGCGTCCTGGTTATCTGCGGATTCCTGGGTTATGTGGGGACAAGCGTGCTGGTTACCGGGAAGACCACTAGCCATACTTTAGCCTATTATGCCGCAGATGCAGGAGCCACCGCGGTTATTAAAGACTTGGCGCAGGGGGAAGATGCACTTTCACGCGATTACTCCGTTCCTTCTCTCCTTGTCAACGACTACGAGGTGGTTATCATTATAAGCGTTCCAGCCACTACAATCCCCGGCGTATATCAATATTTTGACCCTGGGGCTGAAGAGGGGCTGAGTTCATTGGCTGGCGACACGCATTATCTCTTTCAGCTAAACCAGGTTGAGGCAGGGAGTAACATTCGGATTAACTGGGCTTTTATGCCTGCTGAGGGGGATTGGGAACTCTCCCTTTACAAGGGGGGGAAGGCAAAGGGAAAACCGCTAGCTCAGGAGAGCGGAAGCAGCAGCCCTGGGACTTTAATTGTAGATGACCTTAGGCACGGAGGGGTTTATACTATTGATTTTTACAATAAGTCAAGTTTCTCTACAACCTCTTCTTCATACAGCTCAACCGGAGGGGCTAATAAAACCTGGGTTTATGGCATAGCCTACAAGGATTACCTTATCACCTCCGAGGCGGGGGATGTTACTATCTCCGTCTATGCCAGGCAAGTCCCTGGACCAACCAACCCCGCCACCAAGCAGACAATCGCTATAGAGTCCTGGCAAGCCTCATGATACTTGACTGTTCCCGCTAGGGGGGAGGACATATATTCCCCTCTCCCTCGATGGGAGAGGGTGAGGGTGTCGATTCTTTTTCCGCATTTTCGTAACAATGACAGGTAGGATTGTTAAACCACCTCAAGAGAAGCTAGTTGACCAGGCACTAAAAAGGGTCTATAATTTATGTGGAAGGGTTAATAGCATAAGGAACGAAAGGGTGAGCTGGCACGAGTCCTGTGGCATCTTTGGAATCTATGCCCCAGGGGAGGAGGTAGCAAGGCTCACTTATTTTGCTTTATTTGCCCTTCAGCACCGAGGTCAGGAGAGCAGTGGGATTGCAACTGCTGATAGCAAGGTGATTCGCCTTCACGCTGGGATGGGATTGGTATTACAAGTCTTCGATGAGCCTTGTTTAAGCCAATTGCCAGGCATTATAGCTATCGGACATAATCGTTATTCCACCGCAGGTTCAAGTCGCCCTGCAAATACTCAACCCATCTTAGTGAAAGGGGCTCAAGGAGAGATAGCCCTGGGACACAATGGGAATATTGTCAACGCCACAGCCCTGCGTCAAGAACTTGCCATGCAAGGGTATCGTTTTTTCACCTCTACTGACTCTGAGGTAATCGCTAATCTTATAGTTGCTTCTCCAGGAAGAAATTGGGTGGAGAGGATCGAGCATGCCATGCACCGGCTGCAAGGGGCATATTCCCTGGTAATCCTCACGCCTGATAGTCTGATAGGAGTTCGTGACCCCTTTGGGGTGCGTCCCTTGTGCCTGGGGAGCATCAACAGCGGCTGGGTAATCGCTTCAGAAAGCTGTGCCCTAGACCATACTGGGGCGAACTTTCTCCGAGAGATTGAACCAGGGGAGATAGTGAGTATCAATGCCGAAGGTCTCAATGCCCACATGGCAGTAAAATCTGAGAGAAGGGCAGTGTGCATCTTTGAGTATATCTATTTTGCCCGCCCTGATTCGGTAATTAATGGTCGGCTGCTATATCAAGCACGGCACGCTATGGGGGGGAGGCTAGCGCAGGAATACCCTGTTGAAGCCGATATGGTTATGGGCATCCCCGACTCAGCCACGGCAGCAGGGATTGGCTATTCCCAAGAATCGGGCATCCTCTTGAGTGAGGGGGTGCTAAGGAACCGCTACGCCATGCGCACCTTTATTGAGCCTGACCAACGAATCAGGGAATTGGGGGTTAAACTAAAATTCAACCCACTGCCCGGGGTATTAGCCGGAAAGCGATTGGTTGTAGTAGACGATAGCATTGTGCGGGGCACCACCACCCCACATGTAGTCAACCTGCTGAGGAGAGCCGGAGCAAAAGAGGTGCATATGCGTATCTGTGCCCCTCCCATCCGCTACCCCTGCTTCTTCGGTGTGGATATGGCTTCTCGTTGGGAGCTTATCGCCGCTCATAAGGCAGTCTCGGAAATAAAGGACTTTATCCACGCCGATTCTCTAGGTTATCTTAGCCTGGAGGGGCTTATTCAGGCTATTGGTCTCCCTAGGGAAGTCTTCTGCCTTGCCTGTCTTACCGGTGAATACCCTATCCCAGTGCAATTGGAGATGGATAAGCTAGCACTCGAGACAATGGAAACCTCGAGCACCTAAAAACTCAGGTTGAGCACAGAGTCTGTTCTACAAAGTCTTATAGGAAAAGTATAGGGGAGGTTTAGAAACATTGCCACAAGGTAAAGGGGAAACAAAACAAACCTACGCCCTAGCTGGCGTAGATATTGATGCTGCCAATAGGGTTAAGCAGTTCATTAAACAGCGTGCTGCCTCCACCTTTCGCCCTGAGGTCTTGACTGATATAGGTCTCTTTGGCGGGCTATATGAATTCAGCGGCTACCGTGAGCCTGTCCTCGTATCCAGCGTCGATGGAGTAGGCACCAAGCTGAAGATCGCCTCCGCATTAGGCAAGCATGACACTGTAGGCATTGACCTGGTTCATCACTGTGTCAATGACATCCTGACCTGTGGTGCCGACCCACTTTTCTTCTTGGACTATATTGCTATGGGCAAGCTCATCCCACAGCAAGTAGAGAGTATTATCAATGGATTAGTAACCGCCTGCCAGAAGGTAGGTTGTAGCCTTATTGGTGGTGAGACAGCAGAGATGCCTGGTATCTATAACCCGGAAGAATCCGACCTGGTAGGCTTCATTATCGGGGTAGTAGAAAAGGAAGCCATTATCGATGGGAAGACAATCAAGGCTAAAGATGCTATTGTGGGGATACCTTCCAGTGGTTTGCACACCAATGGATATTCCCTGGTGCGTCATATTTTCGGCGTTGAGCCCTCGGTGCTGGGGGTTTTCTACCCTGAGCTAGGGCGAACTTTAGGAGAGGAATTGCTTGAGCCTCATCGCTGCTACTACCCTTCACTCAAGCCACTGTATCACTTGATCAAAGGCATTGCACATATCACTGGGGGTGGGCTGGTAGAAAATGTCCCTCGCATAATGCCACCTGGGTTGGCAGCCCATATCCATAAGGATTCTTGGTCTATCCCCCCGATTTTCAAACTTATTCAGCAGCAGGGCAATATTGAAGAGACAGAGATGTATCGGGTATTCAATATGGGGGTGGGGATGGTTGTCTTCTGTCCCCCTAGGGATGCAAGCCTGATCAATTGGTTGATACCACAGGCGAAAGTTATAGGGGAAGTGATACAGCAGCAAGGGGAGGAAAGGGTAATCATAACTTGAAACGGTAAAATCATACTTGCTAGACACAAGAAAACAATCGAACAATTGAAAGAAAAGCTAATGGAGGAACTGTAAAAATGCGAGCAATCCTGAGCGTTTCTGATAAGACAGGCTTGATAGATTTTGCCCGGAGGTTGCTAGAGCTGAAGGCAGAAATATTTAGCACCGGGGGCACTAAAAAGAGCCTGGAGGAAGCAGGGCTGAAAGTGCGCAGTGTGTCTGAGCTCACTGGATTCCCTGAAATCCTGGATGGTCGGGTGAAGACGCTTCACCCTGCAATTCACGGTGGTATCCTTGCTCGACGCAGCCTCACCAGTCATATGACTGAGCTTGCTGAAAGGGGCATCCACACCATCGACCTGGTTGCAGTTAATCTCTATCCATTCGCCCAAACTGTAGCTAAGGAGGGTGTCAGCTTAGAGGAGGCACTGGAAAATATCGATATCGGCGGTCCAACGCTGATTCGGGCAGCAGCCAAGAATTTTCCCGATGTCATTGTAGCAGTTGACCCAGCAGACTATCACACCACTCTTGAGCTACTGAATCGAGGCGAGGTCGATATGCCAACCCGCCGCCGACTTGCTCAGAAAGCCTTCCAGCATGTGGCTATCTATGATACCGCAATCTCTCAATACCTGTGGCGTGGCGAAGAGGGATTTCCGGAGCAACTCACCATTGCCTTGAATAGGCGCTCTGAACTCAGCTACGGTGAGAACCCACATCAGCAAGCAGCCTTCTACATTGAAGAGCCACAACCGAGAGAAGCTGGCAGCTTGGTTTCGGCACTCCAACTAAGCGGGAAGGAGCTTTCCTTTAATAACATCCTTGACCTTGATGCTGCTCTAGTTGTGGTGAGTGATTTCGCTGCCTCTACAGTGGCTGTCATTAAGCATAACAACCCTTGCGGACTTGCCAGTCATACAAACTTGGCTGAAGCCTACCGACGTGCTCTGGCTGGTGACCCAGTGGCTGCCTTCGGGGGGATAGTAGCTTCCAATAGACCCATTGACCTTGCCACTGCCGAAGAGATTGGCAAAACACACTTCGATGCTATTATTGCTCCTCAATATAGTGATGAGGCTCTGGCTCTGCTCAAGCGTAAGCGCGATTTGAGAATCCTCCAGGTTCCCTTGGGGGAAGCCAAAACTCTCCCTATCGATTATCGCCGAGTTAGAGGTGGCTTCTTAGCGCAGACCTTAGACTCTATCACTGAGAAGGAGCTATATCCACAAACAGTAACCCAGCGTCAGCCAACCGAGGAGGAACAACAAGACCTGCTTTTTGCTTGGCAGGCGGCGAAGCACATTAAATCTAACGCCATCGTAATTGCTAAGGACAAAGCTCTTTTGGGGATGGGGGCAGGACAGCCTAGTCGGGTGGTAGCTGTGGAAATCGCACTAAACCGAGCCGGGGAGCGTGCCCAAGGCAGAGTCCTCGCCTCTGATGCCTTTTTCCCCTTCGCCGATGGGGTAGAACTAGCCGCTAGCCATGGAGTAACGGCTATAATTCAACCTGGTGGCTCCATAAGGGATGAGGAGGTCATCCAGACAGCAAACAAGTATAATATGGCTATGGTCTTCACTGGCATAAGACACTTCAGGCACTAAGGGTATCTATAGCCGGAAGCAGGGGCTAAAATTTGAGAGGCGGAGCGGATTAGACGAATATTGAGTTCGTTTATATGGATGTTAGCTGAAATACTTATTCAGGAGGGACACAGATGTTTAGAACTAATCTCCAAAAAGTTGTAGATAAATATTTGTCCGTTCCCACTTTCCAAGATAAATGGAGAAAAGACCAAAAAATAGGCGGGGGTTACTACTATGCAGCGACATATCCTTCTATCCTTTCTTTTTTCAAAGAACATCAGCCCTTATCCGACGCCTTAAATCTAAAGGTGGCCTTAATCTTCTCATGGAACGCAACAATTTGTAAGGTAACCCAAACCCGATTTGAACAAGCAGAACATGAATTGGCTGACTTGGAATCTACTAGGGAAGAACTTAATACTAAAGACATTTTAAATGTTGATATAAATAAGGTCATTTGTGAGCTTTGGGGTCCGATAAAAAAGGCTACTTCTTCCACAGACTCGACTTCCGGGGTGAGCGTCACAAAATTCTTACATTTTAGTTTCCCTCATATCTTTCCAATGATTGATTTGAATACGATGAAGCACCTTGGAGGTACAACTGTCAACCTGAATTGGTACTCCATTTTCCTTTCGGAATGGAAAGATCTGTATAAGCATTCGAAGGCATCTTTCGACCAAATCTCCAATGCCGTCGATATGCCAGTGGCGCGAGTGCTAGATATAATGATTTTTACTCCACGGTAGGATGTTTAGTATGAGTACTTCAGCTAACAACGTGTTTGCGGCTCACTTCGCTCACCCGAATGCTTCGCACTTGCAAAGCCCGAGAGCGTTAGGCAACATGCATTCCCGATAAGAAGGCATGCCTGAGAGACAGGAAAGAGACTTGCTAATGGACATTCTAAAGGGGTTTGAGGTAAGCTATTATCCTTCAGGGAAAGAGGCGGTAGAATCGGTAATGTTTCAGAGGTTTTTAGACTTTAGGTTTGGGGGAGTATCAAATGCTAATAATCACTAAGGAAGGAGTTGAAGCACTTAAAGAAAGGATGAGCAACCCCAAGAATATTGAGCAGTGCAGGGATGAATTAAAGCGAATGCTGGAGATAAAAGAGGCGTTGCTTTGGCGAGCTGAGGACGCTCGCTCTCGCTGTTGCATCCCTTGGCAACTCCCTGCTCGACTAGGGTGGGAGGTTCAGGCTTTAGAGAAAGCACTAGCCTCCCTTGACGAAGGCGATAGGAAAGGGGCTATGGTAAGGCTAGAAGAATATGCCTCTCAATTAGAGCCGAGCCTACAATAAAAAGAAGGTAAAATATGCCCGATGCGGTTCTGGTGATAGATATGCTTAGGGGATTCTTGGAGAGGGGAAACCCGCTTTATTGCGGTGAGATGGCTCGGCGTATTATCCCCAATGTTCAACGATTACTTGAACAGGAGACGGCTCGGGGCTCGACCATATTTTACCTCTGCGACCATCATGCCCCAGATGACCCGGAGTTCAAAATATTTCCTCCGCACTGCATTGCAGGAACCTCAGAAGCAGAGCTTATCCCTGAGCTGGCTAATTACCCTGGAGAGATAATACCCAAGAATACATATAGTGGTCTATTCAATACCTCGCTGGAGGAAAAACTCAAAGCCATTCACCCTGAGAAGCTGATTGTTTGTGGGGTATGCACCGATATATGTGTGTTGCATACGGTAGCTGATGCTCGGAATCGCCACTATGAGGTGGAGGTTCCTATCGACTGTGTGGCTTCCTTTGACCTGGCAGCGCATAAGTTTGCCTTGGAACATATGGAAAAGATTCTGGGAGTGAAGTTAGCAAGGGCTCCAGTGGCTAAGATTCCCTCCCCTCAATTTGAGCCTTCCCCCGAAGTTTTATCTGGAAAGAGCGCTGACATCTACTTTGTCCGCACCGTAGAAATCCTGAAGCTAGAAGGTATCAATCCAGTAGCTACCATGGAGGTTTTCCCTAGCAGGGCGGGGATTCTTTGCGGTATGAGTGAGGTTCATGCCCTGCTGGATAAAGTGCTGCCTCCAAATAATAGAGAAGTATGGTCCCTCTCTGAAGGGGAGCCATTCCAGAGAAGGGAGGTAGTGCTTAGAATAACTGCCCCCTACCAGAGCTATGGAGCCTATGAGACCTCCTATCTAGGTATGTTATCCCAATGCAGTGGCTGGGCTACAGCAGCCAAGGAGTGTGTTGAGGCTGCTCAGGGAATACCCATCATCAGCTTTGGTGTTCGCCATATTCACCCCACGATAGTCGGAATTATGGACTATTCTGTCATTGTAGGTGGTTGTGTTGGCTGCTCCAGTATCGCCGGCGCCGAACTTGCTGGCATCTCCCCCACAGGCACTATTCCTCATGCCCTGATTATAATTATGGGCGATACTGCTAAGGCTACCCTCGCCTTTGATAAACATATGCCCCCAGAGGTGACTCGTATTGCCCTGGTAGATACCTTTAAGGATGAGCCTGAGGAAAGCGTAATTGTAGCCAAGGCGATGGAAGGGCGACTACAAGGGGTGAGGCTCGACACCCCGGCTGAACGGGGAGGGGTTACCGCTGACCTGGTCAAGGAGACCAGAGCTTGGCTTGACCTGGAGGGCTTTAAAGAGGTGAAAATCTTCGTCAGTGGAGGGCTCGACCCTGAGCGCATCCGCTACTTCGTGGAAAATGGAGCCCCTGTGGATGCCTTTGGGGTGGGAAGCTATATCAGTGGAACCAAGCCTATTGATTTTACTGCCGACCTTCATGAGGTGGAGGGTAAGCCCATCGCCAAGCGAGGAAGGCTACCGGGTATCACCTCCAACCCCCGCCTCAAGCGAGTGATGTAGGATTCTGAAGAATTATAAAGGAGGTAGCGAGATGCATCGGCGATATGGTTTTTATGGTGGCTTTCGCTTCGGTTTCCCACCCTTTACCTTTTATTTCGGTCCTCGACCTTTCCCTAAAAGGGAAGAATATCTCCGTATGCTTGAGGAATACAAAGAGGAACTACAAGCTGAGCTGAAAGAGGTGGAAGTGGAAAGGGAAATCGAGGAGCTGAGACGGGGATAGATTGGAAGCAGAAGAAGTAGCTAGAAAGATTGTAGAGGCGGCTTCAGATAGACAAGCCTCAGATATTGTCTTACTAGATACCAGGCAGGTGTGTTCCTTTGCCGACTATTTTGTCATCTGTGGTGGAGAGAGTGAACGTCAAATCGAGGCTATCCTCAAAAATATGAATGAAACGCTAAAGAAAGAAGGGATTGCCTCCCATCATCGTGAGGGGAGTGCTGCTTCAGGCTGGGCTCTGCTAGACCTGGGTGGGGTTATTGTCCACATCTTTACCCCATTTGAGAGGGAATACTACCAACTAGAGAAGCTGTGGAGCAAGGCTCGCCTCCTGCTCCGAATTATGTAACCCGCTCATCAACCTCACGCTAATTAGGAGAGGATTTCATCTTCAGAAAAGAAAAGCTCAATTTCCTTCTCGGCGCTTTCCTCTGAGTCAGAGCCATGGATCAGGTTATGCGTGATGTCTAGTCCAAAATCACTCCTAATTGTCCCCGCAGCAGCTTTGAGGGGATTGGTTTCCCCCATTATGCCACGCACCGCCTCCACAGCGTTCTCCTCCTCAACCACGGCAGCAATAACGGGGCTAGAGGTAATGAATTCTATCAAACCGGGGAAGAATGGTTTGCCCTCATGAATAGCATAGTGGCGATTAGCCAAGGCTTCATCCATCTGGATTATCTTCAGGGCTACAATCTTCAACCCCTTCCTCTCCAGCCGAGAGATAATCTCACCCACTAGCCCTCTCTGCACTGCGTCGGGTTTAATAAGAACCAAGGTTCTTTGCATCTTTAAATTCACTCATATTCAGAAGCCTGGAGACCAGCCAATTCCTTCTGTGCCCGCCGAAGGATAGAAAGCGAGTAACTCATCAGCGAGTCTGTTCGCTCTCGCTAATCGCTTGATCGAAAGGGATTGCTTCATCTCCAGAAGCCTTCGCGGTATTGTAGGCAAGAATTGACTCGAGTTCCTCTAATGCATCGAGGATCTTCTGATACTCTTCGATATCAAGCATCACAGCAATCCGCTTGCCCTTTTCATCGACGATGAATTTTTCGTGCAGAGAAATCATACAGCTTCACCTCGCTAACCTCTTTGCGTCAAAATAACACTTTTGACCGAAAGCATCAAGAGCGCTAAGGTGGAGTGCACCCATATGATTGGACAGAAAGGGTTAGGAGAGTCTGGCGGGGTAGCGGGTTATTCTGCTTCATAACCAGTAACTCTTCAAAGTCATTCGG
>SDBU01006557.1_pt1 | contig 13655 bp, 16 predicted proteins | sample 2277071 | NCBI WGS metagenome assembly SDBU01 (sample SAMN10397929, study PRJNA504765) | marine sediment metagenome | isolation source: marine sediment core GS08_GC12, 126 cmbsf | place: Arctic Ocean: Gakkel Ridge, Loki's castle | collected 2008
GCGTAGTATTAACCGGCGGGTGATGGAAAGCCTGATTAAGGCTGGTGCCCTGGACGGTCTGGGTAACCGCGGCACTCTGCTGGCTAACATCAGTCGTATCCTATCCCTGGCTCAGCGGGAGCAGCGTCTGCGGGAGACCGGACAATCTACCATGTTTGACCTGTGGGGTGAGGCAATGCCGGTTCCCATGCCCAGCCTTGACCTGCAAGAGGCTGATGTCTCCATCACGGAAAAGCTAGCCTGGGAGATGGAGCTGCTGGGGGTATATTTCTCTGAGCACCCCTTTAGCTCAGTGGCCCCAAATATAGCTTCGGAGAATGCCGCTCTGTGTGGCCAGATTGACGCTGAAATGGCCGGGCAGAGTGTTGTCGTTGCCGGTATGCTGGCTTCGGTCCACCACTTGTTTACCAGAGACCGGCAACCCTTTGCCAGCGCAGTTCTCGAAGACCTTGACGGCACCGTTGAGGTCATCGTCTGGCCTAAGGTCTATGCCACTACCAGAGAGTTGTGGCAGGCAGGGAATATACTGCTGGTTGAGGGCAAGGTCAGAGTAAAGGATGACCGGGTGCAGCTCAACTGTGACTACGTGCGCCGCTACCAGCCAGAAGCCGACCGGAGTGAAGAAACGGTCACCGCTGAAGCTACCGAAGCACCAGTAGCGGCTGAGGCAGCGCCTGCTCCAGGTCGGCGGTTCGTGGTCAGCATTGCCCAGACCGAGGATGAGGCTGGTGATATCGCCTCTCTGCAGGCATTGCTTACTATTCTCAGAGACTTCCCGGGACAGGATGAAATCAGCCTCCGTATTAGCAACGAGGAGGCGGTTATTCATCTCAAGCTGTCCAATATGTTGGTTGACTACTGCCCTGAACTCCATGAGAAGCTGGTGGCGATGGTGGGGGAGGATGGGCTAAGGCTGGAGGTGGCTAACTGAGATGCCGTCACCTAACACATCACCAGGACACCGGAAAAGGCTGAGGGAAAGGTTCATTAAGGCGGGGCTTAAGGGCTTCCATGACTATGAAATCATTGAACTGCTGCTGACCCTGGGCTCACCCCGCAAGGATTGCAAGCTCCAGGCAAAAGAGGCTATCCGAAGATTTAAGACCCTGCGGGGCGTGCTCGAGGCTTCCCCTGATGAGCTGCAGCAAATTGACGGCATTGGTCCCCATAGCGCCTTCGGCATCAATCTGGTACAGCAAGTAGCCAGGGAGTTTCTCAAGGAGAGAATCATTGAACAGCCGGTTTACCAGTCCTCTCAAGAGGTTTTTGATTATCTCTATCACTCCATGCGAGACCTGAAGAAGGAAGTGTTCAAGGTCATTTATCTAAACAGCCAAAACCAGATTATTGAAATTGAAGACGTTTTCGAGGGAACTGTTAACGCCAGCCCTGTTTATCTCCGAGAAATCATGATGGCAGCCATCAGACATAGTGCCACTTCGCTCATTTTTGTCCACAACCACCCGTCAGGTGATCCTGAGCCCAGCGCCAATGACCGCGGGTTAACCCGGAACCTGGTCTACGCCGGATGTATTATGCAGGTCAAGGTGTTAGACCATATCATAATCGGCAGTAATAGATACTTCAGCTTTGCTGGTGAAGGGCTAATCGAGGAATACGAGGACGATTTCTTAAACTTGAAAGCCAGAGGGACTGCTGAGGCGAAACGCAGCCGCTACAAAGCCAGACCGTCCGACCCCAAGCTTGATTAGCTCCAGGTGATTAGTCCCTACCGGCATCACTTTGTCCACAAATGTCGAGATGTGTCGACCCTCAAAGTTGAGAAGAAAAGTTAAGATAAGTCATCTTGACATTGCATTGGGACTTTAATAGACTTTAAGCCACGTAAATGCCCGCTTGCACCGAAAAGCAAACCGGGAAAAGGAGCCACCTTCTTTGTCGAATTACTGCCGGTGTTACCGGCACCTGTTGACAAATGTTGACAACCGTGCTACAATATGGACTGGTATGTGACAGTAGTCCAGACGGGGTGGTAGATGAGGGGCGGGATGAGGTGGGAAAATGCTTGACAACAGTGTGGCAGGGAGTTCGGAAAGAGCTCCATCCTTAACGCCGCTACAGGAAAGGTTCCTGAAGTCAGGTCTTGAGGGATTTGGGGACCAAGAAATCGTCGAGTTGTTTTTGAGCCTGTGCGTACCAGAGAGTGATCATAAGGGGCTGGCAGAAGAGTACATCAATCAGTTCGGAAACCTCAGGGCGTTTCTGACGGCTTCCTTGGAGGAACTAGAGCGAGCCGGGATGGCCCTCCATGTCGTATTCTGTATCAAGCTGCTGCACGAATTACCCTCGGAGATATTGAAACGGAAGATTATTGCCGGGCCTGTTTATTCATCCGCTGAAGAGCTTTTTGACTATCTTCACTACTCAATGCGAGACCTCAAGAACGAGGTATTCAAGGTCATCTATCTGAATAATCGGAACCAGATTATTGATGCCACCGACCTTTTTGAGGGGACGCTGGAGACCATTCCCATCCGTCCCCGTGAGATTGTAGAAAGTGCCATTAGACAAAAGGCCACCGGCCTGATTTTCGCCCATAATCACCCCGCCGGCGACCCTAAGCCCAGCAAGAGTGATAAACAGCTAACCAGAGACCTGGTCTTTATCGGAATGATTCTGCAGATAAGGGTTCTTGACCATATTATCATCGGAGAGGATGGATACTTCAGCTTCACTGACGCCGGACTAATTCAGAAGTACGAAGATGATTTCCTGAACCTGAAGATCAAAGGCGTATTTGCCGTTGCCGCCGGTGAGTAAAACAGCTGCCTGCTGTTGTCGTCCCTCTTGTTGCAGTATAAGCCTTGATACAACAAAGTGGCGTGCATTCTCGAGTGACTTGCCTAACCTTTTTCTCTTTACCCCTGTTATAATATAGGTGGACGTTGTTCAGCAACCTTTCCCCTTCGTATTAGGGAGATGTAATCCGTATCATGGAGAGGGGGATAAACCCCGTTAGGAACTCTAACGGGGTAAAGGGGGTGAGGTCAATAAGCAATCTCTTACAGGTGGATAATTGAAAACGAGGACGATTCAGTGAAGGGATTGCTGATATTGGTTGTGCTGGCGGGTGCCTGCCTGCTGGCTGGGTGCGTGGGGGAGGTAACAACCTATACCGACTCCGGGCAGGCAATAGGCATCGGCGTCAATCAAGAATTCATTATTGCTCTCGGTTCTAATCCTACTACCGGCTACCGCTGGCAAGAAAGCCATGATGACAATGTGCTCAAGCTGGTGGAACGTAAATATGAAATGGGTCAGGAGGCAAAACAGGGTGTTGTTGGTGCTGGCGGTGTCGACTATTTCCGATTCAAGGCACTGAAAACGGGGAAAACTGAGATAACCCTGGTCTACAAGCGATCCGGGGAAAAAGAGACTGTAGAACAGAAGGTATTCACTATTAACATAAAATAAGCCTACTCAACAGTGGCTTCTAGCCGAAGAAGGTATTGCTTCATCTCCACTCCGCCACTGTAGCCACCGAGTTTTCCGCCGCTGGTCAATACCCGATGGCAAGGGATGATAATCGGCAGAGGATTTTTGGCAAGTGCCTGCCCCACTGCTCGGAATGCCCCTGGCTTCTTAATCTGCTCGGCTACCCAGATGTAGCTCCTGGTGCTGCCATAGGGGATAAGCCGGGTCATCTGCCATACCCGGCGTTGGAACGTGGAAGCCTGGGACAGGTCGAGCCGATCAGGAAAGGTCACCTTGTGACCGCCAAGGTAGGTTCTGAGGCGCTGGACCAGGTCATCAAACGGGTAAGGAGCCCAGGTGGCCTCATTCTCTGCCAATAGCTGACGCGCTTCCTCCGCTGAGGGCTGAGGCAAGGTAGTGCGCCGTAGCCCCCTCCGTGAGCTTAGTATCCCTATCCAGCCTATCTCAGTGTCAAAAACTACGTATCTCAACTCCTGGATCATGCTGGTGACTCGTTGCCAATGCGGAAAATACACTGCTACTGCTCCACACTAGGCCTATCTGCCCCTCCTGGTGAATAGTCGTTTCCACCACGGTTGCCTGGGAGCAGCCAACAGCTTTATCTGGTTCTCCAAGTTTCTGATACGCTCGGTGGCGGCGCCAAGCTGGGCGGCCAGAGCCAAGTTCTTCTCTTGAAGCTCCCGGACAATGTCCATGACTTGGATAGGGGTTTGGGTAGGGGTATTGTCTACAGGTCTTGGTTTACGAAGCTCGGCAGGTAGTTGGAGGATTCGGTATTCCTCACCGAAAGTCCCCGGGACTAATTCGGCGTGAATCTTGCCCGATTTGATAAACCGCCTGACCGTTCTGGAGGACACTCCCAGCGACCTGGCTGCCTCAGCTATGGTTAAACCCTGCCTTGACATAGCTATTGACAAGTGTATAGTCAAACAGGGGTTCTTGTCAAGGGGTGGAGGGGATTGTTTGGCAACCTATCCCCCTGACCCCCTTCCCTTATTAAGGGAAGGGGGAGTATGGGTGTCGAAGAGGGGCGAAGCCCCTCTTTTTAATATTCTTCCCCCTCTCCTTTAAAGGAGAGGGGGATACAGGGAGTGAGGTTAACAAACAACCTTGTGGAGGCGGTAGTTGACTTTGTTAACTACTTCTTATCATATAGGTCTACTAAAAGAGATTGGAGTCAACAGGAGGGGCGAGTTCATTCGGCCGCCTTACAGAGCCATCGCCAGAGGCACTGAGAGCCGAAAATAAGGCATTACCTCTGGCGACGGGAGGATTAAGACCAAGAGGATAATTTGCCGCCCCAGTATAGTGACGTTAACTGAATCGGTGGCGGCGATCGCCTGAAGCGAGACCTTTCGAAGGCGGGCGCTATTATAGGCCCTCGTCGGCCCTGACTTACATGGAAAGCGTGATAAACACCCGTGTCGTCAGCAACAGTGAAAATGGCGATAATGCCAACCAACCAGGACCATAGTCAGACATAGGTATAGATTCTTTCGCTTGGTTGCCATTTCTCAGGCCAACTCAGGCTCAATCAGACCGTAATCGCCATCCTTTCGGCGATACAGCACGTTAAGGTGTTCACCCTCAGCATTGAAGAACAGGAAGAAGTCATGCCCCAGAAGCTCCATCTGGCTGATAGCTTCGGCGACAGACATCGGCTTCACGGCAAACCGCTTAACCTTGACCACCCTCGGGCGAGGTGGTGTCTCCTCGGTCTCCTCCGTGAATTCACTTCTCGCTAACGAGTTACCCCTCCCTTTATCATGTAGCTTCCCTTTATAGCGCTCGATTTGCCGATTCATAACCGCTGCTACTTTATCAATGGCAGTGAACAGGTCTTCACCCCGCTCCTCGCTGCGGAGCAGGGTGCCCCTGCTATCTACCGTCATCTGCACCACAAAGTGTTGCCGGGGAGACTTCGTCTTCTCTTCAGATATTTCCACATTGGAGGTGGTGATATCTGGCAGGTGGCGATTGAGCCTGCCCAGTTTGCGCTCGATATAGCGACGCACTTCTGGTGTCAATTGTACGTTCTTGCCGGTTACCTGTAGCTCCATGTTTTCACACCCCTGATAATACTCTTTTATCTACCTCATGCCGGCGGTTCCCCCTCCTTCAAAGGGGATAGGGGTTCCTAACAAGAAGGGCTGACCCCTTCTTAAAGACCTCACGGCAGGGACACGGATGGTCGGCAGGCGATAGTTGTCTTCAAATGTCCCGTGCCAGCACTAACCCCCATACCGAGACAGCCCCAGCTGCTTTCAGCGCCGCAGCACAGGCATCGATGGTGGCCCCGGAAGTGGCGACATCATCGATAAGTAATACTGGCTTGCCCTGAAGTCTCTGGTCTCGGCAAGTAAAGGTATTGGCTACATTGGTTCGCCGTTCGTCGACGGTTGATGTTCTGGCCTGGGGAGGTGCCTGCCGCTGCCGAAGCAGGCAGTCATCCACTGCCGGCAGGCTGGTGAGTTTGCCCAACTCCTGAGCCAGCAGGCCCGATTGATTATATCCCCGCTCCCGGAGTCGTTTCTGGTGCAGTGGCACCGGCACCAGAACCTCGCCCGGGATAGGGTTGGTAGCAAGATAATCGTGCAACAACCTGGCCAAGGGCATGGCCAGAGCTCTAAGGTTCTTGTACTTTAGTTGATGAATAGCCTGACGGATTACCCCGTTAAATCGAAACGGGGAGCGGATGCCATCTATCTGTGCCCGCCAGGTAACACAACTGGGGCAGAGAATGCCGCTAGGCTGCGGTTGGCCGCACCTGGGACAAAGCGGAGGCATAACTCGAGGGAGTAACTGGCGACAGGAGTAGCAAAGGAAATCACCCCGGTTCCCACAGCCTACACACCACTGTGGGAATAATAAATCCACTGCTATCCCCTTGAGCTTGGTTAATTGAGGAAGCATGCCACTGCCTGTAGTTCAATGCTTCAGGGTGAGTTATTGGCGGGAACGGGCAGTATGAACTGCACCGCTGATAATGGGCTCGTTAATATAAACGTCACCATTCCTGATTTTCAGGTTGAAAGCACAATCAGGATTGGTGCAAACCCATGCTTTGTAGTGAATAGGCGCCCCTTGACTGCCAAAATCAGACAGGGGCACCAGATCTCCAGACTTACATTTCTGGCATTTAGGTAAGTTGAACTGTTCCACGAGAACCACCTCCCAACCGAGTTTCTCTAGCAGTATACACTAAGTTGTGGCTGTTGACAAGGTTTTTTTCAGCCGAACCGAACTGATTCGGCTGTAAATAGCGCCCTCTCTCGTCAGCTGGCTCTTCATCAGGCTAATCGCATTTACTTCGATGCTATATTTGGTACCAAGGCTGGTGTTGGCGATAACCTGTCCGAACCCTTGCCGTTCCTCAAGTGATGCCCGGTCACGAACGCGTGCCAGGGTCAAATGGGGAGTGAATGGTCGTGACTCACGAGCAAAGCCGAGACGAGACAGATTAACCTCAAGTGGTTGCTGAAGCCGGGCCAACTTGTCTACCTCCCCGCTTACGCCCACCCAGGCCACCTGCACGCGTTTCAAATTGGGGAAAACTCCCAGGTTCTTGACCTCAAGGTAGAACGGGGCTATCCCCTGGGCAGCTTCTTCTATTGCATTGGTAATTTCGCCAACCCGGCTGATCGCGATATTTCCCAGGAACTTCAGTGTCAGGTGAATACTATGCGGGTCAACCCACTTCACCCACGGCTGATTATCTAATTTGAGCCGGGCCTGCAACTGGCTTAGCCCTAGTAACAGCTCATCCGGCAGCTCGATAGCGATAAAAGAGCGGACTTGCTCCATAGCTCACTCACCACATTCAGAGACTGTTTACCGAGCCCTCACCCGGTAAATCTCTTTGCTAGACAGCCTCGCCCTCAATGCCGAGCAGCCTGCGGGCATTACCTGATAGAATCAGACTCTTTGTTTCCGCAGGTAAACTCGTGGACCTGATCTCATTTAGCACGCGCCTCTGTGCCAGCAACGGGTAATCACTACCGAAAAGGATTTTGTCATCACCAACTAGCTGGACAACCTGGCTGTACACCTGGGCGCTATATAAAAATGGCGACGCCGCAGTATCAAAGAAGACGTTACCCATCGCCTGTTTTACCTCAGGCATCAAGGCATAGAAGGGCAAGCCGCCACCCCAATGGGCACAGACGATAGTTACCTCAGGAAAGCTGGCAATAAACGGGTAGAATGCTTCTGGGGTAACACCGCCCTTACCCGGATAGTTGTGCCCCACTGGCTCAGAGGCGTGGGTGAGCAGAATTAGCTTATGCTTCGTCATTACCTCGACCAGCGGAGCCATGAATACTTCGTCGCTCAGGTCAAATAACTGAATGTCCGGTCTCATCTCACCCACCCCGCGTATTCCGGCTTGGGCACAGCGCTCTATCTCGGTAATGGCAGCGTCGTAGGAATTGGGTTGGACGGCACCGAAACCCACTAGCCGCTTCGGGTAGCGGGCTATTGATTCCAGGATGTAGTCATTAGTCTCAACACACAGCTCATGGGTGGTCCAGCCGATATTGACGATGACTGAAATATCAACCTCGTCTTTATCCATGCTGGCAATGAGTTCATCAGCGGTGGCGAGTTTGGCGTCAGAATTGGAGTAGAGGATGGCAAAACAGGGGTCACTATCGATATATTTACTGCGGTTTTTCTTTATCTGCCGTGGGAAGACATGGGTGTGAAAGTCGATAATCACTGCTAGATTATAGCAGAATTGCCGAAGAGCTTCAACTTGGAAGCCAACTCAGAGCAGAAACCTGTCTTCACAGTCAAATCAAGGAGCTACATCTTACCACCCGTATTGCCCGCCCTCGATAAAGGCCACGGCAATTCCTATCAGAATAGCAAAAACGATACTGCCAAGAAGTATGCCTAGCCCCCACTTAGCCCAGGTGCTCTGGGTTCTCTTGAAATGCTCAACGCTGTCCCACCTCTTGTAGCGCCATGCCCACTCATTTCCCTTCACACCGAGTACAATAGCCATGATGAAGCCAGCATAAGGAACAAGAGCCAGCAGTCCTATCCAAACGCTATTACCAATTGCCCATATCCAATTCAAGAGGAAGGCTCCCCAGTTCCATCCCCCAATCTCTCTTGGAATCACTGCCAGACTACCTTGCCCGGAGGTGTTTTCCGCCCCTAGAGCACCGGGTTCCGCTCTACTGGTAAACATCTTGTCGGCACAGGGATTACAATAGATTTTACCTCCCAGGAATGTCTTACATTCATCGCAAATCAAACGTCCACAATTAACACAGGCCCCAACCGCTTCACGGTCTGAATGGTAAGCACAGTTTGACATTGCTTGCCGCCTCCTTACCAGGCTACTATGCCGCCTCTTTTTCAGCCGGCGCTCCAGCTTCAGCAACTGCCGCTTCTTCGACAACTTCTTCTACCGCCGCCCGTGCCTCACTGACCTTCACCACTAGCTGGTCAGGGTCAGTGGTAACCGTGATATCCGCACCGATGGTGAGATCCCTGACATGGATTGCCTGCTCTGCCTTCTCCAGAGGGCTCAGGTCAACCTCTATTTGAGGTGGCAGCTTGTCCGGCAGGCACTCAACACTCAGACTGGTGATACCATAGATCAGGCTGCGCCCCTTTTCTTTCATTGCTGGGGCTTCGCCAACAAGGGCAATAGGAATGTCTGCCTTCATCCGTTCCTTCATTCGTACCTGGTAGAAGTCGACATGGAGTAGCGCCCCGGTGGTGACATCTTTCTGGATTTCGCGGGCGAACACACTCCGCGGTTGCCTGTCTCCTTCAATCTCCAGAGCAATAAGTCTGGTTGTTCCCGCCTGAGCTATGGTCCGCTGTAGCGTGGCGGTATCACACTGCAGGGCAAGCGACTCCAGACCATGACCAAAAAGGTGAACCGGGGTGATACCCTGACGGCGCAAGAACCTGGTCTTCTTACCAAGGACATTTCTTTTGTTGGCTTGTAACGCTAAGCTTTTCACCTATCTCCTCCTAGCTCTAGACCAATTAAAGCAGAGGTAGGTACAAAAAGTCAAAAGCAGCTCCTTCTCCTCTGACGGGGATTCAAGGAAAGAGTGAAGCGGCTGTGGTTAACCCTGCTGCCGGGGCTATGGCTACTGTTGAACAGACTTGAGGCATCTCCAGTTCTGGCTCAAACCAGCAGGATGCTCCCGACAACAACCGCCATTGTCCCCACAATGACCATTCTGTTGAACACCTCCAGTTTTCGGTTGAACAGGAAAGCAAGAATCAGTTGGAAGATGGGACTTGTCGAGAAGAGAGGCGATACCACGCTTGCTGGGGTCGTATCCAGGGCGGTATAGCGCAGTAGCTGGGCAGTAGCAGCAAGCAGGCCGACTAGCAAGAATAACCCGAGAGCCCTGCTCTTGATACTCATGAAAGCCGCTCGTGTATTCGGGTTCCACAGGAAGAAGCTCAACACGATAGTAGCCACCGAGTAGGAGATAAAAGCTCCAGCCACCGGGGAGCCTGAGCCATTGAGCCCCAGCTTTATCAGGATCGGGGTTATCCCCCACGATAAACCAGCGCCGGCCCCCAGGAGAATCGCCTTGCGCGGTATGCCCGAAAATAGTCCACGCCCCCTGCGAAGCATCTGGGGCGTCAATACAGCTAATGTAATTCCACCGACTATTAATAGCACTCCGACGATTAGTTGCCAGGTTAGTGTTTCGCCAAGGATGGAAACGCCAAGGACTACCGCGACCAGTGGCGAGACTCTGTGTAGAACGTTAGCCATATTTTGCCCAACCAGCTGTACACAACCGTAACTAAGCGAGCGCCCGGCTACAAAGTGAATAATCCCTGCTGCCGACAGCCAGGCATAGCTCTGCCAGGAAAAGCCAAGAACACTGCCAGTCTGACCTGTGGCAATAAGAATAAGCAGGAAAAAGGGCACTCCCAGGGGGACTGTTATCAGGACACCGGCGGCGGCATTAACAACTCTGATAACAGCCCTCCGGGTGACAATTCCGCTGAAGGCAAAGGTAAGGGCACCCAGGATGGCCAGAATGCTACCGCTCATTAGTCAAACCTTCGTGCACCGCGATACGGATGATTCCATATCTAAGCCACTATGTTTCCCAGCCTACCATATATGACGGGGCGATCTCAGAAATTAAGAAGCCGGCCTCTAAGCCGACGCTGGGCAAGGTAGGCAGTAGGGGTGGAACCGGCAAAGTAGCCGGGTACTACTGTCAGCCAAAGCATACCATGTCACTAGTCCAATCAAGTTGGTGCCGGGGGCGGGACTCGAACCCACAAGGATCACTCCGGCGGATTTTAAGTCCGCTGCGTCTGCCATTCCGCCACCCCGGCGTTGGTAGGACTATTGTAGATGCTAGCAACGTCACCGTCAAGCGTCCTATGTCTCCTATCGCGGCTACAAGTCAGACACTTGGTTCCTGGCGACTATCGACTAACTTTTTGAGCCAATCAAAGAGTATCTCACTCTCTGGATTATTAGAGTATGTTCCTGAGGCGCATGGTTTAGCCAGTACTAATTTATCATCTCCAAGATGACCATCGGGTGATTCACAACTACCTACCAGGGGGTTACCATTGTCATACGTATTGCTTGTGTGACCAACAAGCTGGATGGGGCGTGGAAGTCGGGCTTGAACAGCTAGGCAAGGGCGTAAGCGATGAGAGACAAAGGACTGGATATATTCCTGATGACGCTGTTCGGTATTGGCGGAATAGCTATTCTGGTACTGGGCTGCGTAAAGCCGATGCCTGTGCTTGAGAGAGTCCTGACAATATGTTTTGGGTCAATAGGGCTTCTTTGGGCGTTGATGCGAGCACTACTGTTGAACCGTTCAATTTCGCCTTCCAGAAGCAAGGACGGCACGCCGAGATGAAGAATAATAAGTCCAAAGGCATCCTCGGCTTCTTGCAGACAAAGAGAAAAGAGAGGCTCTTTCAGCAATGGGTAAATCAGGCTGGTTTACCGGTTGAAGAGGTTCCGCAGGGCCTGCTAGACGAGCAGTCTAACGGTGAAGATCTGCACCGTGATGACGGTGCACGAGAAAACGTAACTGGGCATACAACATCGATAAGTATCGATAGGGGAACGGTACGCTTGCCTTTTCGATACCTCTTGGTTGGTGTTTCCATAATCCTCCTATCGCTAGTTGCGTTGTCGGTGGTCTGCACCATTCTTATTATGCGGCCCTGATAACCGTTGTATTTTGATTCCAAAGCCACGGTCATAGCTACGCACCACAGCCACAATCGCTGCTGCACTACAGTGGGCGTGGAGTCCTGGCCAGGCCCGAACCCTGCCGACTTGATAGCGGTCTGGCTCGCCTTACCTGACACTCCCGGTAACCTCGATTAATAATGGACCTCGCCCAAACGCAATATTACTCTCCATTTTTGTGAGGAAGATGTTTGAGGTAGTTTCGTCGTCAGCAAGACGCTGAGCAGTGATAATGCCGACAATAGGATAACCGTAGGAGATTGACAGCACGCTATGCGATAACTATACTCAAGTTCAAGCATGCATATTCTGCCATGAACCGGGTGAGGAAGATGTAGAGATGACCAGGGCGTCAGCACTGCTAAATGAGTGCGTTGACTGGTAGACTTTTTGATTCAATCTAATGGAGGTGCCAAATGGGCAAGAGATGGTTTGCAGTTGTTGGCATATTGCCATTGGTATCACTGCTAATGGCTGGTTGCGGTATACCTCAGGCGGAGTACGATGCTGCGGTAGCTGAACGGAATCGTGCTCGGTCTGATCTCACGGAGGCAAAAAGCCAGATCGAGACCCTGCAAAGCGAAGTTGAAAGTTCACGAGGTCAACTGAGTACACTTCAAGGTGACTATGATATCCTGAAACAAAGTGTAGCTAAGGCTAAGTCCTATGGGGATTTCTTGGATAAGTATCATTTTGTACAACCGTACGCTGTACCACCGTACCGCATTACAGAAACACTGGTGACTGAATGGGAGCTCGTCGCGGAGAAATGGGACAATCCTATGATTGAAACGAGATGGATGGCCGCTGAATATAGTCGTTCCAAAGAAGCCTTTGCATTTTTTCTCGCTGGAGTCTGGGATGAATTATGGGATGAAATACGCTAGTACATAACCGAGAGTCATTGTCAAGTGCAAATAGATGAACACCCATAACTGGTCACCCAAAGTGGGCAAGCTCTGTAGCCTTTATTCCCTTTGTTGATTCGGCAAATGCGCGGAACCAGTCGTGAAACGAGCCAAAATCTTCTCTTGCCGAAAAATAGAAAAATGGAGCTTTCCCCAACGTATTAAGTACCAAATCTTGGTATTCGGAAAGTCTTTGTTCACTTACGTCATTATCCTTCATCGCCGATACGGCAACTGTTCCGGCAAACTGTCCTTGTATCATTCCATGGATATTCCCCGAACCACCTGACGCATTCCCTATGAATATTAGGTTGTCCTTGACCATATTTTCAAAATACTTGCCACTTTTTCCCGAAGATGCTATTGCATATCCACTGACCTCTATTGGGTATGCTTTTTCAATCTTACGAGAGACAGTATTATCCTCCCTTTGTTTCAGTTCATGAAATGCTGCAGAAGATCGACTACCAAAGAAACATAGGCCGTCACGATGAGGCCAGAAGCATTTGTAGTTCAAAAGGGGGTCAGCAGATAGAAAATGTTCAATTATTCCAGCCGATACGTCGGCATTGGCCAGCAGGTAACTCATCCCGGGTCGTACTTCACTTCTTTGGCACAATCCCTCTCCTACGGCGAATCCATTGCCGGCAGACCTGATTCCGTCGGCGCAGATAAACACTTCTCCCTTAGCCCTTGGAATAATGTCGGAGTTGGTCTCAACACCTTCTATCTTCCCTTCCTTTCTGAGCAGTTTCAAAACTCTAGTTCTTAGATAGAGGCTGGCCCCGGCTTTTACGGCTAATGCTGCTATCTCTCTTTCGAGAAGATCTCTCCTAATAAGATAGCCTCCCAGTGTGCTTTTTTCTATCAGGTCACCGGATTCTGGGTTAGACACCCTGAATTCCTTTACTCGGGTCCATGGGAGTGTCTTCCCCACGGCACTTATCACGGATTCGGAAAATTCAGACTCCATTAGCCATCCCGGGTCATGTCTTGGCCATCCTATTGCTCCATGTTCTTCAAATAATGCCACCCTGCATCCTCTTGTCGCCGCCGTCAAAGCAGCATAGCAG
>SDBU01006558.1_pt1 | contig 13651 bp, 28 predicted proteins | sample 2277071 | NCBI WGS metagenome assembly SDBU01 (sample SAMN10397929, study PRJNA504765) | marine sediment metagenome | isolation source: marine sediment core GS08_GC12, 126 cmbsf | place: Arctic Ocean: Gakkel Ridge, Loki's castle | collected 2008
ATATCCCATATTGAGTACTCGAATGACTTCCTTTTCTAGCTTTGATTTTGTGAGTGCGGATATTATTGCATAATCATATTTCTTCATTGGCTTCTCCTTAGTATGTACGAAGTATAGCGCATACTTGACAGCTTGTCAATACCTATGCTATACTGCGTACATGATGAAAAATAAACAAAGATTTATATTTAGAATGGGCGAAGCCGATCGCAGACGACTCAAGGATCTTTCCGAGGCCGAAGATCGTCCGATGGCCTGGATAATCCGCGACGCGATTTTAGCTAGATGGATGAAGACATTTGAGCAGAGCAGCAAAGAATCCAAATAGCGGCAGGATCGCCAACGCCAAGTTCCTTTTCGACGGGCGAATAACGCGTTGGCGGTTCTAATTGGAGGATGCGATGAAGGCGTGGGAAGTTATGCACAAGCAAGAGGAGTGGTCAGTTATTGTTCATGCCGATACAAGAGGAAAAGCAATAGTCGCCGGACAATCTGTTGGTGCTGATGATTTTATTGAATTGTCTGCTAGACGACTTCCATTGATTGACGATAAACCAGTCACAAAAGAACTAATGATCGAATCTGGTTGGCGAGAAGGATTATTAGATTCAGAAATGTCCGGCGCAAATGATTACACATTTCCATGTGGTTGTGAGCATTGCAAAGCCTGAAAAGGGATTGAAAATGACAGTCAACCAATCCTCCATCACCGCCTATAACCAGGAAGTGCGCTCGGGTAAGATCCCCTCACAGCGCAGGCGCATTTATGATTTGCTCATGCGTGAAGGCCCAATGACCAATCGCATGATCGGGAAGGTTCTGAATATGGAATTGGGATCGGTGTCGGGGCGTGTGAATGGAATGATTTCCAGCAATCTTTTGAGAGGGCTGAAGGAACATGCTCAATGCCCTCATTCTGGCAACCGCGTTCGTTGGGTTGCGGTCACTTCCCCGCAGCAGATGGAGATGAGAATATGAAAATCAGAATATACGATATGTCATGGGAAGATATTGATGAAATCAATTGGCCTGATCCTGGTCAAATATTCATTGCTAAAGATCCCCAAAATAGACTTGGCCCTGATACTTGGGGGGTTGCAAGGATGAAAGATCACAATGAGTACGACCTAACGAGTCTTGGCTTGTTTTGGGAAAAGGATGATGCGCTAATTTTTGCAAAGGCTATCGCTGGATGAAGCAAAGGAGAATGAAGCTATGAATGAATTTGCTCAAGGGTTATTTTTGATCGTATCCAGCAGCATAATTATGGGATCTTTAATTATCTTATTCGCAATTCTAATTCTACCTTGGATGTTCAAAATCATCGAGAAGTACGTTGAATGGGTATACAACTTTGGGAGATGAAACTATGAAAATATTTTGGTACGGATCAGATAAAGCAAACCCGCTCATGTGGCTGCAAAGGATGAAATTTATAAAAACGTTCGTATCTGCAGAGCGGGGAAGATCCCAACAAACACAGCAGCATGTCGAATGCTTGGTTTGGAAACCTGAGTTTTTTCAACCCGTGTTGCGAAATAACTAATCGCGCCTATAATTAGTTTATGGATACGGAATGGGCAGAATTTACTTCAATATTTTGCATCTATCGAGCTGGTGGTTATGCGGAAACCTGCCCAGGTTACGTATCCACCGCAAGCCATCAGCTCAATGGATGCAAATTCATTTAAGGATAAAGTATGGCCTCAAAGTATTGGCTCAAGCTCTATCATGAAATGCTGGATGATCCCAAGGTTGCGGTTTTGCCTGATCGATATTGGAGGCGCATGATCGAATGCTTCCTCCTTGCCGGGGATCACAATGAAAAAGGAGAGCTGCCAAGCGTTGATCACATGGCCTGGAAGCTACGGATGGATCCCGACTCGCTCGAAACCGATTTAGTCGAGCTGGGAAAGCTGGGGATAGTTGAGCAAATAAAAGGCGCTTGGGTAGTGTCGAATTTCGAGGAACGCCAACGGCCAAGAACCCCCGCGGAGCGCAGTAAATTATATCGTGATCGCCAGCGACAATCTTATGCGGATGGATGGGATGATGATGAGGATTAGTATCACGTTGATGCAACGCTGTCGTTACGCTACCCGTGACGTTTAGTGACGGTTTCGCGACGTTTGCCGTCACAGATATAGATATAGATATAGATACAGATAAAGATGAGATGAGAAGAGATGCCCCAACTTTTTTTTGAGAGTTTTGGAAAATTATGAAAATCAGCAATAAAACTCAGGCGAAGGTTGACAAGTGGGAAGCAAGAACGCATGTCTTTGTTGTCTTTGCAAAAGACTATGTAGATATTCAGGGCGAATTCGAGGATGATGAACTATCTGAGATCGCAAGCATCCAGCGTCAACGATTGAAGGAATTGAAACCAGTTCGGAAAAGTCAGCAGAAGGGATTATTTGATGGTTAGTTGCCCACGTTGCAAATGCCAGATCCTCCCCGAACATGAGAAGCTCAGTTGCCACGCGCACAACGACAGCAATAAATGGCGCACTCTGGCAACGCCAGGGCTTGAATTGTTTGAAATTCTGAGAACCAAGAATGTTGTGAAGGAAGTGAAAGATGGATAAGTTTGATCAAGGATTTGCAGTAGGTATTATCATAAGTATCTTGACTACCATTATTGCTTGGGTCGTCACTGATGTGGAACATTTCTATCTCACATTTCTTGGATTATTGATAGTGATGATAGGAGTAGGAATTACGTTTCTCGCAAAGCTGGCATGGATTTTCATCAGAGAAGAGCTGGATGTGAAATGAGATCCAAATGGAAAATCCGTCAGCGCGATCCAACCGTAGCGGAGCTGCTTGCTAACCTGGGGTGCGCTATTTTCCTTATGGCGATTGTCTCTTACATCATTTGGGTTTTCCTCCGATGATTTACGTTCAAGAACCCGATTATTCCCTTGACACCCGGCAAGAGAACTTTGTTGATGTGATTATGAAAATGTCAATAGGGGCCATCGCCGAGGTATTCGGTGTCAATGATAGCGCCTACCTCCAAAAATTTATTCCAACGTCTTATGCGCTTGCCAAAAAAACAGGGCTGATTGATCTTGAAGTTATTTGTCGCGGGGGAACATCAATTGCCGATGAAGTCAAGGAGCTGATGGATCCCATAGCCGACAAGAGGGGGATTACAAGTCTTATGATTGAAAGCGATGGAACAAAAACCGTTCACTTGTACTTTTATCCAAAAACTGAATGATCACGGGATTCAATCTTGATCCAAAAGCATGTCACATCTGCGGAGCAACCCTATTTCAACGCAAGGATGGATTTGCATTTTTCAGATATGACATACGTTGGAATCATGAAGTAGAACAGGGCCAGAAGATTGTCAGGCAATGCCCAAATTGGAAACTGTTAGGGGTTGGAAGATCAGGAAAATCAAACGGTCATTATCGTAGATCCTGGGTTATATCGTTGCAAGGTGATCCAACCAAACCGCCGCCGCCAATCTTGCAATGCTTATGGTGGAGCGGATAGCGAAAGGAGAAGCAGTGAGCCACAATCACAAAAAGGATAAATGCCGATCGTGCAAAGCTGACATCATTTGGGTAACAACTGAAAAGGGGAGGCTGCAGCCACTTGATGCAGAGTCAGAACAACGCGTAGTAATCCGCGGGAGCATGGCCTTTTCAATGCCGACTTATATGCCCCACCACGCAACTTGCCCTAACGCGGATCAATGGAGAAAGAAACAATGACTGCTCCCGGTACGATCCCCAAGCAATTCGTTTGTGTTGATCCAGGCACATATTGGGGGATGTTCTTTGAGGGCGCTTTCAAACAAATGCTTGCTAGTGGTTATCTCGAAGAGGGCAGTCGATGGCTGCAGAAAAATACCGGGATAGTTCGTGAGATCATCGGCATTCCCGCGCCGACTTGGTTAGCAGAAGATATGCAATGGAAACAAGAAACAGTACCGCCGATGCCGGATTGATGGAGGATGGGATGATAAAGACACTTGAAGAATACGAAGAAATAAAGCGAGACGTTAATTTTGACATCTCTACGCGGGACGAAAAGAGTTTACTTGAAACCATCGAAGTCCTGCGTACAGTGGCGAGGCTTGCACCGAACGGAACATTATGCGATGCAGATTCTACTGGGATTTATGCCCTCTCTTGTGACGGCAATTGTGATGGACACAAGCTACAGCGCGCCCTCGACGCCTTGCCAGCATGGGCGCTGGAAGGAGATCAATGACAACCCAATACAGAATAATAACTAGCGGATCAGGCTACATTATCCAGTCTCGCACTCGCGGCTATTTGTTTGGATGGGGAAAGTGGAAGTATTGTTTCTATTTCGAGACACAGGAGGCAAGATGAAAAAAGCAATTTACTTACTCGTTCTAGTAGGGGCAGTTACGTTCACCGCTTACATCAGCGCCAGCGGGGAAGCTGATGATGGCAATTTGTCGGGGATTGATTGTGATCCGGTTGTTACCGTTCTTGAAACTGAGATCCCCCCGGAGCCAACCAATACATCGCGGCCAACCAATACGCCCGTGTCAGAGCGAACCAATACGCCGCAACCAACCCCAACCGATACCCCCAGGGAGCCCAAGCCCACCAAGCAGCATTGCGATCAAGGGCGAGGGAATGGGGATGATGGCTGCAGCCCTGGGAATTCCGATAATAAACACGGCCCCAATGATCCGCATAAAGGGCCGAGGAAATGAGCAAGCAAACATTCAATCCAAAACCCAAAATGGGAATGAACGCGCATGAGGTTAAATTTGCGCTGCATAAAATGTTCTTGGCTGACGATGGATGGCTGGCCGTCGAGGAGTTATTCATCCCCGGCTTTGATCGCTACATTGATCTCTGGGCAATGCGAGTTGATACCGCTGAAAAAGCCGTCAAAAATCCCAAGGAAAAGTATTCAATAGTTCACGCGATCGAAGTCAAAGTTACAAGATCAGACTTCAACGCCGAAATGAAAGTTCCCGCCAAGCGTTTAGCGGCTATTCACTTCTCAAATTACTTTTCGTTCGCAACGCCGCGGGGGATTATCGAACCCGAAGAATTGCCTGCCGGAATCGGCCTGATTGAATTCAGCGGGTCAAAAGGCAAATGGATCCGCAATCCAGTACACACAAGCCTTGAGCCTGTAAGATGGGATCTAGTCGCTGCGCTGGGAAGGGCAATTTTGAACAGGTGAATATATGCTAATCCAATCTGACGCGGCGCAGATCCCGCTTCCTGATAGGTCCATTCATACATGCGGTACAAGTCCTCCCTATTGGGGTATAATTGATTTATGCGAGATAAAAACGGAAGATTCACAAAAGGACATCGGCCATCCCCGAAAACAGAATTTAAGAAAGGCCAACACTGGCGCAAGAAAAAACCACATTGGAATAGAGAGTGGTTGAATCAAGAATATGTAATTAATCAACGCAGCGCAATTGAAATAGCCGAAGAAATGGGATGTAAAGAAAACAACATCCTGTATTGGCTAAAGAAACATGACATTCCGCGAAGATCTATGTCTGAAATTCGAGCAACAAAACATTGGGGATCATCAGGTAAAGATAATCCGATGTATGGCATCAACGGAGCAGATCATCCAGGCTGGAAAGGTGGGGTTACACCAGAAAGACAAGCTCTATATAGTAGCGAAGATTGGAAATTGGCAGCTAGGACGGTAAGAAAACGCGATAAACACACTTGCCAAAGATGCGGATGGAAAGAAGGGGGAGGAATAGCGGGGCACGTTCACCATATCGTTCCATTTGCTGATGATGTGGAGCTAAGAACAAGCTCAGACAATCTCATACTCCTATGTCCAGAATGTCACGCTTGGGTACATAGTTTAGACAACATAGAAAAGGAGTTGCTATCTTGCTAATTCAAGGAGATTCGGCGGCGATACCTCTACCAGACAAATCGATACACGCGGTAGTTACTTCGCCGCCATATTGACTGGGGCCTCAGAAAATATTCAGGGGTTGACGGCCGCGGGATGTTCCCTAATCTCGGCCTTGAACCAACCCCTCAAGAGTTCATTCAGAACATGGTGATGATCTTCCGTGAGGTTCGGAGGGTGCTGAGGGATGATGGGGTTGTGTGGCTTAATTTAGGGGATAATTTTGCCTCAAGTGGAGGACAAGCAGAAAGATATTTTGATGGACGCAAACCAAAGGGTGGCCCAGGAAATCGTACAACACCTAATCGTGTAATGAATATAAATTCTATAGCCCAAGGCAACCTCATGATGATGCCCCACCGCGTAGCGATCGCCTTGCAAGATGACGGCTGGATAATCCGCAATGATGTGGTGTGGTACAAGCGCAACCCCATGCCCGAAAGCGTGAATGGGTGGAGGTTTCAGGAGAAACCTTGCGATTGTGGGAAAGAAGCGCGCGAAGAATATCTTGCTAAAACAATGGAAAACAAAGGGATGGAACGCCACCACGCTTTTTATGAAGATAGCGGCCACAGAAAAAATTGGAACGATCCGAATTGCCCAAAGTGCCAAGGATCGGGAATGATAGGCGATTCAGAGCTGCGCAAGGGAAGCTGGCGACACACCCGCGCGCATGAATACGTCTTTCAATTGACAAAGCAAATGGGGTATTGGAGTAATCAAGAGGCGGTGAGGGAAGGATATACCGAACCATTGAATAGATGGGGCGGAAATATAAGAAAAGAAATTGATGGAGGACATATCCGCCAAGACCTAAACAGAGAGCGCAATATGCAACCGAACAAATCAGGCCGCAACCCCCGCTCAGTCCTCGATGTTCCACAATACACCACTGAGGAATTGTGGAAGCTGTTCGTTGAATACATGACAAACCCCGCCGATGTTTTAGACATTCCAACCGCACCATACAAAGGCGCTCATTATGCAACCTTCCCACCGAACCTGATTGCGCCTCTGATAAGAGCAACTTGCCCTAGATGGGCGTGTCCTATTTGTGGGCAGGGATGGAGTCCGGTGGTGGAGAAAGAGATTGAACATACACAAGAAACGCACAATAGCAAATATGATCCTGATACTGGATGGGCCAAATCGGGTTGGAAAGCTGGCCGTATAAACTCAAACGTCAAAGAATACCGCCGAACCTGCGATCACCCGCACACGATCGAGGAAGCTGTGCCTGGAATAGTTCTTGATCCCTTCGTAGGCTCTGGCACAACCGTACAAGTTGCAAAGCAATTATTGAGGCGCGGAGTAGGGCTCGATATTTCAATGGATTATCTTGATGAACAAGCGAAGATCAGAACGGGCGCGGGATCTCCAACGAATGTGCTGGATGATCTTCCGATGTTTGCTCAAATGGAGGAATGATGAAAGCCCTGATCTTACTTTTACTTCTCACCGCCTGCGCCCCTGCACCATTGCCAATTGTCGTATATGAGGAAATCGAAGTATCAACCCTCTTTGATGAAACGCTTTATTTGCCTTTGGTTTTCACTAATACGAGCCCTTGCATCGACATTGAAGAGCAGGTGACGCTTCGCTACATTGATGATTTTCTTCGAGAAGAAGGCCCATTCACGGTTATAGACTGTGTGCAGCAATCCGAAGATTGGCCTGCAGATTTGCAATATGATGAATTGGTGAGCATAGAAGGAACCAACTTTCTGCACTTTGGGATCGCCAAGCAAGGAGAGGAATGGTTGAATGTTTTGATTTGGTGGGGGCCGGAAAAACCTTATTCGTTGAATCTTATGAGGGAGGAATGATGAAGAAACCCGAGATTGATCAATTTCAAGAATTCCAGATAGCACTTGGCTTGCTATTCATAGCCATTATGAAAGAATTGAAAATTGATTTGATGGTCAAAAAACTAGATTCATTCTTACGAAAGGAAAAATAAAATGTCTCACGCACTATTCAAGTATCCGAACGTTGTAGGTTTTGGAACCGGGGACCGCGGAGGGAAGAAGGTTGTAACCGTTCTCGTAAGTCAAAAGCTCCCCAAGGCCGCGTTGAGCAAAAGCGAAATGATTCCAATGTTCGCTTATTCCCCAACCCTAAAACAGGAGCATCAATATATCCCAACCGATGTTTTGGAAGTCGGGTTTGTCCGCGCGCTGGGGATCAACCGCAAAGCAAAGCATCGCCCAGCGCCAGGAGGCGTTTCAATCGGGCATTATAAGATCAGCGCCGGTACTTTAGGATCTCGCGTTTATGATGTTGAAACCAGGGAGCGCTTGATTCTTTCTAATAATCATGTGCTTGCAAACTCCAACAATGCCCAACCTGGGGATCTCATTCTTCAACCCGGCGCCGCCGATGGCGGTCGGCCAGGAACAGATGACGAGTTTGCCAAGCTGCTGCGGTTTCAACCAATTCAGTTTGGATCCTCCGCGCCAACCTGCCCCATTGCTACAAACACCGCGAGGGTTTTGAACGCTGCATCCCGCGGGTTAGGGCGCGCACATCGTTTGCAAGCTGTGAAAGCAAATCCGCAAGCGGTTAATCTGATCGATGCGGCCGTAGCGATTCTTAATGTATCCGGGGAGCTGCTTGATCGCATTGAGGATATAGGGATTGTAGAAGGCTATGCCGAAGTTGTACTTGGCGATACGATCAGAAAATCAGGGCGCACAACGGAAACGACAAGCGGAACAGTTTTGGTGATGGATGCAACCGTTCAAGTTTCTTATGGCCCCAGCGGATCCGCAACCTTCGAGGGGCAAATCATCGGCGGGCCAATGTCCGCAGGCGGCGATAGCGGATCCTTGGGAATTATAGCAGAGCTCCCTTATGCTTTCGGCCTGCTTTTCGCCGGTTCCGATCAGGTGACAATCTTCAATCCAATAAGAGAAGTGCTTGCCGCGCTCAATATAACCTTCTGATTTGCAATTGGTTGCCACGCTAACGGTTTCTAACGCGGGTACATCAATCGGAGGGTTGATTATGGTAGTTATATCCCAAAATCAGGAAGAACGTACCAAGGCGGTTATTAAATCGATGCGCGAGGATGAGATGAGTTACCGCGCAATAGGCGATGCGTTTGGATTAAATCAGGGAATGATCTGGTATTTTTATAATGAGGGGATCATTCCCAAAAGCAAGGAAGCGCAGCGCAAGTTGGGATTAGAGAACGGCGCTGAGATAATCATATCAATCCGTAGGCGCCGCGAAGATGGCACATTCGCGGAAGGGAAAAATAATGCAAATTCAATTTAAGCCCGAAGTAATACGCGACTGGATAATGAACAATCATAAATCAACGCCTTGCGTGGTTTGTGAGGGCAATGAGTTTGACATCTCGCCCAGGTTTTTTGTTTTCAATGAATTGAATACCGGAGTTGCGAGAGTGGGGTATCAACTGCAAAATATGGTTGTAGCAATTCTGATGTGCAAAACCTGTAAGAATATGCTGATGTTTAACGCTGCAGGGATCATGTTTCAAATTGAGCAGAACAAGAAAGATTTGGCGATCACCCAAAATCTGCAAGATCCCGGCGTACCTATTCAATAACCAAGATCAACCATAAAGAAGAGCCCCGCGAAATGAGGTACTCGCGGGGCTTTTTTGCGGGTACTGCCAGACCCGCCACCAAAGGAGAGACTTTATTATACGCGCTTTACACTCAGGAAGGAAAGGAACCGCACCTTCTTTGCCACAAAGTTTGTGAACGGCTGCCAGAGTTTATCGTATGCCAATTGTGAAATCTTGAAAATCGCAGTTGCGGAAACAAGCAGCGCAGTTACAAACGGATAAATGCCCGCGCTTGGATCCGGCAATTCAATCGGTGTCCACAAAACCGCAAGCAGCGTTGAGCCGCCGAATGCGATTAACTTCATAACATTTTCCGGGGGTTTTTCCTGCTTGAGTAAGCCCATATAAATAACGGTTATAAACCAAACCAGCGCGGTTCCAAGCCCCGCGGCAATCAAGATTTGTTCCGGTTGCAGTTCCATCTTCAATCCTTTCTATAAATCGTATCTCGGATCCAAGGTTCAATATACCTTGGATTATCTTGCCACGCAAGAAAGCTCTTCCACCTCCCATCGATGAACCATTGCCCCAATCCATCATATATGTAACGTGATGGCAATTCAACTCGTCTTGCTGAATAATATCTTGCTGTTTCTTTGAACCATCGATGATAAACCACACTATAAGATATAAAATCCTGCGGGGGTTTCCAGCGCGATTTCAAAACATAAACGGGGGTTGTCCATTGATCTATTAAACCCCATCGCTGCGCAGTTTCAAATCCAACCTCAACAACTTCTTTGCGAAATACTGAAATCGCATAATGATCATCCCACTCCGCGCAATCGACAACCAAGAAAGGCCCCTCCCATCCTTCAAATAAATCATGGTAGCTTTTGATCCAAACCGTTTGCCCGATGTCGGCGCAGCTCATCATTGCAACGCCATCAATATAACCCGAAAGATCAAGCCCTATATATTTTGCGGTTGCTTCCATCAATCCTTTTGCATAATAAGTTGCGTATCCGACAGTGAGGGGGGGAGCTGACAGGAAGTGTGTTTCCCTCGTGATCATCCCCGGAACAAAGCCCTCCGATCTCCACCAATAACCGTTGAAAAGATTCCCGTCATTGCAATCATCCCAGGCATACTCAACCCAACAGTGGTCATCTGCTAACGCGGGGATAGGGGAAAAAAGAACGTTAGCAATAACGCAAGGCAAAGCAGGAGGGCGATAAATAAATAGGAATTGTTCATAGGGGGGTTCCCTTAGTCAAGCTAAGGAAAGAGGGGTGCGCTCCTGGGTGGGCGCGCAAACAAGATAGCTTATTTTGGGGAGTTTGTCAAATGGGGTTAATGGCTGAGTGCATCATAAACAAATTTGAAAGCCACGGTTGCCCCTCCACCCAACAAAAGGAACAAAGCTTTCATTCCCCAATCGGCAACCCACTTATAAGTAAGAGCGGCGCCCGGTGCAGAGGGATTGTTAGCTGCTGGTATATAGGGATTTGTGGAGCGCGGTTTATCGCGGTGGTATTGCGCATGGCTGACAATCTTCTGATCTGTGCGCGCGAGGCTTTCGCGTATCGCGTTCTGTCCTCTTTTCATTTCGGCAACTTCTTCTTTAACATCGCTGATCACTGTATAGTTGATTTTCACCAAGCTTTTTAATTTCGTGATATGCAATACAAGCCATTGCGGAACGCCGTCGCTGGAAGGCTCCAAGTCGGGGGGTGTATCGATGTCACTCGCCATAAGAATTGCCCCAATCATCAGTATTGGCCTTCCATTCCGAAAGGCGCTCGATCTCGCGTTGATTGTCTTTTACTTGCAATTCCAAATGCGCTAACCGAATCTCTACATCAGGATCAGGAGGCGATTCTTGAACATCGAACAATTGTCGAAATTGTACTTCGCTGCCATCCCATCGATCGGTATCAAATGTGCCGGATCCCCCAAATTCTGAGGCATCGCATTGTGAACCTGTTTGCTGAATTATAACCATCTCTTCAGGGATTGGATTAGGAATAACTACCGGGCCTGGGTGTTCTCTGCCCGTTGCGTAGGTTGCCAGCCACGCCCAAAAAACTTGCATCCAATCCTGAGCTTGCATGTGTCCATTTACAAACCAAGCGCCAGTATACCAACCGACAACTTTGCCTGTCTCACTTTCCAGCGCTTCGATGTATTGAATGGCATGATCGCTGATTTGTTTCCTGGTCATTCCCGCGGGATGCGTTTCAATGTCAGCCCAGATCGGGCCTTCGCCCAGATCCCCCGGTGTCCATTTCTCAATCGACTCCATGAAATTAGCTATGTGCTGATCAATCGACCATCCCGGCCAGTTGTAGGTATAGATCGATCGAGGAATCCCCGCCGCTTTCGCAGCATCCCAATACTGCTTGAATTTGGTATCTCTTACTGTTGCCGATCCACCAATGCGGATCATTGCATATTCGCAGGGGATCTCATAATCGGCAAGCGCTTGAAGGTTCACGGTGTTGTACATCGAAAGATCAACGCCAAATTTGCGCGCATCGTTTGGGTTTGGCTTATAAGGTATTGCAAAAGCAACGACCGCATCAAGCGCCCTGCGAACAATGCCCGGAGCTTCTCTACCCGCTTGCGCCCTTACGATTGGTTCATTCATGCGGGAACCCAATAGCTAATGCCAACCCTGATCTTGGAGCCTTTGGGCCATTTGCGCGGCCAAAATTCGCTTATAGGCTGATCGCCGTCATTAAGGGTCAACAGGATTCCATCAATTCCTGACCCCACGTTTTTACTCCATTTGCTCCCGCCCACAAAATCAAAGGATCTATCATTAACCCATAGCTGAAATGTTCCAGTTGATTGTGAGGATCCCTTTTCAAAGTCGGGTTTCAAAACATCAAGCGCGGGATAGAAATACCAACCTTTGCCCTCCCCGCCAGATCCCAAAAATGCAGGATTCAATATCTCGATCGTAAAATCGATCCTGGTTATAAACCCAACTGCAGGATCCCCGATTTGGCTATAATGCGCATCTTCCAGGTTTTGCATAGCCAAGGTTGGATGCGCGGTAGATCCCGCGCGTTTCCAAACAATATCCAATGCGCCTTCGCGCATAACCAATTGGCTTACTGGTACGCTTGGGTCGGGATTTCCTTGCCCCGATATAACAAGCTTTGCGCCCATCGAACCCTGAATAACTGCGGTTCCCTCACTGGGGAAATATCCGGCGCCGCCTCTAATTCTCTGCGGATACTTTATCTCTGGCATGTTCATTGCTCCCTTCGGTTTCGCGCATCAATGCTTTTTCAAGTTCCAAAACTTCCGCGGCATCTTTATCTTCTTCTTTGGGCTTAAGATCATCAAACCATTCCCCGGTGGTTTCTTGAAGGTTCATTAGAAATTCAATGAAGGGTTCGTTGAGCCCAGTCGTTTTGTAAGCTGGACTTTTGATGCGTTCAAATATGGCATCAATATCTTTATTGGCTAGTACGATCTTGCCGGGTTTTGAATTGTCGACCGCATTAACTTTCTGCGCGAGCTTGATCCATCGCACTTGCTCAGTGAGCGCCAACCCTACTTGCCGACCCGTTTTTTCATCAACCGGAATCCAATTAATGATATTTTCCAGAAAAACTTTGTCGTGAACCGTAGCTTTGTTCTCGTTTGAAATAGGTTTGAAAAAAGTATAGAAACGCTCCTTTGCTTGTTCCTCGCCTTCTTTCAGCCATGCAAGAATCATCGCGGTCGGGATCGAAACAACATCGGATCTTTTGCGAATTTTGAGCTCAAGTATTGTTGCCATTTGCTTTTGCCTCCTTGTTGAATTCTCCTACAATAACGCCTCAACTCAATTATGGCAATATTTCATTCTCTGCTTTTGTTCTCAATGTATCCAAAAACCCCAGCAAAGCGGTTTTCTGTGGGCCTGTAAGATGAGGTACAAGGTCGCCCTGCTTCAATGACATAACCTCACCGTTGCCATTCAGAACTTGTACCTCGAAGCGCGCCGTTTGGAATACGAGCGACTCTCCCTCTTCGGCTTGATTTAAAATATAATCCGTAAGAACAACGCTGAGATCACCGATGGCGGTAGGTATCCTGCTTTCTGCTTGAGGTAATAGCATATTCTAATCTCCAATTCTAAATGCATCAAAACTGACTGCCCCAACGGTCAGATCCGTTATCCCGTCAAGGTTGGCAACGTATAAGGATAATACATCACTG
>SDBU01006559.1_pt1 | contig 13650 bp, 9 predicted proteins | sample 2277071 | NCBI WGS metagenome assembly SDBU01 (sample SAMN10397929, study PRJNA504765) | marine sediment metagenome | isolation source: marine sediment core GS08_GC12, 126 cmbsf | place: Arctic Ocean: Gakkel Ridge, Loki's castle | collected 2008
CAGGAAGAGGCTGACGAAATCAGGGAGTGGTTGAAACAGAAGCCGGAAGCTCTGGACCTAAACCTGCTTCGGCGTCTCTTTGGCTTTATGGGATCGCGTGATGGGCAGATGCTGACCGTCCCGAATAGGGCTATGGGAAAAGGCCTCCTTAACCCCAATGCTCCCGGCCAAATCAAGAAGTGGCGTCAACAGTTGCCGGAGGTTCTAGAATCACTGGAAATCGAGGAGTGGCTGGAACAGCAGCCGGAGGCTCTGGAGCAAAACCTGCTTCTGTCGGCCGTCCCGAATAGGGCTATAGGAAAGGGGCGTCTTAACCCCAACGCTCCCGGCCAGATTAAGAAGTGGTGGCGACAGCAGCAGGGGACTCAGGAGACCCCGTGGCTGCGTGCCCGTATCTTCCAGGCGAGGCGTGGCCAGCAGATGATGGCTGCCCCCGGATGGTGGGGTGAATCAATAGCCCCCGAACTGGATGACTAAATTATCGTATTGACAGTATAAACCGCAAAAGGGGAGCCTTCCGTTAAGGTTCCCCTTTATTTTGCCCATATCCCTCTTCTTGCTCGTCTGGCTTCTGTTGCCAGTTCCTCCAGATAGTCCTGGTATTTAGTGTCGGGAGGGTAGGTTTTCGCTTCCGCCAGTCCCTGTCTTACTAGCTCGGCATTAACGAAGACATCGTCTACATAGACATAGCGCAATAGTCTGCCGTACTTGTCTGTCTCGGAGGCATCCCGCTCTAGATGGACTGTCTTGCCGGCTACCAACTCGCGGTTAGCCTGCCATGCCTCTATACCGTAGGCTTCCGGCTCAGGATGAATCTCGGGAGCATCAATACCGATATATCTGACCCGGTAGCCTCCTTCAATAGTAATGGTATCGCCATCAATAACCTGAGTAACCTTGGCGGTGTCGGGTGGTGAGTTGCAGCCGTATAGGGGCAGGAGAAGGAGAAAAAGTATGGCGAGCCAGATTTTAGCCTTCATCGTATTTTTTGGTTAGTTAAGCGTTCCCATTCGCTGTAAACACAGCCGCAGTATTGCTGGCGGTAGAGATTTAGCCCTTTGGTCATACGGCGGCTATCTGAGTAGCGTTTCCTGAGGTCGGCATACAGGAAATCTACGCCTTTCTCCTTAACCAGCTTGCTGCCAATTTCCTGGAGCAGGTCATGCTTCTGGTGGGGGCTGATGAGCAGGGTGGTGGTAAAAGCACCAAAGTCCATCTGGTGAGCCATTTCGGCCGTTTTTGACAGGCGGAGCCTGAAGCAATATTGGCAGCGCTGGGATTCGTGCCCGACTACCTCGCGGAAGTAACTAATCATGTCATAACCCTCGGTGACAATCAGAGATAGATTTATCTCTTGGGCCAGGGATTTCATTGCTGCCAAACGCTGCTGGTGCTCGGTATAAGGGTGCATATTAGGGTTATACCAGAAGGCACTGACCTCATACCCCTGCTTCCGCCAGTGGTCAATAGTATAGGCCGCACAGTGGGGACAACAAACATGAAGTAGAACTGACCTCATCATTTATTAGGGAATAATTCTCTAACTGGAACAAAAGCTTCGTTTGTCTCAGCTGCTCGCCGGACTTTTTGTGTTAGGACATTTCTCAAATCTAGTTTGCCTTGTAATATCGAATAAAGGTCGAGCCCATCCATACACACAATGTTCGTAGGCTTACCGCGGACAAATGCGTCAAGTCCCTTTTGGCTAAAACCAGAGTAGCTGATCAATAAGCCCCGTGACCACTTAGCCTTGCCAGCAACTTTTCCTGAAAAAGCTAAGAGTTTCCCCTCGCCAACTGGAGTATTTCGCCACGTTGCTTCGACAAGATAGGTTTCATCTTGGAATTGAAAGCTACCATCTATCTGCTCGCCAACAGGTCTAAATGAATCTCGTGGAGCTAAATTGAAAGCTTCAAATAGTTCGGCTAAGAATCTCTCGAATTCAAATCCTCTTTCCTGAGGAGAAGGAGAAAGTGAGCTAATTTTGAGCAGCCTATTTTGTAATGCTTGAACCGTTGAGTTGGTCAGCTTTGAGGCAACAAACTTCTCCTTTACTTTGGAAGGTTTGTGAGGTAAATTATTGAGGAACTTTGGATCATAAAGCTCAGGAATCTTGAACCCTATCCCAGCAACAAGTACATTAAGCCTCTCCATTTCTTCACGAGTGATTGGGTCGTTTTTACTTTGGCGATAGGAAATACCTCGTCGCACAATTTCAATGATAAGCGGGCAAAACTTATTGCTTTGATACTGAAGTGTGTTACTGAGTAAATGCGAAATTGCAGGAAGCTTGCTTCCACCAAGCCAGAATTTGTCTAAACCAGATGAAGTCGCAATGCCTTTAAATGAAACATCTTGATTTGCAAATGGATGAGCCTTGCCCGGCAGAAAAGGGTATAAATGGTTAGCAAGTTCATTTAAAGCCTGTGTTTGTGAAAGAGATAACATCACTACCTATGTCTCATGATTGGCATGGTTTTTTAATATATCTTTTAGTCCTATTTCTATTTTAAGGTCAGTTGGCAATCCTCTTTACCACAGGGTGGGCTGGGGTGGTTTTTGTTTGTTATAGGGCAGGCCGAGGTGTTGGTAGGCCAGCGGGGTGACCAGTCGGCCCCGAGGGGTCCGCTCGATAAAGCCCAGTTGCAGCAGATAAGGTTCATAGACATCCATAATGGTATCTGATTCCTCACTGATGGCGGCAGCGATAGTATCCAGTCCCACCGGGCCGCCATTAAACTTCTCAATAATAGTGCGCAGTACCTTATGGTCTATCTCATCCAGGCCGATATGGTCGATCTCAAGCTTGGATAGTGCCTCAACGGCCACTGACTTGGTAGCGATACCATCTGCCAGCACCTGAGCATAGTCTCTGACTCGCTTGAGCAGTCGGTTAGCCACGCGCGGTGTGCCTCTAGCCCGGCAGGCTATTTCGCCCAGCCCTTCGGTCTCGGCTTGTATCTGGAGAATCCGGGTGGAGCGGTTGAGGATTGTTTCTATAGATGTTTTATCATAGAAATCGAGGCGGTAGACGGCACCAAATCGGTCTCGGAGGGGTGGACTCAGCAAGGCAAAGCGAGTGGTGGCACCAATCAGGGTGAAGTGGGGCAGGTTTAGTCGCAGGCTTTTGGCACCGGGACCCTTACCGATAATAATATCCAGGGCAAAGTCTTCCATAGCCGGGTATAATACTTCCTCTACGGTCCGATTGAGGCGGTGGATTTCATCGATAAAGAGTATATCCTGACTATGGAGGTTGGTTAAGATAGCGGCTAAGTCACCGGTGCGCTCTACCGCCGGGCCTGAGGTTATTTTGATATTAACCCCCATCTCAGCCGCGATGATATAAGCCAGGGTGGTCTTACCCAAACCGGGTGGGCCATAGAGCAGCAGGTGGTCTAATGCCTCATCCCTATTTTTAGCCGCAGTGATAGCTATGCTCAAATTGCCCTTAATCTTGGTCTGCCCGATAAAGTCATCAAGGCGTCGGGGTCGGAGGCTGGTATCCAGTGGTATGTCTTCAGTGCTGGGTTTACCTGATATGATGCGCTCTATTTTAACCTCACCTCCCTAATAAACGACCCTATTATACCATATCCTTATCTGAATCAGGATAAACCAATAACAGAATAGAGTCGCCCTTATTTTAGTCAAGGCGACTCTTTACCACCGAAGTGATCAAAGCACTCTACCCGGAGATTCTAGATAGCCGGTTTCTCTTCACCTTCCTGACTGGCTGTTGCCTCTTCTTGAGTAGCTACTGCTTCGTCTTCCCCGGCTTCCAACTCTGGTAACTCCTTAACAAGCGGGTAACGGGCTGGAATTAGCTTACCAATAATTACATTTTCCTTAAGCCCGACCAGCTTATCTATCTTGCCATAGATTGCTGCTTCGGTAAGCACTCTAGTAGTCTCCTGAAAGGAGGCGGCTGCTAACCAGCTATTAGTGTTTAGCGAAGCTCTAGTTATACCCAATAATACCGTGTGGGCCGTGCTTGGCTCACCACCTTCAGCCAGTACCTTAGCATTAATGTCCTCGTAGCGGGGCTTGTCCATCAGCTCTCCAGGTACCAGGTCGGTGTCGCCTGAGGAATCAATACGTACCTTGGTTAACATCTGCCGGGCGATAACTTCAATATGCTTGTCGTTTATGTTCACCCCCTGGGAGCGGTATACCTTTTGCACTTCGTCTACCAGATATCGCTGGACTGCCTCCTTGCCCAGAATGCGCAGTATATCCTGCGGGTTAATAGTGCCGTCGGTAAGTTGCTGCCCAGCTTTTACTTGGTCTTCGCTTTGAACACGGAAGTGGGCGGCAGCCGTAATAGCGTACTCTCGTTCCTCCTTCTCCTCATAGCTGATGGATAGCTGTTCATCTTCAATAGTTACCTTACCGGCAACGCGAGCCAGAAGGGGTTGAGTTTCGGTGGTTAGGTCAGTTGATTGGGGAGTAGCTTCAGCCTCCGGAGCTTGACAGGCTAACACGGTTCCTATATCTACCCATTGACCATTGTCTACCATAACCTGCCAGCCAGAAGGTAGTGAATATTCGTCACGGTATACCTCAGAACTGGTGACTTTAATCCTTGCCGCCCGTTCCTCATTTTCAATTACCTCAACCACCCCATCTATTTCCGAGATAGTTGCTTGATTCTTGGGCGGTCTTGCCTCAAAGAGTTCTTCTACCCTGGGCAGTCCGCTGGTAATATCAAGCCCGACCACGCCACCGGTATGAAAGGTGCGTAAAGTTAACTGGGTACCTGGCTCGCCGATACTCTGGGCGGCAATTATACCTACTGCGGTGTTAAGGTCGACCAGACGCCCACGACCGAGGTCTCTCCCATAGCACCGTTGGCAGGCACCCTGTCTCGATTGGCAGGTAAGGGGAGACCTGATATAGACCGTGGTTACTCCGGCAGCAATAATTTCATCCACCTTCTGCTCATCAATTTCCTCATTTCGGTCGACGATGGTCTCTCCGGTTTGGGGGTTAACTACTTTACTAGCTGCTAGCCGACCTATTATTCGTTCGGCCAGTGATGGTAATAACTCCCCTTCTTGTGGTTCGGACATCCAGATACCGTCGGTAGTACCACAGTCCTCCTGAAGAGTGATAACATCCTGGGCAACATCAATGAGGCGTCTGGTGAGATAACCGCTGTTGGATGTCCTCAGGGCGGTATCGGCTAATCCCTTGCGCGCGCCGTGGGTAGAGATAAAGTATTCCAGGACACCGAGTCCTTCACGGAGGCTTGCCTTGATCGGAAAGTCAATTATCCTGCCCGAGGGGTTGGTCATTAAACCCCGCATACCTGCCATCTGTCTAATCTGGGCAATATTCCCTTTTGCCCCTGATGTTGCCATCATGTAAATACCACCGTAGTGGTCAAGCGTCTGGGAGATGGCGTCACTAATCTTATCGGTAGTTTCCATCCAGACGCCTACCGTGCCACTATACTTTTCATCCTCCGTAATTAAGCCACGATTAAACTGGCTTTCAATAATGGCAACCCTCTCTTCGCCTTCTTCCAGTAGCTTGGCTTTACTCTGGGGAACCTCAATATCATTCATCGCAATGGTAGTCCCCGATTGGGTGGCATAATGGAAGCCCAGTTGTTTGATGTTGTCCAGTACTGCCGCCGTATCCTCGTTACTTAGTAGCTTATAGCAGGTGGTTACTATCTGCTTTAAGCTGGATTTATCAATTACTTTGTTGTTGAAGCCTAGTTCCGGAGGTAGAACATCATTAAAGATGATGCGACCGACACTGGTTTTAATCCTCTGTCCGTCTCTGTCCTTGTCTCTGACCTCAATCTCAGCCCTAAGGTCAATAGCGCCAAGTTCGTAGGTAAGCTTTGCCTCTTCAAAGCTGCCCAAGATTGTGCCTTCCCCCTTAGCCCCGGGCCTGATGGTTGTCAGGTAATAACAACCGAGAACCATATCAAGGGTTGGGGCTACTACCGGCTCACCGCAGCTTGGCAGCAGCATATTGTGGATGCTAAGCATCATCTCTCTAGCCCCCTCGACCGCAGCCTTGGACAGGGGTATATGAACTGCCATCTGGTCACCATCAAAATCAGCATTGAAGGCAACACATACTAAGGGGTGAATCTGAATAGCACTACCATCAATGAGCACCGGCTCAAATGCCTGGATGCTAAGGCGGTGCAGGGTGGGCGCCCGGTTAAGCAATACTGGCCGCTCCTTGATAACTTCCTCAAGTAAGTCATATACCTCTGGTTTAGCTTTCTCTACCAGTCGGCGGGCACTCTTAATGTTATGGGCTAGCCCTTGCATCACCAACCGGTGCATCACAAATGGCTTGAATAGTTCCAGAGCCATCCGTCTCGGTAGACCGCATTGGTGCAGTTTGAGTTCTGGGCCGACAACAATGACCGAGCGCCCGCTGTAGTCAACTCGTTTGCCGAGCAGGTTCTGGCGAAAACGTCCTTGCTTACCCCGGAGCATGTCGGAGAGTGACTTCAATTTGTGATTACCGTTGTCGGAGACAGCTCGCCCCCTTCTGCCGTTATCAATAAGGGCATCAACGGATTCTTGAAGCATCCGTTTCTCATTGCGGATAATAATCTCTGGTGCCCCTATTTCCAGTAAGTGGCGCAACCTGTTATTGCGGTTAATAACTCGTCGGTACAGGTCATTCAGGTCACTGGTGGCGAATCTGCCCCCGTCTAGCTGAACCATGGGTCGGAGGTCAGAGGGTAAAACAGGCAGCACCGTTAAAATCATCCACTCTGGTTTATTGCTACTGCGGCGAAATGCCTCCTCCACTTGTAGCTGCTTGCTTGCCTTCTTGTGGCGTTGACCTGAAGTGGACAGAATTTCCTGAAGTAGCTTGTGGCGCATTTCATCAAGGTTAACATCCTTGAGAATTTGGAGGATAGCCTCTGCCCCCATTCCAGCCTCAAAAACCTGCCCATATTTTGTTTTGAGTTCGTTATACTGATTCTCGGAGAGGAGCGCGCTTTGGCGGAGGTCTTTTAGCTGTTCTACCTCATCGGAAAGTTTCTCTTCAAGCTGTGTTTTTTCCTCAACCCAATTTCGCCGGAGCTGGTTTACTTCTTCAACTGTCGCTTGCTCGGTTTCTTTGACTTTAGCCTCCAGTGCCTCCTGGCGCTTGGCTATGTCCTGCGCGCAATTCTCCTCGAGTTGTTTAATTGCTTCCTGGCGTGCCGCCTCGTCTATTGAAGTGATGATATAATGGGAGAAGTATAGAACACGCTCCAAATTACGTGGTGACATGTCAAGCAGTAAGCCCATACGGTTAGGTATGCCCTTGGCAAACCAGATGTGGCTCACCGGGCAGGCCAGTTGAATATGCCCCATACGCTCCCGACGCACCTTAGACCGGGCGACCTCAACACCACACTTATCGCAAATAACTCCCTTGTAGCGTATTCTTTTATACTTACCACAGTAGCACTCGAAGTCCTTGGTTGGCCCAAAGATTCTCTCACAGAAAAGCCCGTCCCGTTCTGGTTTCAGGGTGCGGTAGTTGATAGTCTCTGGCTTGGTTACCTCACCGTAGGACCAACTCCTAATCTGCTCCGGTGAAGCCAGGGAAATACGGACAGCATCAAAATCGTTAACTTCAACCATTTTCCTTTTCTACCTCTTTCTCAGTTGAGCCTTCAGCAACTGCTTTGGGTACTTTGGCAGTTTTCTTCGCCGAAGTTACTTTTGCCTCTTTACTAACCTCCGCCGTCGGTTCGGGTACTTCCTCAATTTCCTCAGCGGTGATTACCTTTTCTTCTTCTATCCCTTTCTCAGTTGAGCCTTCAATAACTGCTTTGGGTACTTTGGCAGTTTTCTTCGCCGAAGTTACTTTTGCCTCTTCACTAACTTCCGCCGTCGGTTCGGGTACTTCCTCAATTTCCTCAGCGGTGATTACCTTTCCCTTTTCTACCTCTTTCTCAGTTGAGCCTTCAATAACCTCAAGCTCTGTCTCCGACTCTGGAGCTTCGGCAGTTTCCTCGGAAGGAGTTCCCCGCTCTTCTTCAGTAATTACCTCAATAGCGAGCCCTAGGCTTTGCAGTTCCTTAACCAGAACCTTAAACGATTCTGGTACGCCGGGCTGGAGAATATCCTTGTTCTTCACTATAGCCTCATAGGTTTTGGCTCGACCGGTCACATCGTCTGACTTAATAGTCAGAAACTCTTGGAGGTTGTGGGCGGCGCCATAGGCTTCTAATGCCCATACCTCCATTTCACCAAAGCGTTGACCGCCAAATTGAGCCTTACCTCCCAGGGGTTGTTGGGTAATCAGGGAATAGGGTCCGGTAGAGCGGGCGTGAACCTTATCCTCAACCAGGTGGATTAATTTCATTATATAGATGTTACCCACGGTTACTGGCTGGTCAAATGGCTCACCGGTATGTCCATCACGGAGTATAACCTTACCGGTGGTAGGCGGTATAAGGCGCCTTTCTGTTTTTATCTTTTCCGTGGCTTGCTCTAGCTCCTGTGGATTAAGGTCTCGGCTAGCTATGCCTAACTCTTCGAGCCACAGGCGCAGGCATACCTCCTTTGCCTCTCCTGAATGGTCATCACTGAACACCCTGTCGGCGTCGTAGCCATGGCTTTTAACCCATGCCTTAGCCAGCTCCAGGTGCACTGTAGATTTTCCATTGTCAGGGTCAAGACTGACTGCTCCGGCTTTTTGAGTTAGCCAGACTCTAGCTAAGGCATCCTCAATTGTGGCATCATCAGCACCGTCAAACACCGGGGTGAGCACCTTAAAGCCCAGCATCTGAGCCGCCCAGCCCAAATGTGTTTCTAGAACTTGACCTATATTCATACGTGATGGGACGCCTATGGGGTTAAGAATAATATCTACCGGGGTGCCATCAGGGAGGAAGGGCATATCCTCGGCCGGGGCGATGAGGGAAATGACTCCCTTATTACCGTGCCGTCCCGCTAGCTTGTCCCCTACCGCGACCTTCCGTTTCTGGGCAACCCAGACCTGTACCCATTGATTAACCCCGGCGGGTAAGTCATCACCATCGTTACTGGAAAAGACCTTTACGTTAATTACCTTGCCCCACTCACCGTGAGGCATTCGTAGTGAAGTATCTTTTACCTCGCGGGCTTTCTCACCAAAGATAGCCCGCAGGAGTTTCTCCTCAGCCGATAGTTCGGTCTCTCCCTTTGGGGTAATTTTGCCAACCAGTATATCGCCTGGGCCTACTTCAGCACCGATGCGGATGATACCATCTTCATCAAGTTCGCGTAGACTTTCCTCACCCACATTAGGTATATCTCTGGTGACTTCCTCCGGTTCTAATTTGGTATCCCGAGCTTCTACCTCGTGCTTCTCTATATGAATAGAGGTAAACTTATCCTTCTCAACCAGGCGACTACTAATGATGATAGCGTCCTCAAAGTTATAGCCTTTCCAGCTCATAAAGGCACACAGCACGTTTTGCCCTAGAGCCAGCTCCCCCTGCTCGGTTGCCGAGCTATCGGCTAGAACCCAGCCTGGCTCCACCCGGTCACCCCTGTCTACCGTAGGGTGCTGGTTTACGCAAGTCCCCTGATTGGTGCGCACGAACTTCATAAGTGGGTATACGTCTTTATCGCTATTGTCTTTGGTAACTACAATCTGCGAGCTGGTAACTGAGGTTACTGTGCCCTTATTTTGGGCAAAGATTACCTGTCCACTGTGCTTGGTAGCTTCAATTTCCATGCCGGTAGCTACCAGGGGTGCCTCAGGGCGGAGCAAGGGCACCGCCTGCCGTTGCATATTAGCCCCCATCAAGGCGCGGTTAGCGTCATTATGCTCCAGGAATGGTATCAGTGATGTGGCAACACTGACTATCTGCTTAGGTGACACATCCATTAATTCGATTTTATCGGGTACTTCCATCATGTAGTGGTCACTTAGCCTGGCTTCAACCTTCTTTTCTACAAATTGCTTATTCTGGTCGAGCTGGGCGTTAGCCTGGGCAATGGTAAATTCATCTTCTTTGTCGGCTGATAAATAAATGATTTCATCGGAGACAAAGGGTACCACCTTAATAGTTCGGGGCGAGAGACGAGATAGCTTGGTGGCAAGCTTGGCTGAAATGGTAGTCCCCGCTTTTGCTATGATATTACCCTTGCCAGCAGGTATTGCTTCCCTGGTTGTCTTGCCGGTTAGCCTGTCGTCAGTATTGCTTAACTCGCTAATCACCTTGCGGTATGGTGTCTCAATGAAACCATAGTCGTTAATTATACTATAGGTGGCCAGAGAGCCAATGAGACCAATGTTAGGTCCTTCCGGTGTCTCAATGGGACAGATTCTACCGTAGTGGGAGAAGTGGACATCGCGGACGTCGAAGCCAGCCCGCTCACGAGATAAACCTCCCGGCCCCATCGCTGATAGGCGGCGCTTGTGAGTCAGTTCGGCCAATGGGTTAGTTTGGTCCATAAACTGGGACAGTTGTGAGCCGCCAAAGAACTCCCTGATTGCGGCTACTATCGGGCGAATATTAACCAGAGCGCTGGGGGTTACTGCCTCGGTGGGAATGATGCTCATACGTTCCCTGACTACTCGCTCCAGCCGCAATAACCCGATGCGAAACTGGTTTTGCATCAGCTCGCCCACAGTACGTACGCGTCGATTTCCTAAATGGTCAATATCGTCAGGGGTATCTGCATCATTATTGACCATGATGATGCGCCTGACTATCTCTACAATATCTTCCTTGGTTAGGGCTCGTATTTTTAGGTCAATATTAAGCCGCAATCGCTTATTGAGCTTATAGCGCCCTACCTCACCAAGGTCATAATGCTGGGGATTAAAGAAGAGATTGTTTATCAATTTTCGGGCGTTTTCGATATTAGGTAGTTCTCCGGGGCGCACTTTTCTATAAATATCAAGTAGAGCCTCGGCTTCATCACTAATTAAAGGGTCGTGCTCCATTGTTGGCCGTATAAATTGGTGCTCTGGGATGCTATCCTCGTTAGTGAACAGGTTGAGCAGTTGCTCATCACTACTGTAACCGATAGCCCGTAGCAGTGTGGTAATGGGAATCTTCCGTTTACCATCTATCTTGGCTGAAATTATATCCCGGTTGCTGGTCTCAAACTCAAGCCAAGCCCCACGGGTGGGGATGAGCTTAGCCGAGCATAGCTCACGACCGCTAGCGGCATCCTCATCACTGGTGAAATAGATACCCGGGGAGCGGAGCAACTGGCTTACTACTACCCGTTCGGCGCCACTGGTAATAAAGGTACCGTTAGCGGTCATCAGGGGGATGTCACCGAAAAATAGTTCTTGCTCCTTGATTTCTCCGGTGTCTTTAATCAGCAACCGTGCCCTGACATAGAGGGCGGCTGAGTAGGTTAGGTTTTGCTCCCGGCAATCATTCTCCGTGGGAGCATCTTCTTTCCGGCGGAACTCATAGTCAGTGAAATGAAGCTCTAGTCTGTTGCCCGTGAAATCTTTTATAGGGGACGCCTCATCCAGCAGTTGCTTGAGCCTTACTTCCTGAAACCGGCGAAATGAGTCCAGTTGGACTGTAATCAAATTGGGCACGTCTAGTACCCGGGGTAACCTACCATAAGATTTTCTGGAAACGTGAAATTCCTCTTCTTTGCTTGGTAGCGATGACGAAAAAACCATGTTAGCCCTACTCCTTAAGTAAATGTGCAAAAATTATGTGTTACTGCGGCATTAATCCCAAAAAGGACCCAGGGAGTGAAGAGATATAATAAGGAAAAAAACTAAGAGGCATAGTTACAATCTATCATGGTACCACTATTTTTAATATTTGTCAAGACCTGCAAAAAACGTGTATAGGAACCAACCATCGTACAGTTATGGGTCGCCCTGATTCCAAACTCATATCTACCAGCTTTGTAGAACGCCAGAACCTTACAATGCGAATGAGCATGAGAAGGTTTACTAGACTAACAAATGCATTCTCTAAGAAGGTAGAGAACTTGGAACATACTGTGGCATTACATTTTATGTACTACAACTTTGCATGACCACACAAGACACTAGCTCATCCTTATCCGAGAACACCAGCAATGGCAGCGGGTGTAAGTGACCATATCTGGACACTTCAAGAAATTGTTTCTTTAGTTGATTTGAAGTGACCGACTATCCTTTATCCATCTTCTGCCTCATTCTCATGACGACTACCGCCGCAAGAAACGAGGCAATACCAAGTGCCCAACTTGCTAACATCTCGGGGTGCGGCGGCCCTGTCCGTATCTCGGCAAAATATCCAATTGTTGGCATCAGGGTGTTAAAGCACCCCCCGATAAACAGAATCCAAGCGGTTATTGATGCTAGACCTTTGAATATTGCCATTCTACTACCTCCTGTTAGTAATATGAATAAAGTATATACCACAATGGCGATTTGTCAAATTTCATTAAATTCAAACTGATACACTACCAAAAAACGGCTCTGTGATGTCTTGGGTGAAGGCGGGGAATGTGACAGCAGGCAATGCTAGTCTAAGTGGTTTAAGGTTGCATCGCCGCTTGGGAGTCAATAAAGGGTATTGACAAAAGACATATTTATGGTTATAATATAGCCAATTGGCAACTAAATTAATCCCTGTTACCTTACCGGATGATTGAAACACCAACCTACGAAGAAAGTTAGGGGGGACAATGAAAGTAGTAATAATCGATGACCAAACTGAGATAGTAGAAGCTGTTTCCACGTGTTTTAAGATGAGATGGCCTAATGTTACTATCCTTTGCGCTAGCGAGGGAACCAAAGGGCTGGAGCTAATAGAGGTTGAGTTGCCTGATGTAGTCATCTTAGAGTTGAGCTTGCCCGATATAGACGGCTTTGAAGTCTTGAGCCAGGCGCGTCTTTCCTTCGATGTGCCTATCATCATCCTCACGATAAGAAACCAGAGGATGAATATTGTCAGAGGCTTGGAGTTAGGTGCTGATGATTACATAATGAAGCCGTTCGACCATATTGAGTTTTTGGCGCGGGTGAAGGCGGTATTGCGCCGCACTAGTATGCCTCAACTCAGAGATAGCACTCAGTCATTCCAAAGTGGTAAATTATGTATCGATTTTGATGCCCGAGAGGTTAGCGTCAACAAGAAAATAGTGAAGCTGACTCCCATTGAGTATAATCTGCTGCGGCAACTGGCGCAGAATGCCGGGCATATAATGACCCATCACGCCCTATTGGAGAGAGTATGGGGCCCGGAGTATACCAGTGACACTGATTATCTTAAGGTGTATATCCAGCGGCTTAGAGCTAAGCTTGGTGATAACCATAATGCCTCGGAGCTAATCCTTACTGAGCGGAGTGTCGGCTACAAGCTGGTAAAATCCAGCTAACCCCCCTGGCGACATCCCTGCCTAGTCCCCAGTCCAGTTCTAACGGGTTGCATTCCACCCAACTTCCCTTTTGTGACATATTTGTGATTTCATACCCCATTTTGTGATGCGGTTGTGATTATATTCCAGCAAACTACAAATAGAACAATCGTTAACAAAATTACAAATGGTAAGTTTCCAAATGGAGCAGAAACAAAGGGCTTGTAATTGATATGACCAATGGTAGAAGAACAAAGGCGGTTATCTTCACTGATAGTGGGCATATCGTTCTGATTGCTTCTGCTCCAGAACTTATCGCTGGCAGGTAGCATAGAGATATATGAGTTAATCG
>SDBU01006560.1_pt1 | contig 13650 bp, 5 predicted proteins | sample 2277071 | NCBI WGS metagenome assembly SDBU01 (sample SAMN10397929, study PRJNA504765) | marine sediment metagenome | isolation source: marine sediment core GS08_GC12, 126 cmbsf | place: Arctic Ocean: Gakkel Ridge, Loki's castle | collected 2008
GGCAGAAGCTCCCATGCCCACGATGATTGGCATCGCCACACCCGCACAACTGGAAAACAGCCCAGCACAGCCGGCCTTCGCGTCAACCTCATTGTCAAATATACCCAGCCGAATCCCGCTTCTCCGGTCATCTACTTTGCCGACTATTTCTATTTCATTTACAAACTTCTCCGGATTATCCTCTGTCTCAGGAACAAAGTAATACCTGTCAAACAAAAAGCGGATATCCTCCATAATGTCCGGTACAGTAATCCATAGGACTTCACCCTTTTCTTTCATTGGTTTGACTATTGCTTTGTCTTCTGCTTCAGCGTGCGACACAAGAATGGCCGTTGCCAGAACAAGAGAAATCATAAGCAAGAATATGTTCCTTTTCATTACTAAACTCCTTTTCACTATTTTGGAATCGGTTTTCTATTTGTGCCTTGATCATCAGCATCGTCAGTGAAGACATGGCCGGAAGTATCATCAGAATACACGAGCAGCTCCTTCATGTCAAGATAGCTCTTTCCCTTAGGACACTCAAAGACCGTTGGTACAAAATCGCCGGGTGAGATGTATGGGAAACCGAAACCGGCTGCTTCGGTCGCGTTGCAGTCGTTCTGATTGAGGTAATGATCGGGATTTACAGCAGGTCCTTCAGTAAAGTACTGAGCGCAGGAATCATACCACTTATCATTATAGTATGGCAATTGATGATAGCTCCATTTGGTTTGTATCCAGTCGTGTGTGGACTCTGTCGTACCCCGAGGACTATCTTCGTTCTCATAAACATCTGCCTCATATTGCGCGGTGCCAATTCCGTCTATATACTTTGTGAAATAAGTTCCATTACTTCCAGGACCTCTAATCTGGCGAGTATGAACATCCAGGCCGATGGCAGAACCAAGACATGACACCCAGTTGGACATGTCACGACAATCAGCCTGTGGATCATAATCATCATGATCGGCTGCAAGGAGGAATTTGGTAAGGTTAAAGTCGGTGTAGCCCTGGGTAGTATGGTGCCCCCCACTGTCATAGTCATGGCCGGCGTTTGTGAATGCCTCGTCGACAATATTCCCGAAGGCAGTGTCACTATTATCGGTATTGCCAGCCCAATCCGCAGCATTGTCCATTACTACAACCCATGGCAACTGCGCAACCCAAGGATCCTTTGGCACCTCAAATACAGTATACAACGTGTGTGTGGTGATCTGATGACCCGGTATCTCGGCCCAAATAGGATCTCCCACACCGTCAGTCCCTTTTTGATAGTAAAATTTGATGTTGAGGGTCAGGGTGCTCTTGGTAACCTTGTCTGTTAGCTTCCCAGTATCGGTCGCTTCAAGAATATACTCTTGGCCTGGCTGGATATCAAAATTGTCATCACCTGTTCCCGTGTCGGGGTCGTCCACATAATTCGCGGGTCCGATCTTAATTGGAGGACAAGTAGTACCGGCCCCATAACCACAAGCAAGAGTATTGTGCGCAAAACCAGTGTTCGACACTGCTTCTAATCCCATCAGCACCCGAATCTGTGGCTGTGACTCAACCTTATAACAGATCGGACGATTAAAATTATCATCCTCTACGGGATCATCATACCAATGGGCTTTATCTGTATCGTCTTGTTCCGGATAGTGTAATTCAATGTGCGGCGACGCTTCACTACGGGGCATGCCATACTTCTTGTCCAGGTCTCCTCTGTCGGTAGTCTCCTTTGGCACATCGGGACCTATCTTCCATTGATAGAGACGTGCAGGGGTGTCAAGGGGGTCTATAATCGGGTAGTCGTTGTCAGGTCCACTGCCCATCTTACCCTCATCACTGTCTGGCAGATGATACATGAGAGGGTATTCTTCACCCTTGACACCGCCGGGGGTTTCAAAGCGCATTCCTACCGCTCCCAGACGGACAACGAAGATGTCATACATCGTAGATATGAATGGGGTCCCTGCAGTTAAGTCGATGTATAGCTTATACTCCATGGTGTACTTCTTTGGATTAACGAACTTGCCCTTTTCAGCAGTGTCGGACCCATCTTTCTTTACGCCCCACTTCCCATCCCAGGTTTTTATTACATCCACACCGATTGGCGGACTCGGATCGGTCTTCTGCACAATACAAGCCACTTCAGTGACACCATCCATGGCTGTCAGCTCCACACGCGGACTGAAACCGGAAGAGGGACCGTATACCTTGTATTTTATTTCCGCACTATCAGCACCCTCCAGTTTCGGGTCGTAAACGCGAAGTTCATCTATATATGCATTGATGTTGGTAAACTCGGCTTTGTCCTGTTGGTCACCGTGGGTGGGTGAGTTTAGTGTCGCAGTCAACATCGTCGAGCCTGGAGCAAAACCTTCGACGAACAACTGATGCTTGATTGACTCGAATTCATCACGTTCCGCTTGGATTGATAGGTCCCATGAAACTGAATCTGTATCAAAAAGGACCTTGTTGTCATTGCCTTTTTCCGCGTCGCTCCAGACTCGAATGAAGCTGGAATCCCTTTGAAGTGTTACTGTTCCCTGCTGAAGGATTGGACACTCGACGCTGATCCGTACAAGGTCCTTCTCGTTCTGCACAGGTCCGATTTCATCGACGCCTTCGTTATCATCGACGTCGTTTTCATTATCATCGTTATTGTTAAGCTCGATGTACACGCCGGGATTTTCTTCCTCTTCTTCGCCCACTCCAGGGACATACAAGTCAAACGAACCGAGTCGCAGCAGGTATAGCCTGTCAGGGGCGCCTGTCAACTGATCGGAATGATAACAGTACAGCTCGATCGTCAGCGTCGTTTCGACTCCTTCAGGCAAATAGCTGGAGATATCCAACTCCTGCGTTGCGAGATCAGGATATTGCTCATAGTGATCCGAAAAATCTCCATTAACATATATCATATTCCATACTCCAAAGCCTGCAAGGCTATCGGATTGTCCGCTGAGTACGAATTTTTCTCCGGCATGTCGCGTCACTGTTTCAGCAAAAGTGCTGTATACACCGTCAGGATAAGTACCTGTAGATCTGTAATCCAGAGGCTCCTCGGCGACCAGCCAGGATTGACTAACTCTAACTGCCCCTCCCGAAGCTGGGTTTGTCGGGTCGGTGCCATGGTCAACTTCATATCCGTCACCATATCCGTCGTTATCGAAATCGCTATCAAGGGGATCTGTGCTGTAGGGGTTGAGGTCAATCTCATATCCATCGTTGAGCCCGTCGTTATCGGAATCACTACAAAGCGGATCTGTGCCGTGCAAATCCACCTCATCTCCGTCATCGAGCCCGTCGTCATCGGTATCGCTATCAATCGGATCGGTCCCGTGCAAATTCACCTCATCATCGTCTTCCAGACCGTCGTCGTCAGAGTCTGAGTCATTGGGGAACGTGTTGTTCTGATATTCCTCAAGGTTAGTTAAGCCATCATTATCCCCATCAAGTTCCGCATCTGACGGATTATTAGGATCCAATTCATATTGCACTTCCCAGCCGTCAGGCATTTCATCGTCGTCGCTGTCACTATCAAGGGGATCTGTGCCGTAGGTGTTAATCTCCTCTCCGTCATTGAGCCCGTCATTATCGGAATCGCTATCAAGGGGATCTGTGCCGTAGGTGTTAATCTCCTCTCCGTCATCGAGCCCGTCGTCATCGGTATCTGAATCCCTGGGATCCGTGTTGTTCTGATATTCCTGACGGTTAGTTAAGTCATCATTATCATAATTCCAGCCCCCATCGTACGACATAGTAGGTTCCAATCCATTTTCCACTTCCCAGCCGTCAGGCATTTCATCGCCGTCGCTGTCACTATCAAGGGGATCTGTGCCGTAGGTGTTAATCTCCTCTCCGTCATTGAGCCCGTCGTTATCGGAATCACTACAAAGCGGATCTGTGCCGTGCAAATCCACCTCCTCTCCGTCATCGAGCCCGTCGTCGTCAGAGTCAGGATCATTTGGATTGGTGCCCAAATTGTATTCTTCGAGATTTGTTAATCCATCGGTGTCCAAGTCTTCACCCGCATCATTCACGAGAGGATCTGTACCGTTTTCTACTTCCCAGCCGTCAGGCATTTCATCGTCGTCAGAATCGTCATCGAAGGGATCGGTGGAGGAATTGTATTCTTCGAGGTTTGTTAATCCATCATTATCAGGGTCGTCATCTGCGTCTTCGGGATCGAAAACGTCAAGGTCATGTTCCGCCTCCCAGGTATTCGGCATACCATCATTGTCAGTGTCATAGTCACATGGATTGGTGCCATTCACGTACTCTGTTAAATTTGTAATCATGTCGAAATCAGCATCGGCATCCGGGTCTTCTAATCCGTATGTCTCTTCCCAGTAATCGTTCATGCCATCCATATCATCGTCTTTGATTACACAATAGTGGTAGCCGATATCGACAATGTCCGTGTCGGTATAATAGTCATTGGCATCGGTGGTGTGTTTGCTGACACACGCCACATATGCGTTGCGCGATCCCGCATCGATAACGGCAGAAGTCTGGTCGAGGTACCAGCGGCTGTCCCAGTCCCAGTTCGTCTCCCACTCGTCGTCATAAGGGAGGCTGGCCAATGCAATGGAGTTTTCGCCTATGTCAATCGGATCCCCAAGACTGTCCTCGACATTTACATCATTGTCCCTGTACGCATTGTAGTTTTCCTGAAAATTGCCCAGACCGTCCTCTCGCTTGATGCCCTTCTCGTTGTCGACAAATAGAGCATCATATATCTTTACTGTACGTTCTGGCTCTGAGTCGTTGGGCTTCATCTGCAGACCAACGTCGTTCCTGTAAAATGTCATGTTGTAGAACTCGCGTGTCAGTTCGGTGCCGGTATTGGTTGCATTGAAGTAGATGCCTTTGTCGTTGTAATAGAATAAGCAGTTTCTGTACTTGTGATCTTGCCCACAGTGGCCTATATATAGGCCAACTTCATTGTCGCGGAAGACGTTGTTTATCAAGCTGTAATCGCTGAGTGATCTCCACACCTCGAGACCGCGGCGAAGCCCCTGAAAAAGCGTGTGCTCAACCTGAGTATTGTCATCACAGTTAGTCATAATCCTGATACCGACCTGGCGTTCAGTCTGCGGAGTCTCCATCTCCATAGACGCAGACTTGCCGTTCGAGAAGACTGTCATATTATCGGGCTCGCCCACGCAATCCAGAGTACAGTTCTCACCAATAATCAAATCTTTCCAGTTTCCGCTTATGGCAACTACAACGCCGGGATTGATCGTGAAAGCAAAATCGGTGGTAGTATTGGATGCTGTCACGTCGTCAGTGATGACATAGTCAACACGGTTGTGATGGTAACCGATGGTGACATCATCCTCAGCACCATATTCGGGATCAGCGGATGTATCCCAGGAAGTCTCATCATCAATATCCGAATTCTTTTCCTCAGGCGCCATGTAGGTAAATTCATCGCCGTCCAGACCTGCATCTTCTGCGGTCCGGCTGCCGCCGTTGATGAAATTCGCTGCCTCGGTAGCGTCGAGATAATACGACCCGATGGCGCAGGTGTCATAAGGATCATTGGCGCTCGTCTTTTTTTCCAACTCACCGGAGACGAACTGCGTATCATAGTCATTGCCATAATAGCCGTTGTTTGTAACGGTATAACCGACCATTGCCCCCATAAACAGGATCCCGATGTTGTTATTCGTCATCAGATTATCCCGCAGGTCGAACGACTGCGGCTCTGAACCGGAAATCTGTATTGCCGGGTACAGCATCTCCGACTCGTAACAGTCATCTATCGTGTTGTTGCTGATGGTGAATGAATTGTGGCGGCCGCTCAGGATGATCGAAATGCCCGCTGTCCCGCATCCTGTGATAAGGTTGTTGTGGATATCGCTGACGGTTGTCGTCGCTCCACCGGTAGAGATACCTACCCCACAAGACGAGATTATGTTGTTCTGTATGGCGGTGCTCAGGTCTTTCTGGCACTTGATTCCAATACTCGCATAGCCGATCTTGCAGTATGAGATCTCCGATGTGGAGTACGAGCCGCCTGTGAGATTGATCGCCTCGTCGTAATCGCCTGCTGCGGGATTGCCGGATGATCCGCTTATGAAGTCGCCACAATCGTCATCATTCATACTGGTGAAAACTATGTAACGATACGGCTCCCCAGCAGCGATTATTTTGCCACCAGAATTGATGTTGATGGCAACGTGCTCCTCCGGATCATCATCAAAATGAAACTTGATAATCGTTCCTGGCTCGATGACCAATTCCGCGGTCAGGTTAATGTCCGAGCTCACATAATATGTCTCATCGGCTGTCCAGACAGTGTCCTCGTCAATGGTTCCATTGTACGTGGTGTAGTCGAGAACACAGCCGTTATCGAGGTTCTTGAGCTCCGTGGACTCGATGAGATAGAGGTTGCCGCTGCTCCAGTCCTTGAACAGCTGACGCTCGGCACATGTTACTTCGTTGCCATCAGCGTCGAGAACAGGTGATACGCTCAATATATGAAGCGGCTTGCCTCCTTCTCTCTCTTCAAATACTATCTCACTTGCTCTGTCCGGAGACGTATAATTGAAGCTGCCGGAGTCAACATCCACTATTTCTCCGTTTAGCTTTATGTCTATATCATTCACGAGATAATTGTAGAGGTCCATCCTCGTATAGAAATATGCCTTTGCCTGGTCGGCATCTATGCTCTCAGCGTTCAGGACCGCGTTGTCTTTTATCAATACCTCCTGTTGGAAAGCTCCCTTCGCCGCATGGTATTCAACGTCGATACCGCTCCAGACATTCGAGAATCGGATTATTGAAGAGTTATTGGCATCGATGCTGCCGACTACAGTGTTGGGAACGTCTAACGTGATCTGGTTCACACCGTCGGATACCACGATGTACTTGAATTGAAGTGTGAGCGGTATGCCGTCGACAGAGTAAGTCAAGTCACCGGTGAGGTACTTAGGCACAGACACGCCATACGCGCTCTCGACGAGCTCGAAATGGTCGCCCCTGTCGACGAAGTGAGGGTTCGATGGCTTCCACTCTCCGTCTTCATGGTAGTTGAGTCCCGAACCAACCTCGACAATCTTCGAGTGCAACGTTTGGCGAACAGTCTCTCGAGTGTCCGGATCGACGTATTCGATCACTTTCTCGACGATATATTCCCGCTTCCAGGCGTTGCGCTTGCTCTCGTTCTCGGTCTGTGTACGCGAGATGAGAGTGACTGCCCCCTCGTTTCCTTCAATATTGCCGCCTCCTTCACCCGTGTCCTCAGATGATGATTCCCTCGTCGAGAAATAGAGAATTAAGCCAACTGCTGCGAAAAACACGAGAATTGAGTATATTCTGAGATTCCTCTTGGCCCTTGTGCTCATCATATCCTCCGTATTTTTGGGTTCAGATGAAGACGAAAATGCCTCGTCCCCCAATATGAGAGATGAGGCCTGTATTCAATCAAATGTGGGTATGCCCTGTTTGGAAGTCGGCTTCCTGAAGGCCCTCCAGACCGACCGCGTGACTCAACTGCTCCCCGGTGAACGGCGGGAAATCCGAGGTGAATCTGAGCGTCATACATAGCTCACCTTCTCAGGTCGAAAATCTATGGCTCCTTTGGACTCACGACGGTGAGAAAGTCTTGCGATGTGGATAATCCCGTGAGTATCACTCGGTATTTACACCCGAACACAAGGCCGTGTCAAGATTTTTCTTTGAAAAATCTGCATTTTATCAAACCAAATTACGCAACTCCTTGCCTGTGAGCAGGTTATCAATAAATCCTGAAATCCTGGGGACACGATTCTCATTTATTGGTGCTCTTGCGTTTGCGGCTGGGCTTGTTGGGGGTGAGTCTTTGGCCGAGGGCGTATTGAAGTTCCTCCGGGGAATCCACGATGCCGGAGGCGTGCCCGTTCGCCGGTCACATGCTATTTTATCAGGGAGTTGTTCGGTGTCAAGGTGCGAAAGCAGGGGTTTCGCCAGGAACGCGTACTATTCTTCGGTTGCGTCCAATAGGGCCCGTCAAGGGCCGGTTGACTGATTGAGCGGGAGTTCGGCGCCGGGAGATTAGCCACGCTGGCGACGTGGTGAAAGGGAGATGTTCATTTTGCGTTGATGTATGTCTATCATAGATGTCTATCATAGATGTCCCGGGATTCGCCGAAAGGATCTCGACAGGCTGAAGTGAGGTGGGAAGTGATCGAGCAGGGGAGTGGGAGTGGTTTGCTGGAAGCGAATGATGGCACCAACGTATTCAGGGGGCATAATGACGGGATGCGTCAATCCGCGTGGTTAGCGTCACGGTCTTTCTCGTCCCAAGAGCGCTTTTTTTGTTGTTCAGTATGCTATTTCACTTGACTATGTGGAATACACAGGGTATTATACAATTACCATTAGATTAACGGCGGCTGCAATGACGCAATCGCCGCGAGCCAGGTTCCTGGCACGTTAGGAGGGAATATGGCATCTCACGGCAAAGCATTCTCGAAGGCAGATCTCCTGGCCTGTATCCTGATCATCGGTCTCCTCGCTGTCGTCCTGTTTCCGGCGTTCGGTGTCGGTACGCAAAAATCCGACCTGGCACTCTGCGCCGACAACCTGCGCAAGATCTGGATCGGCCTCGAAAGCTACGGTGCGGATTACGACGACTATTTTCCACCCGCGATGGTCGGAAGAAGCGAGACCCTGGCTCAAAGGAACATCATGTACTTCCTCTGGCCGAATTATGTTCCCGATAACCACACCTTCCACTGCCCCGCTGATCACGCCTATTGGCATGAAGCAAGCGGCCGACAGAGCTACAGCTACTGGTTCGAGTTTGGCATACGAATGAAGAAGATCCACGAACCTATTATCGATCTCTACATATGGGGAGCCCATATGGATTTCTTCGATCTAAGCAAGGCAGTGATAATGGACGACGGCGAGCCGTGGATCAGCCGGGATGCATACTATTTCGGAGTCCCGTCAGACTACACACGGCATTTCGAATCCAAAATAGAGAACTGCCTGTACCTCGATGGGCATGTCGCAACCCGCGATACCCATTGGCCGGACCTTGACCCGATAAACTACTATGTCGGCATATGGTCCTGGAAAGCAAGATGAGGAAACAGCCATTAAGATAAGAATGATCGTTATCGCAATCCTGATGACTACTCTGACGACCTTCTCCGCACAAGCCCGGGATGTGAGGAGCACATCTTCATACGACATCACAAAGACCGTCGTGCCCGAAGGGACCGGCACAGTCTACGCGCGCGGTATCCTCATCGACGATGACGAGTATGTACGTTACCGCATCGAAGCAACGCCCGAGCCCAGCTGGAAATTCACCGGGTGGAGCGGAGACCTCTCAGGGACGGAGAATCCCGTAGAGTTCGACCTCTATATGAACATGACCATCATCGCCAATTTCGCACCGCAAACCTTCACCTCTCCCCTGAACTGGAGCATTACGAAAATCACCGGCGACTACTCCTCCGGCATCAAGCCCTCGACTTCGGGTTCCCGCGTAGCCTGGCAGTTCACCAACGATTGGGAGGACGGCTTTTTCAACGTTTATCTTTGGGACGGTGCAATAACCCAGATGTCTCCCGCAGACGTGGATGCGCACAATCCCTCTCTCGATGGCACCACCCTGGCATACGAGGGCTATGACGGAACTGATTACGAAGTTTATTACCGCGTTGGACTCGACCCGCGAACCAACATCACCGACGACGACCTCCTCGACACGAAGCCCTCACTCGATGCGGGATGGATAGCCTTCGAAACACTCAACGGCACAGAATGGAATATCCGATACTGGAACGGCTCCTCCATCTCAGAACTCTCCCGCACGGGTCAGGACCGCTGTCCTTCCATCCATAGCGGTCAGATTGCCTGGCAGGGCTTCGACGGAAACGACTATGAGATATTCCTCTGGGATGGATACAGCACAGTCCAGATCACCGATAACGACAATGACGACACAAACCCATCGCTGTATGGCGGCCAGATCGCCTGGGAAAACAACGGCGACATCCTTTTCTATGACGGCTCATCGACAAGAACCGTCACAACCGACAACAATTACTACACCGATCCCTCGCTCCACAAGGGTGCTGTAGCTTTCAAGGGGATCATCGGCCAGAGGGGCGACATCTTCTTCTGGGACGGCATCCGCATCCAGAACATCCCGCACAACTACGACGACCAGGAGCCCTCTCTGTCGTCGGACGGCGGAAAGTGGACCCTGTCCTGGCGGGCAAATGATTCCGGAACAACGAACTTCATCTGGTTCGCCACCCTCGAGGATCCTGCGATCAGAGACATCTTAACCTCGGGCGATGGCTCAACCGAAATCAAATGGCTCTCCCTCGAAGGCAACAGCTACACCGTCTACTACTCCGATGACCCGTACGGCGTCACCATGACCTGGAACATTGCCCAGACCGATGTCCCCGGCTCGTCCCCGCTTACCTCATGGATCGACGACGGCTCCTTCACCGGCGGCCGCCCGGCAGCCCAACGTTACTACAGAATCGAGCTCCAAGTCGACAGAGTCACGATCAAGCAGATCCTCCAGGAAGTCGCTGCTCCATTCACGCTTGGCAGCTCCGCTTGAGTGCTTCAATTCTCCTCCTCCTCGTCTTCATCGTGCCTCAGGTCGATGTTTTTCCAATGGTCATCTTCCGGTTCCCATTCATTGGAATTCTGGGGAGAGAATACTCATTGATTGGTGCTGTTCGGCATGCGACCGGGCTTGTTGGGTGTGAATCTTCAACCGGGGGTGTTTTCAAGTTTCTCCGGGGAGTCCATGATGCCGGAGGCTTGCCCGTTCGCTGGTCACACGCTATCTGGTTCTTTCTCGCTAACGGGATCTTCTGGGATTATCCCGCCGTGTTCTCGACCTTTGCCCTGTCCGCCTACCGTCAGGCCTACGGCTTCTTCCCGATCTTTCCGTTGACCCTGGTCTCCTTCGTGTTCTGGTGGTTGCTCGCTCGTAAGGATAGAGAGGTTTATGCAGCGTCTCCTGATAGAACGAGTCGAACATCATAGCGACGACGTGCATTTCTTCTTCACCGCCTGCCAGTTTTTTTGAAAGAGGTATGAAGCGGCGCAGCCTTTGCCGTATGCTGTTTGGGAGCGACCTGTACTTCTCCTCGAGCATGACCCTTATACGTTCATCCACCCGCTGCTCGACGTCTTCATCGGAGGGGAGTTCCCTCTTAACAAGGCTGAGGTTATTCATTTTCGCACGTTTCTTCAGATCCACTTCTTCTATGTACGAGACCAGGCTAATAGCAAAACCCCCTTCTCCGGCGCGGCCCGTCCTTCCTGCCCTGTGTACATAATCACCATGTGCCTGGGGAAGATCATAGACAATAACGTAACCCAGTTCGCTTATGTCGATGCCCCTTGCGGCAACATCTGTTGAGACAAGAAAGCGCAGCTGGCCTTTCCGTATATGCTGCATCACTTCCTGACGGTTTTTCTGGCTGAGGTCGCTGGTCAGGAAATCCGCATCGTATCCGAAGTTCTGGAGGAATTTCGCGAGGTATTCCACTTCGGCCTTTGTATTGCAGAATATCAGCGCCGCTTGCGGATTTTCCATCTCAATTATTCTCAATAACGAGCGGTCCTTTCGCATCGGGTCCACGACATAATAGACATGGTCCACTTCTTCGACGTGCATTACATCGCTGCTCAGGCTTATGTTTTCAGGGTTATTGGTAAACCTCTGGGCAAGCGCTGCAACGCCGGGCGGGATTGTCGCTGAAAAAAGAGCTGTCAGCCGGCGTTCGGGGATGAACGACATTATCTTCATCATGGACTCGTAGAAACCCATCGATAGCATTTCGTCCGCTTCGTCAAAGATCAGGTATCTGAGCTTCGAGAGCGAGACCCTGTCTCTAATGAGGTGGTCTATCATGCGACCGGGGGTCGCTATGATTATCTGGACCCTGTTCTTGAAGGCCTCTATCTGGGGCCCGTATCCCACCCCGCCATAGACCGCAACATATCTGACACCAGTGCCCTGTGTAATCTCCGCGAGTACTTTCGTTAACTGCTCGGCGAGTTCCCGTGTCGGCACCAGTACAAGGCCCTGAACATAATCTGCATCCCGGTCTATATCCATTACCATGGGCAAAATGAATGCTCCGGTCTTCCCCGACCCGGTCCTTGACTGCACAACGATATCCCGCTTTTCAAGGAGGTATGGTATGACAATTGACTGGACAGGCATCGGTTTCTCCCACCCTAAACGCCTGATGTTTTCCCTCAGTTTAGACGGCAGATTGTCAAATTGGAACGTCTTCACACCGGTTTCTCCGTCGCTCCCTTTTTCTTTCCGAAGATCCGCTTCCATTCGAGCCTCATTTTTCTGTTTGTGTAAATAAGGATATCGCCTGACCCTTTTGTCATATTATAGCAGTTCAACGAAGCATTCTCAATTCATTCAGTCTGCATTGAAAATCTCTGGTTTGACCCGCACTTCAGAAGCTGGAATTCCGGCAATTCTGGAGACATCTATGGAGGTGAAAAGGAAAATCTCCATTTTTCCTTGACCTATACCTATCATAAGTGTCCCCGGATTTCCTTGCGAAATGATCCAGAACAGAAAAACGCAACATGATATCGAACCGTGCCGGGTCCGGGCAGGACACAGGAGATCAGGGAGCAATCAACTGTGACTGGTCGCGGGGACCGACGGTCCGTCAGAACTTTGTTGTGCTCGTGAAATTAAAGTCGCGGACCTTCAGCGCGGGCACGAGAAACCACTCCATACGCTCCTGCCGCCCGAGTGATTCGACCCTGTTCAGGACGCCGAGGACGCTTTCGTTGAATCGAAGGTTCTTCACGGACTTGTCGATCCTGCCGTCGGTGATGAGGAAGAGGCCGTCGCGTGTCATACCGGTTATGAGGGATTCCATGGGGTCAACGTAGCGGATGTACCAGAAGCGCGTGACGAGAATACCGCGTTCGGTGGAAGCGACCATCTCCTCAATCGATTCGTTTCCGCCATCCATGATGATATTTGAGGGGAAATCGGTCGGTTGACGGCCGGTTTTTTTCGCCCAGAACCGCGTCGTGGCGAGATTGGTGAGCACGCCCTTCTGTATCCATGGCAGTTTTGGGGATGCGAATCCGTCGTCCCGGAAGGGGAAACCAGGGCATTCGGGATCACCCGGGTCGCTCCGTATAGTGACATTGTCTCCGCACACTTTCGTCCCGAGCTTGCCCCTCAGGAACGTTCGCCCCTCGTCGGTTGCTTTCGCGTCGCATATCATGTAGCACATGAGTTCGGCGACTGCCGCCGGGCTGAGTATGACTGTGTACTTGCCCGGCGTGATGTCGGCGGGAGACTGGGCCCGTTGTGCGATGGAGAGGGCCCGCGCGGATGTCTCGGGAACGTCGATATCATCGACGTTGTTCGACGTGCTCTGTGCCCAGCCGGAACCATCCACCCCGAGCACGGTGCTGTGGACATGGGCATTGGTCCACCGATGGCATGCCCGCAACCCCGCCGAATTTGCGAAGGCGTCGAGGCCTTCCTGACATGCGAAGGCACCGGAAAGCCTGTATCCACTTTGAGCGGCGGGGTCGACTGCTTTCCGTATGGCGCGTGCGGTGCGCTCCGGGTCGACGCCGGCGGTGGAGTCGTAGTATCCATCGACCTTGAGATATTTGTCCGACTCGTCTGGATCGAGGGGCGGCATG
>SDBU01006561.1_pt1 | contig 13648 bp, 11 predicted proteins | sample 2277071 | NCBI WGS metagenome assembly SDBU01 (sample SAMN10397929, study PRJNA504765) | marine sediment metagenome | isolation source: marine sediment core GS08_GC12, 126 cmbsf | place: Arctic Ocean: Gakkel Ridge, Loki's castle | collected 2008
ATGAGGTATACGCCCAGGACAGCAGGGGCAGGCAGTTGCATAAGTATACCATCCACAGCCTGAGGCACAGCCATGTGCGCTACTATACCACCTATAAAAGGCTTGACCTCGCCTCAGTGCAGCAACAGGTGGGACATAAATCCCTGCAAACGACTCAGATATACACCCGTCTCACCGATGAAGATGTGAGAAGCTCTTATGAGCGTGTGAGATACGAAGAGTGAGCTCTATATTCTATACCGTCTATACAGACAGTTCTGTTGGACTCCATAAACAAATCAATTCCCGGGTCAGTCTAGGTTGGATTTTCCTTGACAATTGTATGATATTGTATTAGACTATGTGTCGCATAACATATCACATAGGAGGAAATACTAATGCGAAATTCTAAGCAACGCCTGACATTCTATTTGACCGATATAGACAGGTCGATAATCAAGAAGCGTGCATCACAAGTAGGTCGAAACATGAGCGACTATCTTGCTGAGCTAATCATGTGGGATAACAAGTTCAGATTAGTCGAGCATGCAAGAGAAGGGACACTTGAGGTAAAGGAACTAATTGAATATGCAACGGTGGAGAAATAAACATGAGTTGTATAATATCAATAGCGAACCAGAAGGGCGGGGTTGCGAAAACCACAACCGCCATCAATTTAGGGGCTGCACTTACATTACAGGGTAAAAAAGTATTGTTGGTGGATATTGACCCGCAAGCCAACTGTACCAAGGGACTGGGAATACAGCTAAGCCGTGACGACCCCGGCATTCACACAGTAATAACTGCACCGGAACAAGGCATAGAGCAAGTAGTGTATCAGACTTCCATAGAGAATCTCGACATTATACCCTCACATATTACCCTAGCCGGGACTGAACAGACATTGGTATCTAAAGTAGGAGGCTGGCTCGCCCTTTCAATAGCTTTAGAGGATGTAAATGACAAATATGATTATATTCTGATAGATACAGCCCCTTCTTTAGGCATGTTTTCCCTTAACGGCATCGTTGCATCAGACTGGGTTATTATACCTGTTGAAGCAGAAATCTACGCCCTTGACGGCATGGATGATCTGCAACAGCATATTCAGCAAGTACAGTCGATGCTAAAAAAGAATGTAAATATCATGGGTGCTGTCATAACCAAGTATCAGGGTACTACAAAGGTTCATACCACTCTTTACAAACAGTTGCAGGAATACTGGGGCGACATGCTATTTAAGACTATTATTCGTAAAAACGTAGACGTGGCCGCTGCCGCATTGGTAAGTACTCCTGTGGTTTTACTGACACCAAAAGCAATGGCATCTGAAGATTACATGTCTTTTGCTCAGGAGGTAGAGGATCGTGGATCGCAAACAAATGGAAGAAATAGCTCGTAAACGGGCTCCAAAACGCCCTCGCCGTTTAGACATTCCAGATAGTAAAGGTACCACAGGTCAAGATGCCTTAATGCTGATATTGGGCAGTAAACAGGAGGAAGAAAAACCTGAACTAGAAAAAAAGCCAGTAATACTTTATCTTAGGGAAGGCATCAATCCTGCACACAGCAATTTCACGAAGTACCCGAATGATCTCCACACCGTTATGCTAGACAATCTGAGCAAAGAATACGAAGGCATTCTCTATGTATATTTATGGCGCCAGTCTTTCGGATATGGCAGGAACTATTGTCGCACCAGTTACCTTGAGATATTGAAAAACACTTTAATAAGCTCCCGTAAAACTGCACAACGGGCGATCACAAATCTGGTTGAGAAGCGTTTCATAACAAGGGCAAAACATGAGAACGGCATTCCAAATGTCAACCAACAGGGAGCGTTATACAGAGTATTCACACCGCATGAGATCCGAGCCAGAACGACTGAGGAGGGCGTATCACTTGACGATCTCCCAATAGAAGGTATAGTCTGTCAGACCATAGCCTCAGAGACCATACCTCATGAACTAAGCAATAATGGCATCGCACATGGTATGGTCTCTGAGGATGTGGTCTCTCAGACCATAGGCCACACAGACCATACCTTCTCAGGCCACACTTCTATAGCCTCTAAGGCCATGCCCTCTCCGACCATACCTAACATAAACACTGATAACAACAGTATTGAGGATAAGTATGGCCTCTCTGACCATAGCCAGACAGTCCCCCCTTTTAAAGAAGATAGTTTAAAAGACTCTCTCTCTCCGCGCGCGATCATATCCGATTTCTATAAAGGTATTGACCAATCCAAAATATCAAAGACAAAAAGAGAGAGAGCAGAAAAATCCCTCAAGGAATTAATAGAAGATGGCTTCAGCTTAGAGAACATTCATTTCGCAGTAGAGTGGACTCTGAAAAACTCAAAAGAGGAGCTGTATGACTTTTCCATCATCAAACACACCATAGGCCAGGCGATGGCCGCGAAGAAAAAAACAGAAGCAAAGGAAGCCAAAAGGATAGAAGCAGGAAAGATAGCAGCGCAGGGGCGAGCAGAAGAAGAATTGAGAGAAAGAGAAGCGGCAAGAATAGAGACCTACAAGGAAAGTCTCGCTGCTGAAGAGAGAGCAAAATTGCGTGAAAGAGCCGAAGCCGAAATCAGGGATTCAGGGCAGTTCAAGGAGGAGTTCATCACCAATTTTCTCATCGAAGCAAAGGAAAACGAAATAATAAGGGAGCAAATCGGCATGAAAGTGCCCGAATGAGATAAGGACCATGCCCCTTCAGAACCTACGGTGGTGTTCCGGGCCTCCCGGGGAACAGGAGTTTTTTCATACAACGGTGAGAGTTAAAAAAAGAGTCCTCAGTAGCACTACTTCAGAAACAAAGGGCAAACCAAAGCAATACTACTAACTTTTGCCACTACCCAGGACGCACTCCCACAGGGAAAAGTTAAGAAAAAGAGATTAGCAAAAATGGACCTTGCCAGATCACCGATTATACAAGGCTTTTGCGCGGTTGTGCAAAGAACACACTTCCTGCGCCGAACACAAAATCAGGGGAATTCATCTGAGACTCTATCATTTTGCCATAAAGAGATCAAAATCCAGAAAACCCAATAGACAAGCGAGTTTCAGTGCTTTTTCAAATAAGACGCAATCTGATGACAGAGTAGCGTAATTCCTTTTTTGCACTTTTGCCTGCCGGTGTCGACATAACCCAACCAGAGGTTGCCCTATGTAGCGGCTTACCAATTACCAAGGGGTAGCCAGATGCGCATCAAAATCATCTGCGACGTCGGCAGAGGTGTATGCCTGCCGATCAACTACAATCATTTGCTCACATCAGTGATCTATCAGTTCCTGAGACTGTCCGATCCAGAATACGCCCGTTTCCTGCATGAGGATGGATATACCATAGGGAACAAGCGATTCAAGCTGTTCACCTTTTCGCAACTGATGGCGCGGAAGCGGCAGATCACGAATGATCAGATATGTTTCCGCTCTCAGGTTATGTGGTATGTCTCCTCGCCGCAGGAGGCATTTCTGGGGAGCTTTGCCGCATCCCTCATGGATAGGGGCAGACTGAGGATAGGTAGTCAGCAGCTTCGGGTTATGGACGTTGAGATCCCGCGCATTCCACGTTTTCACCCGAACATGAAATTCCGCTGCCTCTCGCCCATCACCATGTCCACCAAGCGGGAGCGCAACGGCAAGCTTGTGATGCACTATTGTCTGCATGACGAACCGGAATTCTCAGAGCTGGTCCGTCAGAACCTCGTCAGGAAGCATGAGGCGATCTGCGGGCATAAACCACGGGACGACTCGTTCTCTATGGAATTCGACCCGGAGTATATAAGCAGGCGGAAAGGCAGGATCACCCGGCTTGTTCGATTCAAGGACGTGGACATCCGGGGTGTGCTGTGTCCTTTTCATGCCTGTGGCAGCCCGGAACTTATGTTAGTGGGTTATGAGTGCGGATTCGGCGACAAGAACAGCGCAGGATTCGGCATGGTGGAAGTGTAGCTGTCAGGTTGTGACAGTTCGCTGTTGACTTATCTCCGGTAAGCCTGTAGAATATACGTGTCCTATAACGGGAATGGAAGGCTATAGTCTGTTCATTTGGTATCCAGTAGTATGCATCCGCTCCGAACGCTGGATTATAGTAATAGTGCGGAATCGCTGCGGCAAACACCTGACGATGGAGGCGAAAAATGACGAGCAATCAGATTCGGATAAGGGATCCGAATGAGGGAACCATGATGCTGCATTTGTCTTTGACAGGAAATCCCTGGACGGACATGGGAATAGTGGGTCTATGTCAGGAACTGCAAGACGGTTCACCCACGTTTCTAGCAAAGCCGCCTATGTGGATGGAGCATGAAGTAATCGTATCCGTCTACAACGATGCGAAAGCAATGGAGCATATGAGGGATTGGTTTTATGACATGATGAGAGTGCGCTGGAACCAACTCTATTGGCCCAGTAAGCCAGCAAAAGTGCTCAAACGATCACTTATACAAAAGGACGGATTTGTAGACAGTTCGGAAAACCTGTCGCTGTTGCCAGGGGAGAAGACGCTGGTAAAGGACACTCTCAAAGAAAAGGGAGTTCCAACGTCGTCAATTAAAGATGCTATGCCACTTACCCAAGATCGTCTGAATTATGTTGGAACACGTTCTGATAGAGATAAGGTCCAGAAGCAAATGAGAACTGTCGTCAAAGATTTCATTGAGAACTGGATGACCTCAGATGGCACGAAACGGTGTGATCTCTGCGGTCGCTCCAGTGACAAACTAGAACCAGCAACCCAGAGCATGAACCCACTTATGAATAAGTACCACAATAATCGCGTGCGCGGCTCTACTAACACAAGCGGTTATTACCATTGCTGTCACATATGTCGTTTGACCAATCTTTGCGCTTCGCTGGATGCGAACATACCCTTCGTTTACGATGGTTCCAGCAAACAGGCGTTTCTGATACTGCCAGACATTGCCGATCTGGAGCTTTTGGGACGAGTACACAAGAGGTTAGGTGGAAACCTGCTTGATTTGAGTGAACTATCTCGATTACATACGTCCACCAACTTGCGCGCATATTGGTGGCATGATCCCTACTCACTATCGCTGGTTCTTTTCCACAACATCTTTTATGAATTTTCCATTCAGGAAGAAAATGGAGAGGCGGAATGGAGTTTTGAGCCAACGGCGGATAGGAGAAAGGTAAATCGCTGGTTGATTCTGCCTTTCATCAGAGAGAAAAATGTCCGTTTTGGCAACATACATGCGGTGCAGGTTGATGATCGGTTGTACGATTATATCAAGCCGATCCCGATGGATGGAGGAGCGCAGTCGCTACAACTGGTCCCAGATATTTTGAGTCTTATAACTCCGAGATCTCGACACCCTAAGGGTATTGCTATAGTCCAATGTCTTTCCAAAGCCATCGCCACAAGCGATGTGAGTATGCTCAAGAGTGCTATGTTTCGTCTTTGGAAGCACAGTGATACAGTCAACTATTATGCAAGACGTGTCTTGCTGTCACAATTTATTCAACATTTTCTGGAGGTGAACGCCGTGTTAAACGATGAATTACGCGCGGATTTAAGAGCCATAGGGATCATCATCGGTTCTGCTTTTTCGCATGATGTGACCATTATCAGTAAGTTATACAACATCTCCAACGAGGGCGCATTCCGCTCGGTAATCAGTCAGGTTCTGTTCAGGCTTTATAAGCTGGGTACCGGCGGGAAACCCGTTGAGGATGGAAAACTCAAGATTGAGAGTCAGGGAGAGACTCGGGAGATCACCCGCGTCAAACAAGAGAGAATCACTCGCATTCTGGATCAATTGTCTTCTGAGAATTGGAAAGAGATGGCCGAAACACTCTCCACCTTTGCGAGTCTTTCGGCGTTCAATGCAAATTTCGATAGGTCGAGAGGTGAAGAAAGGAGTGGAGAATAATGGATAAACTCAAAGGCATAAGTGTGGTGTGGCTCAGTAAGACGGATCTCAGCAATCTGAACGCGGGCGAGGGCGGCGGCGGCAACGTCACCGAACTCAAAACCTACGACAACGGGCGTAAACCATACGCTTCAGGGCAGTCTGTGCGACACGCGATCCGAGAGGCAATAGAGAGGAACAACCCGGGTGTGTTCCTCTGCACCCCTGAATCCCCGTGCGGTGAGGTAGATAAATGCTGGCTTTGTGATATGTTTGGCTATCTCAACCCGAAGCTAGGCGAGGGCTTTAACCGCCGCTGGTCGCCTATCAAAGTCACCCCAGCTCTTGGTCAGATCGCGTCGGAGATCGTGACAGACATGCTGATAAGAATGAGCGATAAGCCTAAGTCAGAGGGAAAAGAAAGCAGGGATCAGCGGATCGCCTACGTTCAGATGATGTCTAACATTTACCGCATTGGTCTTTCCCTGGACGTCGCCAACCTTGGGAAAGTGCGGAAAGCTCAGTATGACAATAAAGGCAAGGAGTTCAAGGGTTGGGATACGGAAAGCATTGACACGGCGGAACGTAGGAAACGTGCATTGGCATTGCTGAATGCAATCGGTGGAATAGCCGATTTTGCAAAGCAGGCTCGCAACGCGGCTTCCCTTTCGCCGGATGTGTTCGTCGCTGGAATGCATAATCGTTATTCCCATCGTCTGCTGCGCGTGTTGGCGCTGGACGATGAGGGAAATGTAAACCCGGATGAGTTACGCGTCATACTTCAAGATCTACAGGATGATGGGGTGCGTCTCTTCTTTGGATTCACGCCACAGGTCGTCACCAACGCGGATGACTTGGTCGCCACAGCGCGCGAGTTCGATCTGGAGCCGGTGAATCCTATCCGCGCTTTGCGCAACCTGATGGACGCTGTTGAGGCTGCTGACATTGAGTAATGGAGGTGGAGCGCATGGAACAGATACTCACCTTCACACTGGTCTGTCCTTTCTGGGCATCGTTCCGTAATCCCGCTACGGTGAATGTCCACATCACCTATCCTTTTCCGCCGCCGCCGACCCTCTATGGTATGCTGAACGCGGCAAGGGGTAGACCGCAGGACTGGAACGCGGATCGCGATGACTGGCAGATCGCCATTGTAATCGAGTCTGAAGGAACTCTTGTGGAGACTTTCAGCAAAGTCAAAAAAGCGGCAAGACAAGAAGAAGAAGGCTTATTCGGTCGCACTACCCTCATCCGCCAGAAGCTGATAGGCGTCAGCTATGCTGTATACCTCAGGGCCAGCCAGGATTTGCTTATAGAAGCCCAGAGGGCACTGGCTGATCCATATTGGCCGCTTTATCTGGGAGAATCTGATGATGCAGTGGACGTGGTGGCTGCACATATTGTGGACGTAAGCCCTGAACCTGTGCAGGATGTACACTCCATCATTCCCGGGGTTGTGGAGGGGTGCAGGCTGCTCAAGGTTCCCGTTCGATTTAATAGGAAAGGGAAAAACTGGTCCGTAGACTATGTGCTCTATTCCTTGCCGCCGGTGGGTGAAGGAGTTCACTTGGAAAAGCCGTTACTGGCCTATTCAGTGGAAGGGAAGAATGTGGTGTTCAATGGACGAGAGAACCATACTGGGAAAGCCAAACCAGACGTTATTTGGTCATCTCACTGACTGTCTGACAGTCTGCGATGAACTGCTGGCGCGGCGCGAAACTTTTCTACGCCAATTCTGTGAACGTTATGGTTGGGATTGGGAAGAGGTAAGGCGCTGCATACGCTTTGCTATCTGGTTTCATGACATAGGCAAGTCCTCTGAACAGTGGCAGCGTTATATAAGAGATGAAAAGGGCAGGATTCCCCACGCGTCGGTGTCCTTTGCCATCGGAATAATGTCACTTAAGGTAGATCCCAGGCGGTTTGAGCCGACTCCTCAATTTGCCGCGCTGCTGGCGATATTGGCGCACCATATGCAGTTGCACGATAACGCATTTCAGAGAGATCGCCGCGATCTCAGTCTGCCGTTGTGGTTCGTTGAAAGGCATCTGGAACGCTTCCAGCAAATAGAGCCTGATCTGACAAACGGCGAATGGAAAAGTGAGAAGCTCTACCTGAGTCAAGTGTCTGGAGCAGTTGACCACTTCAGAGAAAAGGTGGATCGTCAACCTGAATTCAAGGCATTATACTCGCTCATGCTCAACATGCTAACAGCCTGTGATATCGCCGCCAGTAAGTGGCTTTCGGATGATGGAACGTCCGATAACCCACAGGAGGAATCTCTTGATCGAGAGAATTTGGCGAAGGTACAGAACGAGTTTCCATTCTATGAAAACGGTGAATTGAAGCATGTCCAGTTTGTGGAAAAGGCTAACTCCATGCAGAACGACGTTCTGAGATGTGAGGATGATCGCCTGATCCTCAACGCCGGCTGCGGAGAGGGAAAGACGGCTGCGGCTCTGCTATTCGCGCAGAAATGGATGCGTCAGGATAGGATAGACCGTATAATCCTCACGTTGCCCACAAAATTCACAGCAAACAACCTGTTTCGCGATCTGATGGAGAAGTACCATATACCGCGAGAGCTTATAGGTATTACTCACGGCGACTCCAGGGAGTTCCTCAGGCAGTTGTCTGAAGAGGAAGATGAAGAGAGTATACTGGCGCAGGAATTTGAGAATAGCTTTTATACGAGGCCCATAACCATTTCCACAGTGGATCACCTGCTGATGAGCCTGTATCACGGTTATAAATACGCTGATCGGGCGTTTTCCAACGTAGCGTCATCGGTGGTAGTGTTCGACGAAGTTCACTATTACGAGAACACAACGCTCAGAGCCATCGGTGAGGCGATGAGGGTTTTGACCCAACTGAAAGTTCCGCATCTGATCATGACGGCCACTATTCCTTCGTCTGTGCATTACCGAATGGATCGTTTGCATAGAGGCGGGAGCCAGTTTTCCGTATATCCTTTCATTCAGGCGTCGTCGTTGGTTCCTAACAGTTCAAAGTACAAACGACCATTTCAGATAGTGCGTCAGAACTCACCGTTTTTTACAGAAGAGGGGGGAGTTTCTCACGAGCTTCTGGAGTTGGTGGAACAGAACGCGCATCTGCGCCAGATTATCTACGTGAATCAGGTGGAACGCGCCAAGAGAGTGTATGAAGCATTGAAGAAGCTGGGAGTGTGTGAGAATATCATCTGTCATCACGCCGGTTTTATCAGTAAGCATCGGCAGCTCAAGGAGAGGCTGATCCGTGTCCTTTTCAAGTCCAGAGAGGAGCGCAAAGATTCTGAGATTGATGAGTTGGCAAAACATAATGAACTGGCTAAGTATGATCTGGTCAATTCAAACGAATGCGCGCTGATATCCACTCAGGTGAGCGAACTCAGTCTAGACATCAGCGCGGACGTGATGTATTCCGAGCTTGCGCCAGTGGATTCTCTGGTACAGCGCGGGGGACGACTGCATCGCAACGGCTGGTCTCCAGTCGCACCTTGTGGATCTGGTCGCTGTCAGAGTTGCACCCATCTGCAAGGGCATGTTTATAGGTTTTATCTCGCTTCGCCCTATGAGGATGAGAAAGCCTGTCTTCCATACGAGCAGGAAGTTTTATCGCGATCATGGGATGCTGTTGGGGAAGAATACTCATTCCAGGAGGCATGTGGTTGGGTGGATACGGTCTATCCGGAGAGTAACTCGTTGATTCACCACGAACTGGCCACAGCGATTACCAAAGATACGGTGTTCGGAAACCGGCCGGCGGATAACTATGGGGAAAGCATAGAGGAAAAGGGGAAGGTGGTAATCCGTGAGCAGCGATACCAAACCTATGAAGTTGTGCCACTAGAGTTTGCTAGCCTGGTGGAAGCGGATTACCGTCAACACAAGACTCATCACCTCAATATTTCTGCTAGGGCTCTATGGGCGCTGGGGAAAGATAATATATACAAGCGTTATGGGGATCTGCGATTTACTAACCGCAAAGGGGAAGAACGCATCAAGCAGATCCCATTCTCGGTTGTCAATGCGAAGTATTCGTTTGAAACGGGTCTGGAGTTAAGCGAGGAAGCTACATCGAATCTCTTGTGAGTTCGCTGTATTTACCGTCAACTAATTTGAGGAAAAGGTTATGGAAACTCCGAATCTGACCCAAGCTCGCATCACTGGCACGGAGATCAACTACCTGTTTATATGCCCGCGCAAGCTGTGGCTGTTTCATCATCACATCGAGATGGAGCATACGTCGGACTACGTCGCGCTGGGGAAGTTGCTCCACGAGGACAGCTATCCCCGCCAGAAGAAAGAAACGCTGATCGATGACCTGATCCGCATCGACTTTGTGGATAAGGACGGCGTGCTGCATGACGTTAAATCCGGCCGTTCTATGGAAACTGCTCATGAGATGCAGATACTCTATTACCTCTACGTGCTCAAGCAGATGGGTCTCCCTAACCGAAAAGGTGTGATCAACTATACCCGACAGCGGCGCAAGACAGAAGTGGAACTGACTTCTGGAAAGGAACGGGAAATTGAGACGGCCATGGAAAGAGTGATGCAGGTCAATTCCATGTCCGTGCCGCCGAATGCAGAATTCACTAAACTGTGCAGGAAATGCAGCTACGCGGAACTGTGCTGGAGCTAAGGAGGGGAGCGATGGCTCGAAACTACTATATCAACCAATCCGGCCGGCTGCGCCGGAAGGACAACACCATCTACCTTGAGAAGGAAGATGACTCTCGCGTGCCCATCCCCGTCGAGGATGTGGACGCTTTTTATCTGTATGGGGAGATTGACCTCAATACTCGCCTGCTTAACTTCCTGACTCAGAAGCAGGTGCCGGTGCACGTTTTCAATTACTACGGCTACTACTCAGGTACGTATTATCCCAGGGAGTATCTGGTTTCCGGGTTCCTCACAGTGAAGCAGGTACAGCATTACCAACGGAAGACAAAGCGGCTGCCTATCGCGCGGGAATTCGTGTCGGCAGCGTCGGAAAATATGCTGAGGAATCTTCGCTATTACACGAATCGGGGCAAGGACTGCTCTCCGCAGATAGAGAGCATCCAGGCCATCGTGGAGAGCGTTGGGGACGCTAACGGCGTTGACGAGCTGATGGGGATGGAGGGTAACATCCGGGAGAGGTACTACAGCGCGCTGAACACTATTCTGGAACTGGATACGCCATTTGAGCGGCGAGTGCGCCGTCCACCGGACAATCCTATCAACGCGCTGATCTCTTTCGGGAACTCATTGATGTATACAGCGTGTTTGACGGAACTTTACCGCACGCAGTTGAATCCAACTATCAGTTTTCTGCATGAGCCGGGGGATAGGAGATTCTCGCTGAGTCTGGATCTAGCGGAGATATTCAAGCCGGTGATCGTGGACCGGCTGATCTTCAGGCTTCTTAATCGTCAGCAGTTGCAGGAGTCGAAGCATTTTTCGGAGGAACTGGGTGGATGCTACCTGAATGAGGCTGGGCGGCGCATCTTCCTGCAGGCATACGACGATCAGTTGAAACAGACTATCGAGCACCGCAGGCTGAAGCGCAAAGTCTCATATCAGCGGCTGATCCGGCTGGAGTGTTATAAGCTGATCAAGCATCTGACAGATATGGAGCCTTACCAGGCGTTTCGGGCGTGGTGGTAAACTACGGAGTCACTATGTATATCGTTCTGGTCTATGACATCGAACAGGAGCGAGTGGGGCGAGTATGCAAGTACCTCCGCCGGCATCTGACCTGGGTACAGAACTCAGTTTTTGAGGGAGAACTGACGAAGGCGCAACTGACCAGGGTGAAAAGCGGCCTGGCGAAGATTGTCAACGAGGAGAAGGACTCGGTTATTATTTATATCATGCGGGATATCAAGTGGATGCAGAGAGATACTATGGGTGTAGAGAAAAGTCCGACGACCAATATTCTCTGAGAAGCCAGTCATAGTCAGGCGTTGAAGCCTGTTTGCACGATAGGGATTGTCGTCGACCCCTGGATTTGAGCGGCCGGCCGGCGAGAACCGAGGGCTCAAAAAGGTGCAATTCTGCCAGAAAACCCAGTCACCGTGGTGCGTCGTCGATCCCCCAGGGATTTTGCGCAACCGGGGATCGACGATAAAACATATGTCTGCGCGTTTTTTTTTTGTAATATTCATGCGGGTTTGCTATCATAGAAGTGCCCAAAATCCCAGCCTTTTAATCGAACCACTGTGGAATTGAAACACAGACGAGGACATTCAGCCAGCCAAGAGCGAAGCGCCTTTTAATCGAACCACTGTGGAATTGAAACTAGGTTGCGTAAGGACCATCTGTGGGGCTAGATTGCCTTTTAATCGAACCACTGTGGAATTGAAACCTCGCCTCCTGTCTGTATTTGACTTAATACCTCTCCACTTTTAATCGAACCACTGTGGAATTGAAACTTGTTTGTGACTACGACAGTTACGGCAGTATCAGACTTTTAATCGAACCACTGTGGAATTGAAACTGGCCTAACGAGCGGTATCCAGACGACCCCATTTTCCCTTTTAATCGAACCACTGTGGAATTGAAACTCGTCAGTATGCCCTTACTGATGGCTAGGCTGAGAGCTTTTAATCGAACCACTGTGGAATTGAAACGCATCCAATAGAGCTTGCTCAAATATCATACGTTTGCTTTTAATCGAACCACTGTGGAATTGAAACTCGTCCGAATAGTCGTGCATTTCACAAATTTTCTCTCTTTTAATCGAACCACTGTGGAATTGAAACTATCTCGTGTGTGTGGCGCTCCAAATCCTTGCAGACTTCTTTTAATCGAACCACTGTGGAATTGAAACTTCGCATCGTAAACCTGTTCCCCGCGCTGTCCTCCAGCTTTTAATCGAACCACTGTGGAATTGAAACCTGCGCCAGCGGCCTGACCCGTTCTGATATATGTGTCCTTTTAATCGAACCACTGTGGAATTGAAACTATCTCATGACCAATGACAGGAGCATGTTGTAAAGTACTTTTAATCGAACCACTGTGGAATTGAAACACCGTCTATGACCATAGCGCCCGTGCCGAGAAATTTCTTTTAATCGAACCACTGTGGAATTGAAACATGTGTTGAATGTGGAGGGAGTTTCCTTGCATCGAAACTTTTAATCGAACCACTGTGGAATTGAAACATGACATTGCTTCCTGCTTGAACTCTCCATACTTACTTTTAATCGAACCACTGTGGAATTGAAACCGTCCTGATTTCCCTAGCTTGACGCTAACAAGCTTCCTTTTAATCGAACCACTGTGGAATTGAAACTGAAGACTATAATGCCAATTTGGATGGCGAGTTTGTCTTTTAATCGAACCACTGTGGAATTGAAACTCGCCTGAGCTTTACATTTCCCACCTGGTGCAGATATCTTTTAATCGAACCACTGTGGAATTGAAACGTAGTTCGAGTAGCTCAAGTTTGAGTGTTTCTATTACTTTTAATCGAACCACTGTGGAATTGAAACGCTAGAAGGGATGATGCATCAATGGAAAACAAGAAGCTTTTAATCGAACCACTGTGGAATTGAAACATCGTTCAATATGGCTAGAATCTCAGGTTTCCTAAGCTTTTAATCGAACCACTGTGGAATTGAAACTTAAGCTAACTAGGGTCGGTAGTAGCAGATGGACAATTTCCAACGATCTTGGATTTTTGGGTTCTGTCTCTCCGCCAAGTATCAGTGTTCTGGGTTAAGAAACTCATGTCAATGACAGCGCAGCTTTACGATGATTTCTTTACCGAGTTTATTTACACCAATAATCAGCGTTT
>SDBU01006562.1_pt1 | contig 13647 bp, 13 predicted proteins | sample 2277071 | NCBI WGS metagenome assembly SDBU01 (sample SAMN10397929, study PRJNA504765) | marine sediment metagenome | isolation source: marine sediment core GS08_GC12, 126 cmbsf | place: Arctic Ocean: Gakkel Ridge, Loki's castle | collected 2008
GCGCACCCGGCCGGGATGACCGCGCATACCAATCCCGTCAAGAGGATTAGTACTTTGTTGGATGCCAGACGCCTCATGGCCATTTGCAGCACTGGCATCCCCCTTTTCATAACTTTTATACTCCGTGCACATAGGCGCAGCCATGATTTTTACGCATGTAAATTGTGCGTAATCTAACGGATCTGCCTTGTTAATAATTTCGTCGGCCGCAATGAACATGAAATCGGCAAAATATAAATCAGCGATGGGGCGATAACCCGTCATAGCAGATCCTACGGCAGCGCCCGCAATCGCGGTTTCAGAGATAGGGGTGTCGATAATCCTGTCCGGGCCGAATTTTTGTACCAGTTTTCTGGTCACCCCAAAAGTGGAGGCCTGGACATCCTCGCCAATCACAAACACCTTCTCATCCCGACTCATCTCTTCGTTTATTGCCTCAATTAATATCATGGTCCTCCAATTCCTTTATACACAGAGTTCACATAATCAAATTAAGTTTGGTTTAAGGAAGTTCTCTGGCAATTTTCGGACTATGTGAAATCTCAGACCTGTATCACACCTGAAATCGAACGAGAAAGTGTCCAATAACCATGCAGGGGCGTTTCCATCTCGAACAATCGGCTGAACGCCATTTCGGAATAGTATTCCGGGATTACACGAGCCAATTTTCCACGTTCAAGCCGTCCACATCATCGAAGTGGCGGTCATTTGTGAGCAGCATTAAACCATGCAAACGCGCGATTGCAGCGATCTGTGCATCAGCCGTTGGAATTGGCTTCCCCTTTGCGCGTCCTTCAGCGCGGATCTTACCGAATTCCTTCGATGCTGCGGGATCAAACTCGAACAGAATAAGTCGTGCAGCGAAAGCCTCAAGCTTCGTCAGATTCTCAGCGACACGTTGGCTGGCATACGCACCGTAATACAGTTCACCCAGAACGGGCGTTGCCATACCAAATTCATCATCGGCTTCAACCCTTGATAGGTGAACGTTGAGCCGTAGATCGGCGTTGAGATAGGCAATTGCATGATTTGTGTCAAAAAGTTGAGTCATTCGCCTTACTCCTCGCGATGCCGATCTTCGTCAATTTCCTGTTCAATCCGTGCCCGTTCTTCTGGTGTCATCTGCCATGAACCTAAGAAGGGCATAATAGCTTCCATACTGCCTTTTCGAGATGGAGCGTGCTCTGATATCCAATCTAAAGCCACTTGCTCCACCGTTTTTCTTTTCGCTTGTGCTTCCTTCCGAAGCGCTTTATACATCTCTTCCGGAATTTCCAGCTTTAATGTCTGCTGCATTATTCTACCTCCAATTTTTCGCGTTTTTATACGAATCTTTGGATACCTTCAACGGATCTCATATTATCATTACGAGTTTTTCAGTTAGCGAACGCCGGTTGATTTCGATACGGCTTTGCCTACTCAACCTGCGCTACTTTTTACCTAACTGAAAAACTCGTATTATCATAACACTTTCACGACGACAACAATTATTCAGGACAAGCCAAATTCTTCCACATTTCTACAGGCTGATAATCGCCGCTCCAGTTTGCTCCGACGATGTCTGGACGGCCGTCGCCATCAACGTCCGCTACCCAGATATTATGGGAACCGGTCTCCGTGACGACCTGGCGGACCCACTTCACGCCATCGCCCTGGTTGAAGTAGACTATAACACGTTTCCGGGACGATTGGTGCATCTCCGCCGTTATTACGTCCAGATTGCCGTCGCCGGTCATATCACAGACGGCCATTCCGTGGGCAAAATCTACGTCGTCGTCGATGACGTGTTCTACCCATTCACCATTCATCGGGTCTGACGGCACCTCAAACCACGATATTCTATAGGGGCCCTCCGACCGTGTGAGAACCACGTCCAGACGTCCATTCTTGCTCATATCGGCTACTTTGACCACAGCATCTATGTGCCAATCGGCGAAGGTGTGTACTTCCCAGGGGTCATTCATAATATCCCCGGACGCCTTGTACCAGCTGCCGCCGATGATCATTTCCAGCTTGCCATCGTTATCAATATCTCCCAGGACCAGACCTTCACCTAGCGGACACTCGATAGCGCGGTGAACCCATGACTCACCATTGCGCTTCCAGATGAGAATTTCGCCGCCTTCCTTGCCCTGGGAGCGTGTGACCATCTCCATTTCCCCGTCGCCATCAATATCGCCAACGTCAATATCGTGCGCGCGAGGGCTTCCTATAACGTGAAGCTTCCACGGATCGGTGGCGGGGTCTCCTTCGGGAGCGGGGTTCTCGTACCATTCCATCCGGTTGAGTCCGTACCATTCCGAGATGAGGATGTCCTGATGGCCATTGCCGTTCATATCCACAACCAGCGCGTAGCAACTCCACTTTCCTGCTGGAGCGATCACGTGCTTTTTCCAGCCGGGATGCTCATACCACACCAGCGGCCCGCCGTTGCTGCTGGCCACCACTACCTCGGCGATTCCATCACCGTTAACGTCGCCCACAGTTTTGATATGCGGATTCTCCGGGCCTTCCGTGTCAATAACAATATGCTCGAACTGAATCACCTCATAAGCGTCCATGATTTTTCTCCTGATCTAGTGGTTATACCAATTCCATTATTTCATTGTGCGTAAACGAAAAAGCTCAACGGGAGTTTCACCCTCCCATGGGACTTCCTAAACTGATCACTGTTTACTGATCACTGGTTCAACATAGCTCTGGCGGCACGTTGCCATAGCTCCAGCGTGCGCTACTTGGCTTCGCCTTCGGGGGCATTGGCAGCGCGCCGGGAGTCAATTGGCCATCCAGAGCCAGCAGCGCGCTGACTATGCTTCGCCCGGCGGTGATCTCAAGATTGCTGTATGATGTCAAGCGCGTTTCGTAGCCGCCGCCGTGTTCTCCCATAGCCTCCTCAGTTGGCACATAGCCCACGCAGCCGTTGGCAAGCTCAACGGGGAAAGTGAACGGAAATTGGCTGCCTGCCTTTAGATCCAACCCGTATTGACAGAAGAATTCCGCAGGATTTGTCAGAAATACCGCTGGCCCGACCTGTACTGCCTGCACCTCCACATCCACCACCGGTTCCTTTTCGATGAGGGCGTCCAGCATGACGATTTCCTTGGCAAACGTCCATTCGGTGGAATCAACTTCCGACGGATCGCGCTGAACCATTTCCAGCGCGCGCTGCAAACGCTCAGGGCTAGGCTTCCGGCGAGGAATGGGCAGGATCTTCGTGAGCGCGGCAACGGGTGTCAATTCCCCAGGCTCAATACTAAACAGTGTTTTCACAACTTCAGCGCCAACCCGACCACCCACGTAACGCGCGGACCACTCGCCGGAGTTTGCCAGGTAGGGATCGAGATTGTCCACCTGCGTAACGTCGCCGCAAGCGCCGTTGAGGAACACCACGACAGCCTGTTCGCCCATCACCCCGCGGATGGTCTGCTCAAGATAGTAAATCCAGTCGGCGGACGTTCCACCTGGCCCGGTTGTGCCGTGGCACGCAAAGTTCACAATGCAACCCAGCAAGCCGCCGCTTGCATCCCATGCTCCGATAACCCCAACTTCGGGATCTGTTGGCCCTGCTATTTTGACGATGTCCGGGTTACATTTCCCCGGATGTGTGCAAGTAATGCCATCCTTCATGAGGAACCGCCGGTTATAGGCGACTTTATCCTCGCGACCAGAGCCAACACCGCACTTAACGTCTACGCGGGCGTCATTCGCTGCAACGACTGCCGCCACAAGTTCATCTGCCACACGCTGGACGTATGCCGGATCAGCGCATGAACTCAACTCGTAAGCGAGGCGCTTGACCAGTGGCGACGCATGATCATACTCTATCTGCGTCATACCCAGCGGCCCAGCCGAATGCGAGTGTGAGGCTCCGATGAGTATAGCGTCGGGGGAGATCCCGCACGCTCGATCAATTCTGGTCCTGACATCCTGCACAAACGCTCGCGGGACTATCAGCGTATCAATTCCGATAAGCGCAGTCCGGGTCTGACCATCGTCGAACACAGAAGCTCGCACCTTACATGGGTCGTGAACGTTCTCGTTGTGGTAAGCCTTTCCATAGCCGCCGGGTCTTTCCATACCCGGTTCAGGTGTTATATCGCGTTCCGCAAATCCGGCTTTCATGTCGCTTTCCTCCAGGCTGTAATGGATCAGTTATTAAATTCATCCGCTCCCAGGTCAGGGGTTTCGCTCCGGGGTTGGCCATCTATATCCTCGGTCACCTCTGGTAACAAGACTCCCTTGCCAATAGCGCCTTCTGCTTCCGGTCTGAGATGCAGATCACCAGAGTCGGGGTCCTGAAAATAACCTGTAAGCTCCCCGCTCTTGTTATTCCGGGCAGTCTCGCTGCCGGTCAGCGCAATGTCTCCACGCACGAGATTATTCGCGATGATGACATTTTCAACACCTGCTCCGTGCTTAATGCACCGTATTCCCCGGGAATCTGGATCTTGCCGCCAAACCGTGTTGTGATAGACTTTACTATCTCGGACCCAGGCAAGCTCAATACCTGAATCACTGCCGCCAGCAATGAAATTATTTCGACAGATACTATCCGAGATATGCCACATTCCTTCGATGAAATTGGTAGAGGAAGAGGGATTCCCAAAGGCGATTCCCCTGTCACAATTTACTATAACATTCCGCTCCACAGTCACATTGCTGGATCTGACCCAGATGAAGATTGCCGCACGTCCTCCACCCTTAGCGCCATTGATATTTCGGAATGTATTGTCGCTGATTGTCCAGTTTTCCAAAGCCATCATGTCGATCCCGGACACATAGCTGCCGCCGTAAAGCCAATCCTCATGTGGAGTTTTGGTGTTTTCAAAATAGCAATATCGGATTGAGCCATTAGCAGCTTTCCTGGAGAGGTTTTTAGTGCCAGACCCCTTGATTGCCCGTCGGCCAAAATCGCGGAAATAGCAGTTATAAATCTGGATATTTCGCGGGGAATGTTCAGCCTCGACCTTCAGAGCGTATGTATGACAGTCCTGAAACGTCAAATAGGCGATGGTGATATTTTCACAGCCAGCAATGCGAAGAATATCGTCCGAGCTATCGACCGTATCAAAATCTCTGCCCCTGAGTGTTACTTTGGTCGGATCACCCGAAACGCTTCGTATCTGGACATTCTTAACCTTGTCCAGCCTCAGAAAACGTCCGACTTTATAGACGCCATCGGCCAGCAAGATCGTGTCCCCATCCTGGATTTCTGATATAGCCTTTTTAAGCTCTTCAGCAGTCTCAACGTGCACTTTTCTGCCTTCTTCAGGAAGCGGAAGCGGCGGCACTTCTGATTGTTGTTGTGGAAGTTCCGGCTTCTCGCTAAACGGTTGATGACGACTGGCTATCACGCTCATAGCGCAGATGCAGAGAAACGCGCCCGCAAATAATGGGTTTGAGGCGATCTGCCATGCTTTGTGGAAAGATTCCAATATTTCCATAGTCCTTCCCTTCTTTCTGTTCATATTCCCTACTTTGCCGGTGATGGTGTTGTAGGTTTGTCGATGACTGCGCCCACGAGAATCTTGAGGTACTCATTCATCGGCTGATTGAATCTATCCCTTGACGCCCCGGAGCCTTTCCACGTTGCCACGATCCCCAGGCCCGGGATCATAGAGCAGACTTCGCCATTCCAGTGTCCATTGGCTTGAACCGTATCTTCAGGCGCATCGGGCCACACCTTTCTGTTCGGGTTGAACCACCAGTTGAAGCCGTAAATGCCCGGGCCATGAGGGGTCTGATCCGTGCCACCGCCACTGAAATAGGCGCTCAGATAGTCGCTAGTTTCGACCTTAGATCGCGGCAGGTCGGCAGGAACGTCAGCTTTCATGTAATCATCAAAAAAGCTCTTTGGCAGAAGCTGTTTACCATTCCAGTTGCCCTTATTGAGCCAAAACCATCCAATGCGCGCGAAATCGCGCGGGGACATGAACGCTCCATAGCCTTTGCGCGAGCCGAAGAAGGTCCCATCTTCGATCTGAAGATCTCCCAGACGAGAGGCCGCTTTTGCCACTGCATCCGGCTTCTCCTGAAACACACCATCAAATAGAGTCTTACTATATAGATTTATCGCCCAGTCGTTATATGCCCACGCCTCACCCGGCGCTTCTACGCGTCCATAGCCGCTCACCATGTCGGCTAAATGGCGGAAGGTCATGGTCTGGTCCTTTGCGTTCAAGCTACTGCCGTATACCTTCTCGACGTAGGGATTTACCAGGGCATCCACACCGGGTAACTTGCCTTCATGGACTGCAAAAAACAGCATGGTGCTCATCACCGGCTTCTTGGCAGAGGCCCAGTCCATCTTTGATATGATATCGCCCCAACTGTATACCATGTAACCATTCCTGACGATGCAGCCCCGGCCGCCTACAGCCGCAGCAAACTCGTCCAATTTCGCGGCATCCAGACCAACCTGCGCAGGCGTCCGCGCCTCCCAGTGCTTCCCAGGAAATACTACTGCATCCTTACCTGCCGTAGATTCATAGGTCGTCGCAGCCATTACCGGATTGATGACACCAACGAAACACCATAGGAGCGTAACAATTACCATTCCTCATTTCCTCCAATCGCTAATCATCCTTTGGCCATTGTAGATGCTCGATCGTGAGAGTCTCTCCAGTTGATCCGGGTAAGGCATCCCAGATAGCGCCTGAGGGAGGCTTCAGTTCTCCAGCTAACGTATGCCTGTCGGGGAGCGGATCCGTGGTGCCTGGTGGGCTATTCCACAGCGAACGAAGCACGCCGAGCAGTGTATATGGAATACGCCGCCCTTCCTTAGGATTGTCGTCTATGTCAATGAATTCCAGCCTTGCCTCAGGCGGTGTGACAGTTGTATCCAGCGTGATCATTCCGAAGGCTCGATTGTCAATATTTCTCTCGCGAGTCCATAGCTGACCCGCCATCCACTCGTGCAGATCATAGCCTCCCCATGACTCCCTGGGACGCACGCCGATCTTGCAGTGGTGTTGATCGCCACCCAGCAGAATGATGCCCGGGACCCGCTTCGCGGCGATCTGCGCCAGGATCCAGTCATACTCGTATGCAAACCGATGATTCCAGGCTTCCATCCCTCCACAATTCCAACTGCTGCCGGAAACTGGAAACTTGAAAACCGCGTCAGATTCAGCAAGCGCGTTTACCAACCATTCCCGTTGTTCTGTCCCCAGAATTGTCTTCTCCGGACTATCCAGATCCTTGTTCGGTGAGCGATGGTAGCGAACGTCTAAAAGGAAAAATTCTGCACGACCAACCGTGTAACGGGTCCAGATGCCTGGCGATTCCTGTGCCTGCGAAGGTGGATTGCACCAGAGTTCATTGAATGTTTTCAGCGAGCGTTCCTTCCCGGGCTGCGTGCGATCCGAGTTGTCCTTTCCGTAGTCATGGTCATCCCAGATAGCATAGATGGGTGTACTTGCGCCAAAAGACCGAAAGTAGGGATCTGCGCGAAATTGGAGATACATGCGGCGTTGTTTCTCTGGCTCAGTGCTGTTCGAATAGATGTTATCTCCCATGAGAATAAACAGGTCCGGTTTTCTGGACTGAATAGTCCGCCAGATTGTCTGCTCGCCTGGCCCTATCAGGGAATGCCCAAATCCGATCCGCACGATACCTGCTTGTCCTGGCGGTGGGAAAGTTTTAAATTCCTGGGTTACAGGAGAAATCTGCTCAACACCATCAACGAACACTTTGTAGGTGTAGGTCGTCAGAGGCTCCAGTCCCTGGATCTGAACGCTGCCGCAGAAGTTATCCTCTTCTATAAGGCGAACAGTATTGGATAGAGCATTGTCACCGCCCTGTTTAGGTATTGCACTGGCTCGGAAATCACAGGCTTCATCGGTGCGTACCCAGATCTGTGCGGTAGTGTGACTCGTATGCCCTACCATAGGGCCATGGGTCAGAGTAGCGGCTATAGCAGTTGAGCATAGCATAAGATAGAGCAAAGCTGCTGTGATCCTGGTCATAAATGTTCTCCTGGGTGCTGTAAAACTTGCTTTCGTTGAATAATGTCCATGTGTCCTCAAGAAGTCATATACCAACAATACTAGAATACATAAAGTTTGTCAACCACAGAAGCGGCTGTTGTGTGGTTAATTGACGTTGCGATAATCTCCGGGAAATGGTATAATAAAACCTGAAAACCAGAGGCTTTCCAGCAGGTAAGCTCTATAGATATGACGTTTCGATCGATTGATGAGAACATTTATGGAGGTTAGGAAAGAACCATGGCAACTACGATTGTTATGCCGCAGCTTTCATCGACAATGGAGAATGGGACTATTGTTCAGTGGCTGAAGCAGGTGGGCGACGAGATCACTGAAGGCGAACCAATCCTGGAGATCACTACAGACAAGGTTGATATCGACGTTGAGTCGCCTACTTCCGGCGTTTTGCTGAAGCTTCTCGTGGATACCGGAGATGAAGTCCCTGTTAAGGAGCCAATAGCAGTTCTTGGGGAGGCAGGTGAGGAAATCGGCGATAGCACTATAGCGGAACCCGCTCCTCAGAAGGAATCCAAAGCAGAAACCGAACCAGTTCTGGAAAGGCCCGCTCCACCAAAGGGGAAGATATTCGCTTCACCCAGGGCGAGGCGGCTGGCGAAAGAATCGGGAGTAGACCTGTCTGCTGTAACCGGTACAGGCCCGCGCGGAAGGATCGTAAGCCAGGACGTAAGAAAATATACCAAAGAAGGTAAACCACCTGTCGCGAAAGCAAAACCTGAAGTAACGCCAGGACAAATTATAAAGCTAACAGGTATACAGAGGACGGTTGGCGAACGCCTGACCATGAGCTACCGCACGGCTCCTCACATCGACATCCTCATGGATGTAAACTGCGAAAAGATGGTAGACCTCCGCAATCTGTTGAAAGCTCAGGGCGTTAGGGTATCCTATAACGATATTCTTGCCAAATATATCGCCGTCGTGCTTCGGGAGTTCCCCAGATTCAACTCTGTACTCGAGGACGTTGGCGTTCATCTACTGGAAGATGTCAATATCGGCATAGCGGCAGCTATAGGTGATGAATTGATCGTTCCAGTTGTAAAAAACGTGGATAAAAAAGATATAAAAGAGGTGGCAGCCGACAGCGCCAGGATCATAGCCGCCGCAAGGGATAAGAAACTATCGCTGGACGATGTATCCGGCGGAACGCTTACTATAACAAATCTCGGCATGTTTGGCGTTCGGTCGTTCAAGGCCATTATCAACCCACCGCAAGTGGCGATCCTCGCTGTAGGAACGATCGAACCCAGAGCAGTGGTAGTGCCAGGGCAGATAATCGCTCAACAGATGATGTCGATCAATCTGTCCATTGATCACAGAGTTGTAAACGGCGCGCAGGGAGGCGAATTCCTGGCCCGATTGAGAGAACTTATAGAAGTGGCATCATTAGATATTCTCATGACCAGATACTAGATGTTGATTCAAGGGGAGGATGCAGTTCAATGGTTAAGAAACTTGACGTGATGGCAGAGTTTGAGCCAACCACTATAGAACGATGTGTGAAGATACCGGTGTTCCAATATAATAAATCCCTGCAAGAGGAACTGGACGCCGGCAATATTACCCGGGAAATGTGCCTGGATATACTGGATTGTATGCTTCTCATCAGGAATCTGGAGCAGATGATCGTTGAATTAAAGGAGAACAAAGGCAGCTATGGCCCACTTCGTCAGTTCATTTATGTGGGGGCGTCGCACGTGTCCATAGGGCAGGAAGCCATCTCCACCGGGGCGATAGCGAACCTCAACCTCACAGACTACATCACCAGCACTCACAGAGGTCATGGTGATAGCCTGGGGAAAGGGTACTTTGCCATCAAACACATGAGCGACGCTGAACTGATCCAGCGGTTTGAGGAACACCCCAGAATGTGCGAATATCTGGGGCTTAATTTCCAGGGCAAGAGCGGAGATGAGCTTGTTGATGAAGCTGTAAAGCTGCATCTTTACAGGGCAATAGCGGAGCTTTTCGGCAGTCAGGATGGCTACTGCCTGGGCAGAGGCGGCGGGATGCACATAGCTGATTTCAGCGTCGGCCATTTAGGCGCGAATGCTATTGTTGGCGGTAGCTTTGGAATGGCTGTGGGCGCGGCTCTGTCGTCAAGATACGCGGACACCGGGCAGATCGTTCTGTGTTTTGCGGGTGATGGCGCATATAACAACGGTATCGCCCACGAGGCATTGAATTTTGCTTCTATGGCGCAGTTCTCCAATGGGCTTATGGGAAAAAAAGCCGGCGTGCCTATCATTTTCTCCATTGTTAACAATCAATATGGCATGACAGGGCAGCAGCGGGGCGAGGTGACCGCTGTAGAGTACCTGGCGGAGCGCGGTCTTGGCTATAACGAAGCTGGTATGCATGCGGAAGTGGTAAATGGTATGGACGTTATGGCTGTTCTGGACGGCACGCGAAGGGCGGCGGAACTGGCGCGAAACGGCGACGGACCCGTTCTTCTGGAATACTGGGCGTGCAGGTACAAAGGACATTCCCTCAGTGATGACACCACCACGTACCGCTCTGATGAAGAGTCAGAGGCGTGGTTCTGCATTGATCCGCTGCTGGAATTTCCACAGAAGCTTATCGAAGCGGGTATCATTACAGCATCTGGCCTTTCAGATCTGCGCCAGAAAGCCAGAGAGCGGAACGAGGCCATGGCGGAGAAAGCTGCCGCAGGCCCTATGCCAGAGGCAAGCGCCATGTATTTTGGTTTATTTAGCGACACCAACTCCAACGAAGTTCCCGAAGAGAATCAGAACGTCTCTGTATTGAGCGACTATACACCTTTTGAGCGCATAGATGGCAAGATCACATATAGAGAAGCGGTTATTGAGGCCCTTACAGAAGAGATGCTCCGCGACGATAGGGTTATTCTCTACGGAGAGGACATCGCCGAATACGGCGGCGCTTTTGGAGCGACAAAGGGGCTTATAGACATATTCGGCAGAGAGCGGGTATTCAACACGCCCATTTCCGAGGCGGCTATCATCGGCACAGGTGTAGGAGCGGCTATGACCGGTTGCCGCCCCATCGTAGAGATAATGTATATCGACTTCATCCTGCAAACCATGTGTCAGACAGGAAACCAGGCGGCCAAGTGGAAGTATATGTCCGGCGGACAGCCCACAATTCCACTTACTATAAGAACAACTACCGGCGGCGGCAAGGGCTACGCTGGACAGCATTCGCAGAGCCTCGAAGCCATCGTCGCGCACATGGCTGGACTGAAGGTGGTCATGCCGTCCACGGCGTATGACGCCAAGGGATTGCTGAAGACAGCCATCAGGGATGATAACCCGGTAGTATTTATCGAACACCAGAACCTGTATCGCGATCCCGTTGGAGCATCCGTTATACCAGAGTCGGAATATCTTATTCCCTTCGGCAAGGCTGACATCAAGCGCAAGATAGATACGTCCATAGACGACGGCCCATGTGCCACCGTCATCGCCTGGGGATTTATGGTTCCCGTAGTGCTCTATGCAGCAGAAAAACTGGCCGCGGAAGGCATTGAGCTAGAGGTCATCGATCCCAGAACATTGGTTCCGTTGGACATTGATACTATGGTGGAATCCATCCAGAAAACGGGACATGCAGTGGTAGTCTATCAGGCATGTGAATTCATGGGCTTCGGCGCGGAGGTCGTTTCTCAACTGCAACTCAAGGCGTTCGACTATCTCGACGCGCCCATCGTGAGGGTAGCTGCTCCCAACACTCCGCCGCCTTCGTCGCAGGTGTTGGAGAAGGCTTTCCTGCCGAACGACGCGAGGATTATGGACGCGGTGAAGGAGATGTTCTAGCAAAGCAGTACCAGAAATCGAGGTGATAAGTGGATGGATGACCAACTGACCAGCCAACTGCTTGCATTTGAAGATGATCATGTATGGATCAGTAAAAACTTGAGGAATTTACTGAAGCAATATGCCAACCAGTGGGTTGCTGTTAAGGATGGTGAAGTAATCGCCAGCGATCCGGATCTGGATGAATTGATATCGAAGCTGCCAAATCCGGCTTACACTTGTGTTGAGTTTATTACTGATAAGCCTTTGGAAATGGTCCTATGATCATTCAAGGGCGATTCATTGGTGATGTGCCATATTTCGGCGCACATCTCAGTTCGGCGTATTTTAAGGGACAGGTTTGGTTTCTGGCAGATACCGGAGCGTCACATACAATACTCCTGGATCGGGATGCGAAGCTCCTGAATATTCCAGCGGCAGCGTTGAAACAAGCCGCGTTACCTATGACTGGCATTGGCGGAAGCGTTCGTTCGTTTCAGGTGCAGGATGTTGAGATCACAATGCTGTCGAGCGATGGCAATATTATATTGCGCGAGGGACTGTGGGTAGTAAAGCACAATTTGGAGCAACTGCCTCCTGAAGAAGCCGCTCGTATTTTGCGACTTCCTTCTGTGATGGGGCGCGATTTGATTAACCAGTTCTGTTTTGTATGTAACTACAAGGGCAGAATTGTGCAACTAAAACGTAAGGTGGCAAAAGTCCGCGGTCGGAGCAAGTCCGTTTGATCCATTACGGATTACCAGATCCGTTCACGCGAGAGGCGGTACAGAATGGAATTGAGTTGCCATCGTCGCAGGTATTGGAGAAGGCTTTCCTGCCAAACGACGCGTGGATCATGGTGGCGGTGAAAGAGATGTTTTAACATAGTGGGATAAGCTGACAAAGGAGGAGCTCCTATGGCAGTCGAAGCTCTGGGACGATACATAGTGGCAGATCCTGCCATCTGCCACGGCAAGCCGACTTTTCGTGGCACGCGCATTTTTGGGGCAGACGTGCTCGAACAGGTAGCCAACGGCATGGCCTGGGAAGCGATCATTGAAGAATGGCGTGGAGCTTTAACCAAAGAGGCGATTGCTGAGGCTGTTCGTTTGGCATGTGAAGCTTTTGTCACTCATGCACTTGAATTAGCGCCTGTTGCGACAGAATCATGAATATACTGGACGAGAACATACCAGATAATCAAAGGCATATCCTTCGCAACTGGCGTATCCGGGTTCGACAGATCGGCTATGAAGTCGGCCGTCAAGGAATGGAAGATGAGGAGATTATTCCGCTTCTGCACCAGCTTGGACCAGTAACTTTCTTCACGCGCGATGCGGATTTCTATCATAGGCATCTATGCCATAGTCGCTATTGTCTGGTTTGCCTGGCCGTAGGTCAGTATGAGGTGGCCAGTTTCATACGTCGCTTTCTACGCTATCCTATGTTTAACACCAATGCCAAACGAATGGGGAAGGTCATCCGAGTAAGCCATACTGGGATGCGAATGTGGCAACTCCATGTTGAGAAAGCGGCGGAACTGATGTGGTCTACATGAAGAGAGGACAGGATTTGGAATGAAATTAAGCTGTAGCACGTGCTGCATCCCAGGCTATGACCTCAACGACGCGCTGACTCTTTTTGCATCCACTGGATACGAATACTTCGAGACGTTCACCACATGGACTGGCGGGCAGCTTGACGTCCACAAGGTTGACAGGGATGAGGTAAAGCGAAAGCTGGCGCAACATGGCCTCAAGCTCTCATCGCGGAACATCGAGAATTTCGTTGCTGAAGCTGGAACAGCGTTCCAGGAACGGTTGGAACGACAGAAACGTAACATCCAATGGGCCATTGAGTTGGGC
>SDBU01006563.1_pt1 | contig 13647 bp, 24 predicted proteins | sample 2277071 | NCBI WGS metagenome assembly SDBU01 (sample SAMN10397929, study PRJNA504765) | marine sediment metagenome | isolation source: marine sediment core GS08_GC12, 126 cmbsf | place: Arctic Ocean: Gakkel Ridge, Loki's castle | collected 2008
GTCCCCGGCCTCTCTCCGGGGCCGGGGAGAGCGATATCCTCAAAATAGTAGAGCCCGGTCAAAAACACTGTTTGACCGGGCTCTTTCATGCCTATTTTAGCACCTGGGAGGGAGTTTTCTACTCCTCGGGCCTGCGAATTGTCTGGACGTTCCAGTCTTTGTAAAATCCGTCTCCCATTTCGGTTATTATGAAGTCATACAGCTTGTAGCTCTTGTCTTTTAGGTACGGCTTGAATACGGCAGCCAGTTTTTGACTCATAATGGAGAAAGTCCGGGCGACGTCCTGGGAGTCGTATGTATCGACCTGGAATACGAGGGATTTTATCGGCTTAGTCATGCCCGGACGCTCTTTGTCGGCTATGGTCCTCTCGATAATATAGTCGTCGGTAAAGTGGAGTCGCGCCGAGATCCCGGGCGATAGCCGGATATAATTAGTCAATACCATAATAGCCTCCTCTTTTTATAAGAATATACGACGAAAATTTAGAAAGATACACGACATTTAGTTATAGAAATCCAGTTCCGGAGTCATAAGAAACTCCTCCAGCTCCGGAGAGAGCTCATGTTTGAGGACTTTGATAGCGACGTCTCCCTGGACTAGATGATATACAGGATCGGCCTGGGGCGTTCTCCTCGCCTCGACCATAAAGCCCTCCTCGTTGTCATGGTATAGCACCATAACGCCAGGGGAGAGGCCGATCAGCTTTATGAGGAGATTAGTGGTCCGGGGAAGTTTAACTCCGATATTAGACAGGAGTTTAGCTCTCTCTCTCTCGAGGATCCGGAAAGGCGACGTTCCCGATCCAAACCCAGCTCCTCTCAAGAGGTCGAGGGCTTTCTCGACCTCGCCGAGCTGGTGTCGGAATACGTTGGGCCGGCAGCCCTCGACCTCTTGCCTTGTCTGGACCATAATATCCTCCGGATTGTTTTTATTCTATTCCCAGGACCTCTCGGAGCTTTAACTTCTCGGCCCGAGCTGCCCGGTATTCTGCCGTAAAGTAATGCTGTATCTCTTTGACGTATTCGGCGATCCATTCTTTCTCATAGACGACGACCTCGATATTATTGGCCCGGGCGACCGGCTCGAGCCAGTCTAGCGTCCAGGGTATAATCAGCCGGCTTATTATCGGCTGGCCGTCGTGGAAAGGGAGATCTGGAGTCTCGGATAAAATGTTCCGGTAGTATGTGAGATCGCCGATCCCGGCTTTAATATTCCGGATCTTCGCCTCGATTAGATAGTAAACGTCGGGATCCCATTTTACGGCGTCAACTCGGGGCCTGGTAGGCCGGAATAAGGCCGTAGCTCGGGCGAGGCCGAGTCTCTGGACGTATTCCTGGGGGATCGGTCCGAGCTCGACGTTTAGCTGGTAGTCGCCTCCGGGCCAAGTCTCTTTCATGTATTCGGAGATATACCGACGCTCTCGCTCCTGTCTCGCCATTTTCTCCTCCCCGGGAGTCAACAGTTTGCGCTATTGACAGAATAATCCAGGAGGTCTAACATTGTCAACAGGGACCGGAGATAATGAGGGTATTGCGACCTCTCCGGTCCCTCTCTCATTTCTCCGGTCTACTTATTAGAGGAGGTCCATTATGGCTATTAAAGTAAAACCAATGGACGTAAGTGCCGAGAAGTGGCGAGAAAACGCCGGTCGATCTGCCGAGTCCTATGCTACGGAGGCCGAGGCTTCAGCCGAGGCGTGGGCGAGAAATACCGCAGCGAGTGCCGATAATTACAGCCAGGCTGTAACGGCATCCGGGAATAAGGAAAGGTTCAAGAGGGGAGTCGCCCGGGCTGGAGCTGCCAAATATGCCCGAAAGATCGTTGCCGTCGGGCGTGATCGTTATGCCCCTGGCGTGGCTGCCGCCGAGTCCGACTATAAAGCCGGGGCCGAGCCCTATATGGCCGTTATCGCCGGGCTGACTTTATCAGCCCGGAAACCTCGAGGCGATTCAGGCAACTATCGCCGAGTCGAGGAAGTCGGCAGGGCTCTCAATGCTAAACGCCTGGCTCTCCTGGGAACGACCAGCTAGAAAATAATATCGGGGAGGATTGTCCCTCAATGAATAACGTAATTTGCCCCAGCTGTGGTCATACTACTAAACCCGGTCTGGTAGACGAGAACGGACTTTGTCCGGTCTGTGCTGGTCCGAGCGCGGAGAATGAGGACAAGCCCGAGGGCGAGGAGTGGGAACTATGAAATACAGACATAGCGAGCTCATGTCGGCCGAGTCGATCACTACTGCCGGGACCAAGACGATCGATATCAAGTCGACCGATATTATATCTAGGATCCAGGCTATCGTCCGGCTGACTAATAGCTCCTGGACTCCGACAGGACACCCGGCGCTTGTGGTAACAAATATCACTCTCAAGGATGGAGGTCATGTCCTCTTTAGCATGAGAGGCGTATACGCCCAGGCTCTCTCTTTCTATTCGAGTCGCCGGCAGCCGTTCAACTATATCAACTATACCGATAACGGCCTGGCCGTCGCCGAGATCCCGATCAATTTCGGCCGGCGGCTATGGGACCGTGAGTATGCCCTGGATCCCAAGAGATACGATAATCTCCAGCTCCAGATATCGCATAGCTATCTCCTGGGAGGAGCCGTTCCTGACTCGGCGACTCTTGAAGTGTGGGCCGACTTTTTCGACGAGGACCAGCCGAGTCCTGCCGGAGTCCTGACGGCCGAGAGTCTCTGGAGCAGAACGCTGGTCGCCTCGACAAAGGATCCAGTTAATCTCCCGACGGACCACGATATTCGGCTTTTACTGCCGGCAGCTTTCTCAAACTCCGAGGAGCCCGATACCAATATCGACGCCGTCAAGATAACGGAAAACCAGGAGAAAGTCGTTATAATGGAGATGGGCGTCCTGGAGCTCCTCCAGATCCATGAGTCGGAATATCCGGAGTATGTCGAATATGGCGAGGGACGGACACTGGCGGCCAACAATATAGCGTTCTTTGTTACTCCATGTAAGGATATCATGCTGGCAGCCCAACCGAGCCAGGATACCGATAACTATATCAACTTCCCCTGGTCAGGGGGTAACTCTCGGAATGTCATGGGATCGGCGACGTCGACGATCCAGCTCGGGATCCAGGGACGTTGTCCTCATGGAGTGATCCCGATACCTTTCGGGGAGCTCGATAAACCCGATACCTGGTGGCATGTCTCTACGGACGGCAGCCGTAAAATCGTAATGACTACCGGCCCGGGAGATACGTCGGCTCTCTATGAGCTCCTGATCCAGCAAGCTCGAAAATACTAAGCCAAACTCGGGACTAAAGATATGAGCCAGGGGAGTCTCTCTCCTGGCTCATTGTCTAAAAATACCTATCGAGAGGAGGAGGCTCATTATGAAAGGCGATCCAACTCCGGCGGTCCAGGAGCAATCCGTCCTCCGGACTAAAGACGTAATCCAGCTATTTGACAAGGAAAGAGTAAACGATACAGTCGAGAGGATCTCCGGCCAGGTCGAATGTGCTCCATTTCGTAAGTTCGGGCTCTATGTCGGGATCGACTCGACGTCTAATCCGACGACTCTCCAGGTTAAGGTCCAGTTCCTCGATCGCTGGTCAGGACAATGGCATACCCATAAACAAGGGCCGTTTGCTGCTCTCTTTTGGGAGGACGGAGATACTGCCTCCGGGATCTATGAGGTCTTTGTCGGCGACGTTATGGGCCGAGCTATGAGGGTAACTCTAGTCTCCGTCGGAGGGACCTCGACTAAGTATTTCGATGCGTCGATAGCCGTCGACTTCTGGAATTGAGGCGATTATGGCTTTCGGGACTGTTATTCGGTCTTTTACATTACCTGGCTTTGCTAGTGGAGGTTTAGCTTTTGATGGTAGAGCTTTATTGTTCACAGACCAAAATACCGATTTAATCTACCAAATAGACCCCGAAACAGGAACAGTTATTAGGTCGTTTTCTACTCCGGCCGTTAATCCGCAGGGCTTAGTCTGGGACGGTAGAGCTGTATGGTGCTCTGATGGGACTACCGGAGTCATTCAATTAATTAATCTCGCCACCGGAACACTAATCAAAACAATAGTTGCTCCGGTGCTCGGAGTTTTCGGACTAGCTTTTAATGGTAGGTTTTTATGGTTGGCTCAATATTCAACTGATACAATCTACCAAATAGATCCAGATACAGGAACAGTTATTAGGTCGTTTTCTACTCCGGCCGCTTTGCCTAGAGGTTTCACTTTTGATGGTAAAAGTCTTTGGGTGAGCGACAGCGGTACTAATATCATTTATCAAATAGATCCTACTACCGGAACAGTTATCAGGTCGTTTGCCGCTCCGGCCGCCGCTACTAAAGGCTTAACCTTTGATGGTAGAAGTCTTTGGGTAAGCGACGGCGGTACTCTTCGTGTTTATCAAGTATCGCTCTAATACAATAAAAAGGAGGACATTATGGGCTATCAAGTAACCGCGAAATACTGGTTAAAATGCGAGACGGACAAGGTCGAGGGCTTGATCCTTTCGGCTAAGAATTGGGGAACGACCTGGACGGCAGCGTCGCTCCAGCTCTATCTCCAGGGCCAGGGCCTCGAGTATACAGTACCTCAATGCCAGCTCATATTTGACGAACTGGTCGAGCGGAAAGTTATCGAGGAGGTTTAACTCCTCGCCATGCTATTCCAGGCCGATATCACAATCCCAAAGAGCACGACGGAGAGGTCGCCGACAGCCGTTTCTATGGGGATCTCGAAAGGCGTTATAACAAAGTTTATGGTCCGGCCCAGGCCCGGCCATGCCGGCCTGGCTCATTGTCGGATCCTATACCATGAGAGCCCGATCGCTCCGACGACTCTCGGCATGGACATTCATGGAGACGCCGATCCGATAGATTGGGAGGACAATATCGAGGTCCTCCAGGCGCCGCATACTCTAAAGATTATCGGCTGGAACGAGGACGATACCTACCCTCATACGTTTACAATCTATATCGTTATACTGCCGAAAGAGCTCCTCATGGTAAACGCTATCGTCGGAGCTATCGCCGGCGTATTCCGGTCGATATTCCCGACTCGGATCCCAGGAGGTCGATAAATGCCTCGAGGACAGGGAGACTTTGGACAATACGCTCCGACGAAAGCGATCGCAGGTATGTCGGATATGGGCGAGCTGGCTGCCCGGCTCGACTCGATCAATACCTACGATCGGAAAGGCCAAACTATATGGCAAGAGGGCTTTGAGGACGGAATAGTCAAATGGTATACGAATGTCGAGGGAGATGGAGGATCAATCGCCGTCTCGACCGATACGGCCAGGAATGGAGGCAAGAGCTGTAAAATAATAACCGGGACTGTGGCCGGCAACGAGGGCCAGATAAGTCGATACGTCTCCAAACCTCTCAATAGCCGGATCGGCCTGGAGTTATCTCATACGACGACGGCCGACGTCGGCTATCATAAATATGTAATCCTGATTAACGTCGGAGCTAACTGGCTGTCTGGACAAGTAAAATATGATCCAACAACCGAGACGCTCTCTTATTTAGACTCGGCCGGAGTATTCCAGGACTTCGATACCGACTCTCGAACATACCAGCAACTAAACTACTTCGCCCAGGTGAAGCTCGTTATCGACCTGGATACCGGCTATTATGTTAGACTCCTATTCGGGAATAAAGAGTATGATATGTCGGAGTATTTGCTCCGGACAGTCGGAGGCTTCGACTGGAATTTTGTCAATGCGACGTATATCGTCTCCTCGAGGACGACGCCGACGAAATCGACGACGCATGTCGACGACATTATATTGACTCAGAACGAGCCATAAGGAGGAGCTCATGGTAAAATGGACGCCGGTTGTCGCAATAGCCTGTATAGCTATAATTGAGATCGTCGCTCTCCTCAAGGGGATAAACGGCGTTGTTTTCAGTCTATCGATAGCAGCAATCTCCGGCCTGGGAGGATATCAGATCCGGACATGGTTTAATCATAAGACAGGAGGGACGCCATGAGTAAAGAATACGAGGTATTACATACGGACCAGCTAACCCGAGTCTCGGATACCCGGGGCCTGGAGAATTACTACCGAGTCCAGATCAGGACCAGGGGAGGGACAGTCCTCTCCGTCAATATCGACGAGGACGACTATTCTACGGCGAAAGCCGGCCCGATCCTCCAGGCGAAAGCGAGAAACGCCGACGAGGTGTCTAAACTCGGAGGGTAAAATGCGGTTTACAGATCGGATCTTCTCGCTATTTTGGGATATCTCCGACTACTTCTATAATGCCTATAAAACGGCGTCGGATTGGATATGGCCGTTTAACGCTATCCAGTATCCTCTCTATGCTCTTTATCGGGCTTTCTGGAGCCTCCTGGATCCGATCGCTGCCATGGGAGAGTGGCTCGGCGACATGGACGACCGGCTCGTCGGCTTTCTGGACCGCGCCGGGATCCTCTCTTTACTCCAGACCTGGCTAACCTATGCCGAGGACTCCTGGTACTGGATCCGAAACTCCTGGTCGAATATCCTGGACGTTATCCGGGCATGGTGGACCGGCGTCGCCGGCGACGTCCTGGCATGGATCGACCAGGCCCGGGACTTTGCTGCTACCCTGGTCGCCGGCGTCATGGAGGACCTCGGCATGCTGCGGAGCTCCTGGGATAACTTCTGGACGACAACCTGGCCGGCCATGTTATCAGACCTCGGCATGCTGCGGAGCTCCTGGGAGAGCTTTCTTTCCTCGACCTTGCCTAACCTGGCAACCTGGACCGGGAGCCAGGCTTTAATCGAGACAACACTCCGGAGCTGGTTTCCTTTTTACGACGAGCTGGTCCAGTTCTGGTCCGGGATCCGGGATCTGTTCTCGGATCCCGAGGGCTATCTGGTCCGGAAACTCGAGACAATGCTGGTCCGGTTTTGGTGATATCACAACTTTTGGACAGCTCGGGGACTTTAGGCGAAACGATCACGACTAAAGATCTCCGGATCCGGATCCGCCGGCAGCTCCTAAAATGGCATAAAACGGACGGAGGGCTATATGGGACTCGGGGATAGGTTTTCAGAATGGATCGAGGAGCGACGAGCTGCCTGGGGCGATCTCCTGGGGACCTGGCTCATGGACCGGCTTGCCGGCGGTTTGACAAAGTCGCTCGAGGGCATGGAGCCCGGGGCGATCGAGGCTTACTCGGCCGGCCTGGATAAAGTGATCGCTAATCCTAAAATCCCCGAGGAGTTCAAAGTCTTTCTCCGGAAAGCTAACAAGCCAGGCAATCCGATATCGGCTATCGGGGCTATGCTCTTTATGGTCCTCCAGGCGGCCGGCGTCGTCCTGGGAGGCTCCGAGCCTCTCGCTAATATCCTAAAATACGAACAGGACTCCGTCCTCCGGACTTTCCGGTTTGATCCTCTCTCGGCGATCCAGGCATGGCGTCGGGATCCAGGGAGATATGCCGGCATATTCGAGGACCTGACCGATCAAGGCTGGACCGCCGATCGGATCGAGGCCCTCAAGTTTATTACTCAATTCCTCCCTAACGCTGACGAGCAGACTCTATGGCTGGCCCGGGAGGTATTCGAGCCGGCTATGATCGATAAGTATGGCCTGGACGACGAGCTGCCGATATATGAGAATACCGACTTTGCTAAAATCGGAGTAACTCGGGAGCAAATGACGAACAAATGGAGAGCTCATTGGGTCCATGCTTCCTGGCAGCAGATCGTCGAAATGCTACACCGGGGACTTATAGACGAGGACGACGTTAAACAATGGTTCCGGCTGGTCGAGTTCCCTCCGTATTGGAGGCAGCTCTTGATCGATACGGCCTATGCCTGGCCGACTCGAGTCGACGTCCGTCGCTGGTGGGATATGAGGACGATCGACGAGCCGAGACTCCGGGAGCTCTATGCCGGCATGGGATATCGAGGGACAAATCTGGACGACTATGTTACCTGGACCAAAGTCTATACCGAGTTCCCGAGCTTGATCGCTCGCTGGTCAAAGGGCTGGATAACTCAAGACGATCTCCGGTCCGAGGTTATCGCTCTCGGCATGCCGGCAGATCGAGTCGATACGTTTATCCAGGAGAAAATCGAGGCCGAGAAACCGGAGCGATCTACGAAAGATCGGGAGATCACTATCTCGGACGTTTATAAAGGCGTCCGGACCGAGAGGATCTCCCGGGCCGAGGCGATCGAGCTCCTCCAGGACCTCGGCTTTGACGAGGACGAGGCCGACTATAAACTGGCCGTCAACGTGCCGGAGGACGAGGTCGAGTCCGTCGTCCTGGCTCGCAAACTATCGAAAGCTGATATCCTGGCCGGCCTCAAGGCCGAGGTTATCGACGCGGACGAGGCCCGGGCGAAACTCCTGGATCTCAGGTATATCGCCGGCGACGTCCAGCTCCTCCTCGATATCTTTAACGCCTCAATTAAACCTCCTCCGGAGGCGCGGCAACGAGAGGCCTCGAAAGCCGACGTCCTCCTGGGAGTAAAGAAAGCCCTCATAACTCCGGAGGAGGGATATGTCATGCTCCTGGATATCGGCTTTACTCCGGAGGCTGCCGAGTTTATACTATTCGTTAAGGCCGAGAGCTCGCCTTTCTCTCCGGTAACTTTTAGCGAGTTTAAGGGCCTGACGAGTAAATGGAGGAAAGCGGCCGGTATGGCAACGAAAGAGCTAACCGATCGACTCAAGGTCGCCGGCGACGAGCTGGTCCGGATAACAGCCGAGGTAAAGTCTCTCGAGGAGGCAGCTCGGGCCGAGGAGTTCACTCAACACGACGCCGACGTTATCCCGGAGGACTCGGCTGGACGGCTCCGGGATATTAACCTGGCTAAAAATCGAGCCCTGGCCGAGCAACAACGGATCCAGCAAAACTATAACGCCCTGGTCGCCGAGTTCAAACGCTCGACCGGATAACGCCAGGTCCTAAAATCCGCGACTGGCAGCTCCTCAGATTGAAATCTAGGGGCCTCCGACTCTTTCTGCGACGGATTATACCTCTCTCTCTAGCCTTACCCTCTCTTTTCTATTGTCGCCTCGCTCCGGCCGGCTGTAAAGCGCCGGCCGATTGTTATTATGAGACCTGGAGAAAATACCTCCCGGGGTATTGACAAAGTCGGTATACTGCGGTAAACTGGACACCCTGAATATCTCCAGAGGAGTAAACCAGGGGAGGAGGTAAAAATGGCGGTTAAATACTGTGTGAGATGCCGGAGGAATATTCACTCGCTCGGTTGGGCGAGACATGTAACAGGAGCCTATCATAAAATGACGGCTCCGAAAGAGGAGGGACTTATGGACCTGGATAAAGCGATCGATATCCTTACGAATATGAGAGAGATCATCTTTAACTATAAGTCTCCAGACAGGAAAGACGCTCTCCAGCTCGGGATCGAGGCCCTGAAAAGAGTAAAAGCCGGCCGGCCGGCTCCTCCGTCGCTGGCGTTTCTACCTTTACCTGGTGAGCACTAATGGACGTTTTGATCTGTCTAAAAGCTAACGGCTCGCCGTATATTTATGTCGTCCCGGGGAGTATCAAGGTCCCTTGCGAGGACTGTGGCGAGCTAGTTCACATGGCTCCGTCCAGCCAGGGGATCAAGGACCAGCTCGTCGTCGTTTGTGTTGTCTGTGGCCAGGCTCGTTTAGGCAAAGAGGAAGATCCCGAGCTAATAATGACCGAGGGCCAGGCCGAGGAGATCAAGGCCTGGAGCCGGCGTCAATAAGAGGAGGAGACATGGCGACAAAGTTTATTATCCTGGCTGCCCTGGTGATCGGGATCTATACGGCCGGGACCTGGGCCGTCGTTTTCTTCCGGATCCTGGGAGGACATGCGTTCTATGAGCCGGATAAAGGGATAGCCGGCCAGGAGTTAGCTATGGCGATCGGCTTTACTATGCTATCGATCGCCGGCCTGGTCCTCCAGATTAGAAAAACAATAATCGGAAAGAGGTAACTATGGTACTATGCCATGATCGGAGCCCTTACGCTGATTATAAGTGTCCGCGCTGTGGATTTATTTGCCATATCCACAAGTCGCAACTGCCGGCCGATTTTCCGGATATCAAGCTCCTGTCGACCTGTCAAAACTGCCAGCAAGAGCTGATCATCCCGGAGACGGCGAGCTGGATCGGAGAGAATTAAAAGGAGGTTATTTATGGAGAAGTTAGTCTTGTCTATCTTTCCGGGGATCGGTATTCTCGACAAGGGGTTTGAGGACGAGGGTTTTACTATTTTAAGAGGGCCTGATCGACTATGGGGAGGAGATATCAAGGACTTTAACCCTCCGGCCGGCATGTTCGAGGGAGTGATCGGAGGCCCTCCATGCCAGATGTTCTCGAAAGTCCGGCATTTTAATCCTAACGCTGGCAAAAAAACAGGCAATCTAATCCCTGAATTTGAGAGAGTCGTCGCCGAGGCTGCCCCGAGCTGGTTCCTCATGGAGAATGTCAAAGACGCTCCTCTCCCTGTAATATTCGGATACCATGTAACCTCTTTCCTCTATAATAATAGGTGGCTCGGAGAGATACAAAATAGAGAACATAGATTTAGCTACGGAACAAGAGACGGCCGTCGTCTGTTAATGGAGGAGTCGATCTTTATGTCCCCTCAAAAAGCTCGCCGGGTATGTGCCTCGGAGGGGAGGAGGGACGGACCAGGGACCCGGATAGATCACAGAGGACGGAAACTCGAGACGTTACTAGCTCTCCAGGGACTCCCAGAAACCTATCTTGATAATATGCCTTTCACCAAAGCCGGAGCTGCGGAAATCGTCGGCAACGCCGTTCCGTATCCCCTGGCCAGAGCTCTAGCTCGGGCCGTTAAACAAGCCAAAGGCAAAAGTCTAACAGGAGGTTAAACTATGACACACTACCGATCTGGAGCTCCTCGAGGGCTCGACAATCCGGCCGGCTTTCTTAATGGAGAGGACGCCGTCCGGATCCTCGGCGAGTACGGCTTTTTGCCGGCCGAGGCCTTAAAATTCAGAGACGAGCCGGACCGGGCTAAACGCAAAGAGATAGCCCTTGTTGTCCAGGCTCGGATCAAAGAGGAGTAGGCTTTATGAGCAAGCTAATCAAGGTACGGCCGAAAGTCTACGACGAGCTGGACCAGCTCAGGGGAAAGGGAGAGACGTTTAACGAGGTTATCCAGGATCTAATCGATACCCGGGCGAAATTGTGTTTTTTTTGTAGTGATATCGAGGGGACCATAAAACTCCGGACCTGGCAGCAAGATCGAGTCAAGGGAAAGAGTAAAGAATAAGGGAGGGCACGCTATGAAATGTCCGTTATTAGTTATCCATATAATCCAGGAGCCCGGAAAGGTAGCTCTCGAGGCCGTACAGTGTCTCGGGGACGAGTGTGGCAGGTATGACAAGAATACCGAGCTTTGCTACCGAGTCGCCCAGGTCAGGATCCTCCGGGCGATCGGAGACGTCCTCGGCCGGCTCGCCGACGACTTTCATTTTAGGATAGTGAGCGACGCCCGGAATAAAAAGACATGATAATTATTGAGTGGTGACAGCTCGTCGGGATCCTGGTCGTCGCCGTCTTTATAGGCTGTCTAATCGGGATATTGATAGCTGGCAATTATGAATGGAGGAGATAACCGAGGAGGGCTAAAATGCCTTGTGTCTCAGAATTTAAGGACGTTTGCCCGAAATATAAGAAGTACGCTGGAGCTGCCGGTCCTCTCTATCATGGAGAGCTCTGCGAGGGCTGTGGCCTGTGGCGAGATACTCAAGCCGATATCGCTTTCAAGCGAGAGGCTGGCAAACCAGGTGATACACCATATACCGGATGGAAACTCCGGAGACCTTAATGATTAATCAGATAATATCCCGGCCAGCGCCGGCAAGGCAAGGCCAGGCCGTTCTCCCGGGCGCTGGTGTAGAAAGCTCCAGAAAACGGACGGATCTATGGCGAATACTGGCGCGAGCCAGCTCGGACTTGAAAACTGCCGGCGCTCGGCAATATAGCGAGCCAGGACGAGGACGAGCTGGTCTAACTTGTATAAATTGGAGATCTGAGCATGATCCCGGACAACATATCGTTTAATAACCTGGACGAGCCCGAGGCCCTCGAGGACTTTTATCGTTCTCCAGAAAGTCGCTCGGCCGGCGACTCTATTCGCCGGTTTTCCGGCGAGTCCGTTCTCGGCTCGCCATGCGGCCATTCTATCGGATATCTCCGGCTCACCGGCAACCTGGCTCGCTTTCGGATAGACCGAGCCATAATATGCCCACAATCGGAGGAGCTCGATTGTGATGTCGGCTTGCCTGGGAGTGAGGCCGATCCGAGTCTGGAGTCCTACTTTTATAACGTCTAAGTGCTTGAGGAGTGCTTGAGGAGATAAAACCCTCTTAGCTGGTGATACACCATAAGGACGGCCTCGTATTGTATTATAAGAGACGATCATCTTATTATGTGGGGAGATAGAGACGTTATGGGGCGCCATTGAAGCTGGAGAGGGAGAGGAGTCGAGAAGATTGTTAGACTTGACAAAATGGAACGGTTGTTCTATTATTCCGATAGGGGTATCTGCTGACATGGTATACCTCAAGGCTAGAGTAGTCGTCGGAGCTGTTAAACCCGGCGCCAATTACTACTCTAGCCTTTCTATTTTTAACTGTCAAGCGCTTATGCTATGTAGTATAGGGATCAGCCGGCGCCGCTATATGTAGGGGCGCCGAGTAAAATACAAACAGGGAGGGAGACATGGATTATCAGATCTGGATTCAAGACTACGAGGGGAGCGACTGGAAACGAATTGACGCCGGAGATAAAGGGGCCGTCAAGAGGATTATACTCCAGGGAATGAAAGAGGGTAAAAAGCCGGTTTTGACTGTCGAAGTGCCTTTCGTCCTCAAGCTCGAGATCGGAGACGCTGCCAAAGTTGTCAAAGACGCCGAGCAAGAACCGGAGCCGGCAGCCGAGGGAAAGCAGGAGGAAACGAAGAAAGATGAAGTTAATACAGATCAAACCGAGTAAAATCAAGATCCCGGAAATCCGGGTAACTTCTGTCATGTCGGAGGAGAAAACGGAGCTCCTCCGGGACTTTCTCCGGGGCCAGGGCGTTATCGCTCCGATTGTCGTCCAGGAGATCGAGGGCGAGCTATATCTGGTCGATGGCAAGCATAGAGTCGACGAGCTGATCGCTGCCGGCGACCGGCCGGTCGACGCAGCTCTCCTCGAGGGAGACATGGTCGATCTCCTGACGAGAAACCTCTTTCTCGACCATATCCGAGGCGATCATCAAGTCGGAGACATGATCCGGGTATTGCGAGAGCTATTCGAGGTCCATAAACTCGACGTCGATCAAATAGAGCAAAGGACCGGACTAACCCGGGGCTATATCGAGAAGATCCTCAATATCAGCAAGGCGAGCCCGTCCGTTCTGGAGGCTCTGGACCAGGGCTTGATCGGCGTCGGCCATGCTGCCGAAATCGTCCGGATACCCTCGGCGATAGTCCAGGAGGAGATCGTCGCCAAACAGTCCGTTTTTAAGTGGCCGGTCAAAGAGCTGAAAGGCTTTATCGATAATGTATTGAGGGAAATGGCTAACATTCCGGTCGAGCCGGAGCAACCTTTCGAGCCGACGACTCCGGTCGTCCGGACCTACAACTGCGAGGGCTGTAAAAACGACGTCGATCCTCGATATCTAAAACCGGTATTTTTATGTCC
>SDBU01006564.1_pt1 | contig 13646 bp, 16 predicted proteins | sample 2277071 | NCBI WGS metagenome assembly SDBU01 (sample SAMN10397929, study PRJNA504765) | marine sediment metagenome | isolation source: marine sediment core GS08_GC12, 126 cmbsf | place: Arctic Ocean: Gakkel Ridge, Loki's castle | collected 2008
ACAGGTTCAGCCGCGTCAAGGGGCCACGGTTCCTGTAAAGCTTTTGGATGCCATCAAAAATGACCCCCGCTTTAAGGCCACATGGGAAGGTCTGCGCACTGACCTTGAGTCAGCTTCAGAGTATGACCTTTCACTTGCCTCATCGGCGGCGGGGGCGGGCGCCACCCCTCAGCAAGCATGGGACATTGTTGTAAACGCTCGCGCCAACCGGGGTGAGGATGTTGAAAAAGCTTTACGTGTTGACTATGCAGAGGCAACCTTGGCGCGGGCTTTCGGTGACCTGGCTGACGGCAGAGTTGCGCCGCACCGCATTGCTCTTGATGAGCTTTACGCGCACCTTCCAAGCGGGCGCTTCATTTGGACCCCCACCCGTGAGCTGTTGGGGGTTGCTCAAATAAACCAATTGATACCCTCACGCTGTGTACCGGGCGGGCTGAAGGCGGGCACATGGCTGACGCGCAACCAACACGTTGTTCAAATGACTTGGCAGCCGGGGTGGCCTGAGGTCATTGAAGACCGCATCATGGCTGAAGATGGTTGGCTGCCTCACCATGGCGCCCGTGTTTATAACCTTTACCGGCCCCCACCAATACCAACCGGCGATGCTGACGGGGCTAAGCAGTGGGTTGACTTGGTGCGGAAGCTTTACCCTGATGAGACAGAAGAGTTGCTTGATTGGATGGCCCACCGAGTGCAGCAGCCACAGCAAAAGATAAACCATGCAATTGTTTTGGGCGGTGAGCCTGGCATTGGCAAAGACACATTGCTGCACCCGCTCAAGAAAGCGGTGGGCACTTGGAATTGGGCAGAAGTTGGACCAACTCAGTTGCTTGGCCGGTTCAATAGCTTTGTCAAATCGGTGGTGTTGCGCGTTAGTGAAGCGCGTGACCTTGGTGACGTGGGGCGCTTTGACTTCCATGACCATACCAAAACGTTGATTGCCGCCCCGCCTGACACCATCAGAGTTGATGAGAAAAACCTGCGTGAGTATTCGGTGCCCAACCTTTGCGGGGTCATCATCACCACCAACCACCGTGATGGCCTTTACTTGCCGATTGATGACCGCCGCCATTTTGTCTGCTTCAGCAAGGCGCACCGCGATGACTTCACAGAGGAATATTGGGCAAACATTTGGCAGTGGTATGAGGAAGGCGGGCTAAATGACATTGCTACCTTCCTGGCCACTCGGGATGTAACTGGCTTTAACCCAAAGGCGGCGCCAAGGCACACACCTTCATTTATAGCGATGGTGAGCACCGGGTTGACCCCTGAAGACTCAGATATGGTTGACGCGCTTGAGTTGCTTGGCAATCCTGATGCAGTGACCTTTGACCAAGTGGCCACCGTGGCAACGGGTGAGTTAGGGCTTTGGCTTGGTGACTCGCGCAAGTCTTGGAAGGTGCGCAAGAGGTTTGAAGCGGCTGGCTATGAATCGGCGCCCAACCCTGATGCGCCGGCTGATGGGCGGTGGTCAGTCGCGGGGAAAAAGGCATTTGTGTTTGCCCGCTCGCGGCTCAATTACAAGAGCCAGGTGGCAGCGGTTGAAGCCATGCGCAAGAAAGCCGCCAAGGCTAAGAAGGCTGCTAAGAAAAAGATTTGACCGCCGCTCTGCCGGGGTGCCCTGAGGGGTGCCCCGGCTTTTTTTTGGCCCTTCAAGGCAGACATTAGATTGCCTGTTTGCTGTCGTGGTGTCGTGACTGTCGTGACATACCATCCCCCCCGTAAAACGTAAAAGGTTTGAGTAATAGCTTACTGTCGTGACTGTCGTGATAAAAATACGCTGTTATAAGCCTAGACAGTCACGACAGTTAAATATGGTTTTTACGGGGGGGATGAAATGTCACGACAGTCACGACACCACGACCGAGCCGGCGCTAAGCCTGCCGTTGTGCCCCCATGTGGATTGCGCCAAACCGTGTTGGGTGTCGTGCTAGAGTGCCTTTGGGTAAGGGATGACCACCAAAGGTTTGAGGGGTTACGTGAAGAAAACGAAGCAAAAAAGGAAGCCTCGCACGGTGGGGAATAAAGGCACCCAAAAGGTTGGGCCATACTCTGAGGAAGACCGCGCCTCAATCAAGCAAAGGTTTCTTGATGAGTTTAGAGTGCGTGGCATTGTGTCCCATGCCTGTGCCGCTGCCGCCATCGCACGCACCACGCACCGCAACTGGCTTGAGGCTGACACCGAATATGCCCAAGCCTTTCTTGATGCTGAAGAAGATGTTGCAGACACCCTAGAAGCAGAGGCCCGCCGCCGAGCCATTGAAGGTGTGGTTGAGCCAGTTGGTTTCTACCTTGGGCGAAGCACAACCTTTGTCACTCGCTACTCTGACCCGCTACTTGCCAAACTGTTGGATGGCAGGCGGGCCAGCATCTATGGCAAGCAGTGGCATGAGCACACTGGCCCCGGTGGTGGGCCAATCATGGTGACCCGAATTGAAAACGTGATTGTTGACCCAAAGGGAGAAGGCGAAGATGTCTAAACCTAGTGAGCCAGAAAGCATTGGCATTGATCCCTTGATGCTCATGTTCATTATTTGTTGGGTGGGCTTATTCATTTGGTGGTTGACCTCTTGACTACCGTTCAGATTGAGACCCCGCGCAAGCTGAAGCCTTTGCTTGCCACCCACATGCCCAATGGTGAGCCGGTTAGGTACCGGGGCGCGCACGGTGGGCGCGGCGGCACAAAGTCACACTTCTTTGCAGGGCAGCTAGTCAAGAAAGCTTTGCTTGAGCCTGGCTTGCTGGCTGTCTGCGTGCGTGAGATTCAAAGAAGTTTGAGCCAGTCAGTCAAGCGGCTCATTGAAAACAAAATCAAAGCATTTAGTGTTGGTGCTCACTTCAAAGTTTTGCAGACTCACATTGAGACACCGGGCGGCGGGCGGATTGAATTCCAAGGGATGCAGCACCATACATCAGAGTCAATCAAATCTCTTGAGGGTTACCGGGTGGCATGGATTGAGGAAGCCCAATCTTTGAGCCAACGAAGTCTTGACCTGTTGCGGCCCACCATTCGTGAAGAATGGTTTGATGATACCGGGGCGCTGCGCTACTCAGAGCTTTGGTTTAGTTGGAATCCACAAGATGAGACTGACCCGGTTAACAAACTGTTGCGCGGCAAGGCAGTGCCCAAGGGTGCGTTGGTGGTTGAAGTCAACTGGCAAGATAATCCTTGGTTCCCCCAAGTGCTCCGCGATGAAATGCAGTATGACCTCGCCAATGACCCTGACAAATATGCTTGGATTTGGGGCGGCAATTATAGGCAACTCACTGAGCAACGCATCCTGAAGAACTGGCGCATAGCTGAGTTTGAGCCGGCCACCGTTGATGAGGTCTTGAGGTTTGGCGGTGATTGGGGCTTTACCGTTGACCCCTCAGTGCTCATTCGTACGTTTGTTAGAGGGCGCCAAATGTTCCTTGAATATGAGGCATACATGCTAGGGTGCGAAGTTGATTATTTGCCTTTCCTATTCGGGGGCACCCAAGATGAAGAACTAAACGCGCTCAACGCTGAGGCATTTGCCACCCTGCCAGCCAAGTTCAAAGGTTTGCCAGGTGTGCCGGGTGCGCGTAAGTGGCCTATCAAGGCTGACAGCTCAAACCCCCTTACCATTTCTTACATGCGTCGGCATGGCTTCCCCGGCATCAAGGGGGCAAAGAAGGGGCCAGGCTCAGTGGATGAAGGCATCCAACGTTTACAGTCATATGAAATCATTTGCCACCCGCGATGCCAGAGGGCAGCAATTGAACTTTCCTCATATCGGTTCAAGACCGATAAGCACACGGGTGACATTCTTCCTATACCTGAAGACCGTGACAACCATTACATTGATTCCCTGCGCTATTCCTCAGAAGGTTTGAGGGGCGGCAAGGCGGGGTCATGGGGGGTGGCTTAATGCCCAAGTTAGGAAAGGCAAACGTAGCAGGGGAAGAGCCATACAGATTATTTATAAGACGCTATGCCAAACCACTTATCCACATTCAGGGTTTGGACCGTGAGGAAGCAACACGGGTGTGGGATCTTGCGCAAGACATTTGGCCAACTGCCAATTTTGAATTACGCGATAAGACCAACCGCCGCGTTGCCATTATAGAGCTTCACTGAGCAAGGGGATAAAGACATTGGGCATGTTCACAAAGATTGGCAACGTGCTAAGCCTCAAAGCTTTCAAGAGTAGAATGAGGTTTCCGGGTCACTCAGTGGTTTGGTTTGGTAGCAACAGCCTAGAGCTTGAGGATATTGAAAAGGTGGTTGGTGACGGCACCGGCTCAGATATCCTGATGACCCCAATTCGTTGGCTTCAACGCGCCATGGCTGAGGCGCCTTGGATTGCCAAAGATGCTGAAGGGGAAGTGCTGCCAAAGAATGAGCTGACCAAACTGCTTGAGCGGCCTAACCCATTCTATGCGGGTGATGTTTTGCTAGCAGGCACCACGCTATCAATGAGCCTGGCCGGCAATGCTTATTGGATTGTGGCGATGAATGACGCGGGGGTGCCCGTTGAAATTTGGTATGCGCCACACACCAACGTTGACCCGAAGTGGCCTGACACTGATTCAAAAATGTTTGTGACCCACTATGATTACACTGTGTCAGGCAGCGTTCAGCACATCGCACCGCTTGACCAATTCGGTGAAGAGGTGCTCGAGGGCACCCCGCAGCTTGAGGAAGGTTTGGCGGTCATTCACTTCAGAGAAGGAGTTGACCTTGACAACCTGAGGCTTGGCTTATCGCCCCTCAAGGGTTTGCTGCGTGAGGTTTGGGCCGATGGCGAAGCCGCCGCCTTCACAGGGCAGTTGCTTAAAAACAACGGCATCCCCGGTGTCATCATTTCCCCGGCTGACAAAGATGCAATCCTCACCCCCGAAGAAGGCAAGGCAGCCAAAGACGCAATCAATACTGAATACACAGGGGCAGGGCGCGGCAAGGCTTTGGTGATGCTCGGGCCAACCAAGGTTGAGCAGTTTGGTTTTAGTCCAAAGGAATTAGACCTAAGTCCACTGCGCAACATATCTGAGGAACGTGTGACCGCCGCGCTTGGCATCCCCGCTGCCGTTGTGGGCTTTGGGGCAGGGCTGCAACAGACAAAGGTTGGCGCCACCATGAAAGAAATGCGCCAGCTTGCATGGTCTAACGGTGTCGTCCCCATGCAGCAGACCATTGCCGGTGAGGTCACCCGGTCATTGGCACCAAAGTTTGACGTTGCCTTGGTTGAATTTGATTTGACCAAGGTTGAGGCGCTGAGAGAAAACCAAGACACCAAGGCCAACCGAGTTGATAAGCTTTGGCGGTCAGGCATCATCACCCGAGCTGAAGCCCGCACCGCTGTTGGCCAAGAGTCTGTTGACGCTGACAATGTTTATTTGGTCAACGTGGTGGCCTTCGGTTTTCTGCCTCAAGGTCAGAAGGGGCTTGCTGTCCCTGAAGAGCCAACCGCTGTGGTTGATGCAGGCGGCGGGGATGAGGAAGCCAACAAAGCTTTTAACCTGAAGGCGCAGCATACACATGACCCGGTTGAAATGCGCATCATTGAAGCCGCCCCAAAGGTTAAGCCACTGCCGGGGCCAGTCGCCATGGCCAACCGGCTTGATGTAATCAGGCGCCAAGCACAAGGTTTGCTTGAGCCGCCAATCACTCAAGTGTTTAGAGACCTTGGGGCAACGGCTCTGACCGCTGCCTTGGCTGAAGACCTTGACAACGGTGACACTGCGGTTGATGAGACCGTGAGTGATGGCCACGGCTCGGGTGAGACCAAAGCATTAGGTGTGCTTGGCCCGCTAGACACCGCACTGGCTGAGCGCATAGTTGAAGCCATTGACACCCCCGCCGCCCAAGCTGCCTTGGCAGAAGCTATGGGCACCGGCTTTGTCACAGTGGCCAACAGCGTGACTGCCGCCATGGTTGAAACCATGGGTGATGCGCTCGGAGATACCTTTGACCTGACTGACGCGGCACAGCGTGAAGTCTTTGCGGCAGGCGGCACACAGGCGGGCTTGGTTGACCTGAGTGACCAAACCCGTGAGGCAGTCTTTGACGCTTTGGCTGAGGGGCGCGCAGAAGGTTTGACAGGTAACAACCTGGCCCGCTTCATTGCTGACAAGGTTGAGCGGGGGCCTTGGCAGGATGCACAGACGCGGGCGCGCATCATCGCCCGCACTGAAGGGGCCAATGCTGCCAACGTTGCCACACTGGCAACGGCAAGCGGCATGGATGAGACCGAGCATGTGCAAGTCTTTGATGACCGCATCGGGTTTGGTGATGCCGTTTGCTCAGCAGCCAACGGCACGGTCATAACTATTGCAGAGGCGGAAGAGATCGGGCTGGCTCACCCGAATTGCTCACGCGCCTTTGTACCAATCAACAGTCTGCTTATGACAGAAATGGGATTGTAATGAACAACAGAGCGCTTAGCATTTCAAAAGGTTTGGGCTTATTAGTTGCCGCCCTTGGCATGGGGATGGTGCTGGCCATCGTAGCAGTTAGCAGCGGCTTGCCTCAAGCCGGTGCGGTGTGGCGCACCTTCAACCAACATTCGTCAGAGCCAGGCTTGCAGATTGCCTATGGCAACTTCACTGATGTCAAAGCACTTCACAAGTTTGGCCGGAACATTTCTATTGATTCTGCCATCCCTGAAGATGTTTGGGATGTGGGCGGCACATATGTTTTTCCGACTGCCGCCGAGACCATTGCCATTGTCTCAACTGATGTTGATGATGATGGTGACCCCGCTGACACGGGTGCTAGAACCTTCATGATTGAGGGGCTGGACACAAACTATCTTGAAATCACTGAGGCGGTCACCCTCAACGGCACAACACCTGTCAACACCACTTTGCTTTTTCTTCGGGTCAATAGAGCCTATGTATTGACGGCTGGCTCGACGCAAACAAATGAAGGTGTTATTTCAGCGGTCAACACCACAACGGGTGACAATCTGTTCAGCATCCCCCTTGGAAAAGGGCAGACAACTTTAGGCTTATACACTGTGCCCGCCAACACAAAGCTTTTGATTACACAAATGCACACCTCTATTGGCTCGGGTGCGGCTGCTAGTGAGGCAGTGATTGAGCTTGTAATCCGCCCGTTTGGCGGTGCATTCCGCGCCATCTTCTATGACGCAGTGGAAAATGATGGGCTGTCATCTAACAATCAGGAATTCACACCCCCAATGCTGATTGCCGCCAAGACTGATATCAAGTTGCGGGCCACTGTCTCAAAGAATTCCTCTGATGTTAATGGTGGCTTTGGCGGCTACTTGGTCACCATCCAATGACACTGCGCGAGAAACAAACATTGTTTGCTAAGCTCATTCTTCAGCTTGAATTGAGGATGTACTTGGCAGGCTTCCAAACAACCACGGGTGACGGGCTGCGCCCAATGGATGCACCCTACGGTCACCCACGCAGCACACACAAATTCAAGCTTGCCCGTGACATAAACCTTTTCAGTGCAGCCGGTTTTTACCTGCGTGGAACCAAGAGCCATGAGGAATTTGGTTTGTGGTGGGAACAGCAACACTCGCTCTGCCGTTGGGGCGGGCGGTTCAATGATGGCAACCACTACTCATTAGAACATAACGGGGTTAGATAATGAGCCACGCAGTTGAGCACAAATCAGTTGGTGCCGTCATCAAGGCGGTTGGGGATGATGGAAGCTTTGAAGCTGCCATTGCCACCTTTGGTAAGTTAGACCATGACCGTGACATTGTTATGGCTGGCGCCTTCGGTGACTTGCCTGCTTCGGTGCTGCCGTCGCATGACTCACAGCATGTGTCTATGGGCAAAACATTGGTTGAGGAACGCGGCAACACAGCGGTGGCAGTCGGCCAATTCAATCTTGATATACAAGCGGCGCGCGAATGGCACTCATCCTTGAAGTTTGATTTGGCCAACCCGCCGAGCATTCAAGAATGGTCTTGGGGGTTCCGCCCGGTTGAGTCAACCTTTGAAGAACGTGACGGGCAACAAATCCGCATTCTGCACAAGGTTGATTTGCGTGAGGTCTCGCCCGTGCTGCGTGGGGCAAGCATTGGCACCGGCACGCTGTCTGCCAAGTCAGAGAAGACCCACACCACTGGCACTGTAAATGAGCCATGGGATGCGCCCGCCCATGCTCGGCGCCTGACGGGTGACGCCACCAAGTCTGCCGCCTTTGCACTCATCGCGGGTGGGGCTGGCTGCTTCCTTCACCACATGGTTGATGATGAAGGCAAGGCGGGTGATGCAAACATTAGGGCCTGTGTGGCAGGCATCGCTTGCTTGATGGGGGCGCGCGGTGTCATCACGCTTTCAGAGGAACAGCGGCAGGGGGTTTACAAGCACCTTGCTGGCCACCTTTCTGATGCGGGCATTGAGGCACCCAAACTTGGTGACAAGCCTGGCATAAAGTTTGTTGACCAAGTGCAGCTTGCAACGTGGGACGCTGAGACCGTGTTGGCTCGGGTGGCTCAGGTAACCGCTGACCGCCCCCTTGGTAAAGAAGGCAAGGCGGCTGTCATGGCCATGGCTGAGCAACACGCTGAGTTGATGATGGCCTTGAAAGGTTTGGCAGAAGGCATGTTGCCAGAAGACGCAGCGGCCCGAGCCGCCGCAAACTTCCTGGCCACAGACGCAGCCCGCCTTGGTGTGATAGGTTAAAAGTCTGCTCGGCTTCCTTTAGCCGGTTGGGCCTGTTCCGGCTTTGCCCCGCTGCCCGTAAGGGTTTGTGGGGTGAAGTTGTTTACAAGCACTGTGGCTGCTATCATCCGGCTGACATTTCGGCCCCTGTGATGGCCGGACCATTCTAGCTGCCGTCTGAAGCTCTGTTGCTCCAACGCGCTGCGCAAGATTTGTTTTGCTGCAACCGTGGGGAGTAACCCAATGACTGAGACACTGAAGCAGCTTCGTGAAAAGCTTGATGCCAAGCGCGCACAGTTAAAAGCGGTTTTCACAGAGACTAAGACTGATGCCGGCTCGGGTGAAGTCACATATCACTTTGAGCTTGCCAAGGCCGATTGGCTAGGCGCTGAAACTCTGGCCCTTAAGGGCATCGCCAAATCAATGCGCGTCATTGAATTGGTGGCTAGCGCAAACGCTGAGCTTAACAAACTGCAAGACCGAGTTGCCAAGCAGGAAGAGGCAGAAGGCGCGGCTAAAGCTATGGCCAAGCGTGATGCCGAACCGGTCAACCGACCTGGCCACCCTGAGACCAAGCAGAAGGGTGAACAGAAAAGCTTTGGTGAGTTGGTCACCGAGCACCCCATTTACAAGAAATGGCAAGAGGGCAGCAACGAAGGCAAGATTGAGCTTGACATCGGCATGGGTGAACTGAAGACGTTGTTTCAAACGTCTGCCGGTTGGGCGCCCGAGTCAACGCGCACTGGCGTTGTGGTGCCGGGTGTGACGCGCCCGTTGCAGGTAACCGACATCATCCCGACTGGCCGCACGGGCATGGCCGCGATTGTCTACATGGAAGAGACCACGCGCACCCATGCTGCTGCTGAGAAGGCAGAAGGGACCGCATTTGCTGAGTCAACCTTTGTGCTGACTGAGAAGACTTCAACTGTGCGTAAGATCACCGACAGCGTGCCGGTGACTGATGAGCAGCTTGAAGATGTGGCCATGGTGCAGTCCTACCTTGAAGGCCGGCTTAACTTCGGCATTCAGCAGCGGCTTGACGGGCAGATTGTTGCCGGTGATGGTGTCGCGCCAAACCTTGAAGGCATCTTGAATGTGTCGGGCATTCAGACGCTTGCCAACACGGGTGAGCCGGTGCCGGATACCATCTTCAACATGATGAAGCAAATTCGGGTGACTGGCCGCGCCATCCCCACCCATGTGCTTCTTCATCCAAATGATTGGGCACCTATTCGGTTGCTCCGCACCGCTGACGGTCTTTACATTTGGGGCAACCCGAGTGAGCAAGGCCCTGAGCGCATTTGGGGCCTGCCGGTTGTGCAGAATGAAAGCCTCACTGAAAGCACCGGCTTGGTTGGCAGCTTCATGCTGACTTGGATTACGGTGTTTGAGCGGCACGGTGTTGTGGTTGAGCGCGGCTTTGTGGGCGATCAATTCAAGGAAGGCAAGGCAACCATCCGCGCAAGCGGTCGATGGGCACAGGTTGTTTACCGTCCCACCGCCTTCGGCACAGTCACCGCTATCTAAAGCCGCTGAAGCTCGCTCCCCGGTTGATGACACACCAACCGGAGCGGCGGGCTGGCTTTGGGTTCCCTTAAACCTTCTAAGGTTTGGAGTTATAAGATGGGTCTTATTCCAGGTTCGATGAAGCGGGGTGAATTGAGGATTGCGCAAGGTGCACAAATCTTTGTTGCCACAAACCAAACACAGCTTGAAGATGCCATCACCAATGCTGTTGCGGGCAACGGTGATGTAATCTTGCTGCCGCGCGGTGGCATTGAAGTTGACGCCACCATTGCTGTGGGTTCAGCGGCATCAGGTGTCAGAATCATTGCCGTTGATGACGGCATGAATCCTTTGGCCCGTGGTGAATTCAACGGCATCTTTGCGGCTGCCGGGTTTGTTGATGGGCCGGTGATGCAGGTGACAGCCCCTTGCTCACTTGAGGGCATCGCGTTTGTCAGCCGTGACACTGGCGCGCTGTTCTTCTCAGGTGCGGCATTGCTGCTTGGTGGCAACGCAGACGCCAACCCATTTGGCGTGCATGTGAAGGGCTGCCGGTTCCCCAAGTGGGGCCTTGACAACCGCATTGGTTTGGCCATTGAGGGGTCAAGTGATTGCCTGATTGAAGAGTGCTCTTTTGAAGGTGTTACCAGCGCCTTTGAGGCTGGCATTTATATGCAGGGCGCCATTCAAAACATTACCATCAGGCGTAACTACTTCCGCCAATGCACCGCAGCGGTGAAGTGCGGAACCTTTACGGGCGCCCCTGATGGCCCGCACATGTTCCTCCATGAAAATTTCGTTGAGGATGGCAAGTTGTTTGACACCGATGGCAACCCCGGTCTTGGGTTGATTACGGGCAACTTCCTTGAGACCGCCACAAATGCAACGTCATATGACCGGACTGTTTCCGCCCTGAAGGCAGTTGGTTGGAATTTCTCCGGCAACCATTACAGCGAGTAAATAATCATGGGTGGTTTGACAATCACGCTGCTAAAGAATGCCACGGGTTCAAAGGTTACCGTTGACCGGCGCCTATTCCTCAACGCTGACCGCACCAAGGTGGTTGAAGAGGGTGACCCCAAAGCCTGTTTCTTGTTTGCCGCTGCTGGCCGGCAAGTTTTGAAGGCTGACTTGAAGAAGCTTGGTTGCAAGTTCACCACCAAGGCTGACACCGTGAAAGCTGAGAAGGCCGAAGCCAAGAGGTTAGCCACCAAGAAAGCCGAAGCCGACGCGGCAGCCGCCGAGAAAGCCGAAGCTGACGCGGCAACCAATGAAAAAGCCGAAGCCGACGCGGCAGCCGCCGAGAAAGCCGAAGCCGACGCGGCAGCCGCCAAGGCAGCCACCACACCAAAGAAGTAGAGAACAAACAAATGGGTGATGTAACACTAGATCCAACAGTAGCAGTACAAGGTGGCATTGCTGCCAATCCTGTTGTCATGGCTGCTGCCGACAATTACATTGTTCGCAATGACGGGCGGGTGCTTCTGCACTTTGTCAAGACCGGCGCCAACCCTGCCACCATTACGGTGGTGACACCCAAGACAGTAAGCGGCCTGGCCGTTGCTGAGCTTACTTTTGTGGTGCCTGCCACCACGGGTGATGTTTGGGCCGGTCCCTTCAACCCTGACACGTTCAATGACGGCTCAGGGGATATGGACGTTTCAACGTCTGAAGATACGGCCATTACCATTGAGGCGGTGCAAATCTAATGTCTGTCACCGTTGCTGACTTGCACGCGCGTGTTGAGACTGACCTTGACACCACGGTGCTTCAAAGGATTCTTGACGCGGCTGTTGCGGCGGTTGACCGTGCAGCCGGCAAGACTACTGCCGAAACACAAACATTGGTTGCCACCCATTCTGAATGGGTGGCACTGACGCGCAGGCACACAGCCATTGTGTCAGTCACCGAGCGGCGCCGGCATTCTGCTGACGCTGTGGTGCTGTCTTCAAATGATTACCGTGAGGTTGGTGGTTATCGCATCCTGAGGTTGGCAAGTGGTGACAACGGGGCATCATGTTGGGGCGCTGAAGTCTCAATTGTTTACACCCCTGAGGTTGACGCTGACGTGCGTGACCGGGTGGCCCTTGACCTGTGCCAAGTTGACCTTGAATTCCGGTCTTTCGATTCTGAGAAATCAGGCGATTGGTCAGGCAGCCAAAAGGATTGGAAGGCACGCAGGCGCGAGCTGCTGGCGCATGTGCGTGAGGGGCGGTCACCCTTCGCATGAGTGTACGCGCAACAATGACCATGCGCGCCGAAGTGACGCGCGATTCAACACCGGGCAAAACAGATTGGGGGCGCCCTGAAGCGCTCACCTTGGTTGAGGTTGGTGTTATCGCGTGCCGCGCTTGGTCAACTTCGCGGCGCGTAACTGATGGGGCTGGCAAATCTTCTGTGGTTGAAGATATGAGGGCGCAAGTTTCAATCACTGCAAATGTTTTGGAACGTGACCGCCTGACAATTCGTGACCGCTCGGGGCTGCTTCAGTTTGGTGGCCCGGTGTTTGTGGAAGCAAGAGCGCGCAAGGGTGGTTCCGGCAGTCGGCCCACGCACTTTGAATTGATGCTTACTAGGCATTTATAAGAAGCCCATGGCAAAAAAAGACCCGGTGACTTGGAAAGGTGATGCTGTAAAGGCAAAGATGACGCGAAGCTCGCGCCTGGCTATTGACGCCACAATGTCTGCCGGCATCATCCACGCTCGGGGCGGTCACGGGGGCGGGGCGCGCAGTGGCGGAAGGTTTGAAAGCCAAACCGGGGAGTTGGAGCGGGGCACCCGAATTCGGCAGCCGGCCAGGCGGGTTGGGCGGCGCGGGATTGTGGGGCGGTGGGGGGTCATTGGCGTGGCTTATTCTCGGCGCATTGAACTTGGCTTTCAGGGCAAAGATAAGTTGGGCCGTTCCTTTGGGCAGCCTGCTTACCCTTACTTGGCGCCCGGTGCTTCTGCTGAATACCCAAACCTTGCCAGGCGGATAAGGGTGGCGTTCAATGCGTGACCTCTTCAAAGCTTTGCGCACAATGGCACTAGAAACCACCAAGATAAATGGTTTGGTTGGCGGCAGAATCTTTGTCAACGCCATACCTGAAGAAGACATTGAAAAAGCCGACACAAGGCAGCCACCAAAAATGTTGGTGCTCCGCATGGGGGGCGGCGGTGCTAAGGCTGACATCATGCCCATTGTTGACACCAACATCATAGCTCTGAGCTATGGAGAAACTGACTTTGAGGCAGACGAAGTGCGCCGCGCTGTTGAACAACGTTTCACTTTGTTGACCCGTGAGATTCACGACAGTGTGTTAATCCATCACATCAACCGCGCCGGGGGGCCAATTCCTTCGGTTGAGCCGGACCTTGTTTGGCCGGTCATCGCCCAAACCTTTACCGTCAAGGCTGACATATTGGAGATTCCAAATGCCTGAGCTAGAAATCATTAATGGTCCACTGTCGCTGTATTGGGCGCCGGTTGGCGAGCCATTCCCCGCCGTTGCTGATGCCCCTGTTGGCAACTGGCTACTCATCGGCAC
>SDBU01006565.1_pt1 | contig 13641 bp, 14 predicted proteins | sample 2277071 | NCBI WGS metagenome assembly SDBU01 (sample SAMN10397929, study PRJNA504765) | marine sediment metagenome | isolation source: marine sediment core GS08_GC12, 126 cmbsf | place: Arctic Ocean: Gakkel Ridge, Loki's castle | collected 2008
ATGGTACACCTCACCTGGGGCGCCGTGGTGAAGCACTCCTGCATGTCGAAGCCAGCCTCTTTCAGATGGCGAAGGATACTTCGACTGTCGTTGTCGGCGTGCATGGTCAGGACCTTGCCATGCTGGTGCAGAAGCTGAGAGAACTCCTGATAGTATGGAGTGACGGACCTTTCGAACATCCGGGGCGGGGTGAGCTGCGAGTCCAAGTGGAGACCGTGCAGAATCAGTCTGGCGGGGGAGTTGATGATCAGCGGCCAGACCTCCGCGCGGTCCTTCTCGGTCATGAGTTCCAAGAGACGCTCAACCTTCTCGGGGTAGTCTACCAGATCGAGGTAGCCCTTTGCGTAGCCGGTCAGACCTCTCAGGAAGGTGTTGAAGGGACAGTCCCCGGCATTAACCATCGGGTAGCCATCATCACCGACACCCTCTTCGTAGGCCCGGTACTCCTCATAGCAGGGGAAATGCTGCGTGTTCTCGACTATGTACATCACCACGTCATAGTCTTCGGGACGCTTGATGAGCTTCTCCACCTCCATCGGCTGGATACCCGCGAGGTCCAATTCCGGCGTCCTCCTCATTCGAGAAGAGACGGTCCCAACCGGAGTGATATACTCCGTGACCGTGTCCATACCCTCCCGCCTGGTCACGACACTCATGCCCTTGTAGCCAGTCGTGTAGATCTTGCCGTTCCTTGCGGGGGTACCCATCCCCAGGTCCCGTTCTATGTCCCTGAGTCTCCACTCCCTGTACTTCTCGGGGAGAGTCCCCATGTTCCGGTGGTTGAGCCACCATAGCTCTATCCTGGGAATCCATGGGATGCGGTCTGGGCTTTTCCCATCCATAATCGCCAGGATTCGCTCGCGGTTGGTCATCATCCGTTCTCATTCCCTCCCGACACGGGTCTCCTGTGGCAGCCGTCGCCGACTCGCGCGGCCAGCAACTCAGGGTGCGATTTGCCTATGCGGCGAACGACCGTTGGTCTCGCACTCACCGACGGAGTTCCTCGGACCGAGGCGCCTCCAGCATGCGGCCATCGAAGAGCCATCGTTCCGTGGACGCCAGGCACGGGCAATAGTGCCGGCTCACGGGTCCCGCCCTGGGCGCCGCATCTTCCGCCAACATCCCCTCTAGCCTTTGCGCTGCGTAGTGTGTAGCTCCGCAGGGCGCTCCTGCGCCACTTCAACTGTGTCAATGATACCTGTCTAGGCGTCTACTCTCAAGTCGAGATCGAATCCCCCACAGAGTCTTTCGGTTTTGTGGCCGGCTCGCGGCTCAGACACCCGTCTACAGCGGATGAGCCACTCAGGCCTCCGAAGAGTCTCGCTCCTAGCGGACAGCCCTCTCCCGGCCAGCTATGCATCACGCACGAGTATTGCGTTCCTCAGATGAGATGTCTGCCGCAGCGTATTGGGCGCACGGCCGTGCATCCCTACGGCGTGAAGACCGTCTTGAGCAAAGCCAGCATAGCACAACGCGAGGCTCTCTACATGCCCAGTCTCGTGTGCTCCAAAGGCTGCCAGCCGCCAGGACTCGAAGGGGCGCAGCCGTTCGTGGGGGTCTGGGCCCCCCAGAGACACCGTTGAGGGCGGTTGGACGGGAAAGAGAACTCCAGGTTGATTTGATGAATGGGGCCCCGACAGGTCGGGGCCCCTACGAGACACTGCGCCGCAGTTGGTTCCAGTTGCACGGGGCCGCCGGAGGCGGGCACAGCATTCACGAAGCCAGTTCTGAGACAGTTGCTAAGTACGGCGCTGCCTGGTCCGGAACACCGTGTATGGAATCCTGCCCGTCCTACAGCTCGACGACCTCGGGTAGTTCGTCGAATCCGAAGTACTCGTGCTCGATTCGGTCCTCATACACCTTGACGATCCGGAAGCCCGACGGATCGGCTCCCAGCGGATACCCCACGGCCCCTGACGTCACCATTTCCAGGCTGCCGTCGAAGGAGTAGTTGTTTCTGTGCCAGTGAGCTGAGAACACGGTCGAGACCCCGTACTCCTTGAACAAGTCCAGCAGCACGAGCCTCCTTTCCCTTGGAATAACGATCCAGTCGTCTTCCTCCACGGGGTACCTGGTGAACAGCGGATGGTGGGAGAATACCACGTTGTGGTTGCTCCCGTTGTCGCAGGCTTTCTTGAGGTCAGACTTCAGGAAACCTAGCAGTTGTTCCCACTCCTCCCACACGTTGGACGGATCGAAGCAAACGGAGCTATTCAGAACGATGAAATGACTCCCGTGGCGATCGAATGAGTAGTTGTCTTCGCCAAACCGCTCCCGATATCGAGCAATGGCCTCGGAGGTTGGGCCGTTGCCCACGCCGTCCAAATCATGGTTGCCGGAGACCCAATACCACGGGATGTCATCATCGAGTCTTCCTGTGATTCGCATGAGTTCGGCAAGCTGGCGCTGATCCTCGGGGTCGTGGGTCATGTCCCCACACATGATCGCAAAATCGGGGTTGAGTCGGTTAGTCGCGGCAATCGCCTTTTCGTAGAGCGCCGTCTCATCGGCAAACCCCGTCACCTTTGGTGTCGGCTTGATCTTGAACCCATGTCTCCGTCCGAGTCCCTCGATGGCGGTCTTGTCCAGTCCGCTGAGTGAAGCGAACATACCGAACTGGGTATCAGCCATTAGTACAAAGAAGAAGTCCATACAGCATCTCCGATGTTGGCCTTGCGACAGGCCGGCGCCGGCGCCGCAATCTCGGACATCGCACAGATATCTCATGATACCATTAGTCGACGCGCTCTTGGAACAGCAGATCGAGGCAGACCGGCGCCTGTCCTCCCAGGCATGGCGCTGTAGATGCTCAGAGAAACAACCGTGATTTGCGGGGACAGCCCCGACTAGGCGAACATACAGGTTCGCCGCTACCCCGCGATATCGCTTGCGTGGCGGCAGCTCAGACAAGGGGGTCTCTGGTGAAGGTGCATAGCGTTTCAAAGCGCAGCCATCGTCTATGGGCTGTGTGGGTGTATCTGGTAGGGATCTGGGCGGCCCTGGCAGCGGCGTACGACCCCGCCTGGCCGCGCGGTCTTGTCATCGCGGTGCTCACGGGCGTGGCCTACGGTCTGGTAGGTTGGTTCGTCCTTCGCTATATCGTAAGGCCAAGGTCGGAATGGAGCATCGGCCTCACGAACTCCCGTAGTCACCAGATACGAGTTGCCGTCTCTCCCGTCAATGGCGGCTATTCTATCCTGCGAAACGGGGAACTGGTGCGCCAAGGGCAAAGCTTGAAGGTGATGTTGGACATGGAGGAGCGCATCGAGTTTCTCCTGCACGACGAGCCGGCGCATCGCGCTGTTCTGACCCTTCGCACTCCCCGGTTCTTCCGCATGCGGCTATACCTCGAAGTGGACGGCGAGCAACTGGCGGAGGCGTAGGCTCTATCAGCCAAGCCGCGAACCGATTCCTGCAGCCCTGACACGGGTTGCGAGTTGGTTGGAGGCGTTCAGTCGAACCGCGTCACGCCCAGTGGTGCAAGCGGACTTATCCTGCAAAGGATATTGCATCAGATAACCGGCGGCAGGGACGTGTCGAAGCCGCCCAACGCCCCGTCCAACTCGCGGAGGCGGTATCCTACAACGCCTTGTGGCGAGAGCGTCGATGGAAGCAGCGCGCCAGCAAGAAGAAGCCTGCGCCGAAGACCAAGAGCGCTGCAACATCGAGCCACATTGGGAAGTGGAGGGACTCGCCAAAGCCCCCGCGAATGAGGTCTGTGCAATAGGACAGCGGCGACAGAGGTGCTAGCCACCGCCCCCACATCGGCATCTCCCCGATCGGAATGAATACCCCGCTGATGAAGATGAGAGGAAGTCGCACGAGATTGGAGAGCATCATCACTTGAGAGGGGCTTTCCGTAGCTGGGGCCGCTAGTTGCACGCCGAGCGACGCGAATGCCACCGCGCCGAGAACGACGCCCAATACCAGTTCGTCAACCGAGGCAATGCGCGCTCCGCTTGCCAGGAGGCCGACAAGCAGCGGCACGAGAGAAAGGAGCACCCCAAATGCCGCTCCGGCCAGAACGTCCCCAGCGAGGATGGCTTCCATCGAGGCGGGCGAAGTGACCAGCCGCTCGTAGGTCTTCGCCTGCCGTTCCCACGGCGTCACAAGCGGTCCGATCGCCGAAGCCGTGAAGAACAGGGCCATGGCCAGCATCCCCGGAACGACCTCCTCGACGGGCACGGACCGTCCCACCGCAAAAGCCAGGAAGAAGAAGACCGGGAATATCACACCGAAGATCAGGACAGGCGCCTTGAAATAGTAGATCCTCACATCCTTCTTGGCTACGACAAACGCCGCGTGCGCCTGACTTCCCCAGAACACCCCATGTTCGTCACGCTTCGTCATCGGATGCCTCTCTCTTGCGGGTGTCCACGCCGCGCGTGATGTGCAGAAAGACATCTTCGAGGCTTGGCTCCAGAGTACGGATAGCCCGAATCTGAGCGCCCTTCGCGTTGGCCATCGACACGATCTCCTGAGCGGCAGGCCCCGGATCTCGGCCGTAGACACGGAATCCGCCGTTGATCTCGGTCACTTCCGCCTCGTCGCTCAGTCCCCTCAGATCGGAAGCGCCGAGCGGCGCGCCGGAGAAAATGACTTCGACTGAGCGTCTGGATTCGACGGCCCCACGGAGGGCTTCAGGTGTGTCAATCGCGGCGATTCGGCCTTCGTCGATGATTGCCACTCGATGGCAGAGTTGGTCTGCCTCCCCGATGTTGTGGGTCGTCAGGAAGACGGTCGTGCCCCGTTCGCGATTCATCTCCACAATGAGCTCACGGATTAGCCGCGCACTTGCGACATCCAGCCCAGTGGTGGGCTCGTCCAAGAAGAGGACCGTGGGGTCGCTCACCAACGCCATGCAGAGCATCAACCGCTGGCGGAGCCCCTTGGAGAGGGCCCGGCCCTTTTGCTTCACTCGGTCGCCCAACCCGAAGAGATCGAGTAGCTCTCTCCCGCGCTGCGTTCGGCCGCTGCGGGGGACGCCGTGCAGTTCCGCCATCAGCATTACGTTCTGCCAGACTGTAAGGTCCACGTAGACATTGGCCTCTTCGGGAACCACCCCGGTGTGCTGACGGGCCTTCGTCGGTTCCGCGACGACATCATAACCGTTCACCAGGGCAGTGCCCTCGGTGGGCGGGATGTATCCCGTGAGCATTCGCACGGTTGTCGTCTTTCCGGCGCCATTGGGGCCCAGGAAGCCGAAAACCTCTCCGCGCCCCACGCCGAAGCTGATGTGGTCCACGGCCACAAGCTCCCCATAACGTCGGGCCAAGTCCTGCACTTCAATGACGCTTTCCATCTGCAATCCCCTTGGTGAACCGAAGCCAGACTCCCAAACCCATGCACTGCTCTTGGGGCGGGAATCCTCCATCCGGAGCAACCTCGAAGCTCGATAGCCCGGCTTCGAGGGCCCATCGCCGGAAGCTCTCCGGGCTGCGCGCCTCCAAGAAAGCCCGCCTTGCATCGGGACCCCCACGCTCGGCGCTGTGTCGACGCCTGCGGATGAACTCGCGGCGAGCCCACGCCGGATAGGCTGAGCCTAGTCCGCCACCGATCATCGCTTTGCCGCCTCGGACAAGAACACGGCTTGCCTCTCGCAGACCCCTGGGTCTATCCTGCCAGAAAAAGATCGACCCTCTGCTGACAACCAGGTTGGCGGACCCGGTGGCCAGAGGGATCTCTTCAGCTCGACCCACGATCGCCAGCGCGCGGTCCCCCAGGCCCTTTACGCGCGCTTGGTCAAGTCCGCGGCGAAGAGCTTCCTCGTTGGGATCCACAAGGACCACCGTGCTACGCGAGGCAGACGCCAAGGCCAACCCCAACCCACCCGTTCCTGCCCCGAGGTCAACCCATACACCCTGGGGCGGCTGGCAGAAGGTCAACACGTCCGCGGCCACGGTTGAGTAGAAGTCAGGGGGGTCCATCAGTGAGTTGTGAAGCTGTCCTCTCCGGTCCCTCTGGGGCAGCGGTCTCTTGGACCATCTCCTCCTGGGGCCTTAGCTGGATGTCGTAGATGCGGCGGTAGAAGCCATCCGAGGCCAGCAACTCCTCGTGTGTGCCCCTCTCTACGATCTTGCCTTGGTCAAGCACCAGGATGAGTTCCGCTCGTCTGACCGTGGACAGACGGTGTGCAATCACAAAGGTGGTCCGGCCCTTGATCACCTCGGCCAGGGCCTGCTGCAACTGGTACTCTGTGCCCATGTCTACGCTGGAGGTGGAATCGTCCAGAATGAGGATGGGAGGGTCCAGCAGAATAGTGCGCGCGATGGCCAGGCGCTGACGCTGGCCGCCGGATAGCGTGACTCCGCGTTCGCCGACCCAGGTGTCGTACCCGTCGGGTAGCCCCTCGACAGTCTCATGGAACTGCGCGACCTGTGCGGCTCGCACCACGTCATCCAGGCTCGCGTCCTCAGCGCCATACGCTATGTTGTCCTTCAATGTGGCAGCGAATACGAAGACGTCCTGGAGAACGATGCCCACGTTCTTTCGCAGCGAAGCAAGCGTGACGTCGCGCACGTCGATGCCGTCGATCGAAACCGCACCGGCAGATACCTCGTAGAACCGAGGGAGCAGGTGGACGACAGTGCTCTTGCCGGAGCCCGGGGCTCCCAGGATGGCGACGAGTTGGCCGGGCTGGACTTCGAAATCGATGCCGCGGATAGCCGGAGGCCCCGAGTCGTAGGCCAGCGAGACGCTCTCGAACTTGACGCGGCCGTGGACACGGGGCAGGACTGTTGCGCCTGGCTTTTCCTTGACGGGTGACTCGGCGTCCAGTACGTCGTAGATCCGTTCCCCAGCGGATACGGCCCTCGACACCATGTTGATGAGCATGCCTGTCATGCGAATGGGCATTGCCAGCATACCCAAGTATAGGATGAACCTCACCAGTTCCCCCGGTGTGAGCCGTCCGTCGATGATCTCGTGTCCGCCGAACCACAATATGGCGCCCATCGCGCAGGTGAAGATGAAGGTCATCAGGGAACCTTGGGAGGCGAAAAGCCTGCTGGCAGAGTAGGTGTGGTCCGCCACCAAAGCAGCCCTCTCTTCGAACTTGGCCTCCGCGTACTCCCGAGCGCCGAACGCCTTCACCACCTGGATGCCGGCCAAGTTCTCTTGAAGAACAGTGGTCATATTCCCGGTCTCGTTTTGCACCCGCATCCAGATCCACCGCAGCTTGCGTCCCATCATTGCCGCGCGCCAGATGATTGCTGGCACGAAGGCCAGTGCAACAAGCCCCAGCCGCCAGTTTGTCGAGAGCATGATGGTGGCTACAGTCCCGGACATCAAGATCCCCGACAGCGAGCGAATCATGCCCATGCTCATGAATCGACGTACAGCTTCCACATCGGCGGTAGCCTTGGACATCAGATTGCCGGTCTGTTGGCTATCGTGAAAACCGAAGCTGAGGTTCTGCAACTTCCGAAAGAAATCGTTTCGAAGGTCAAATGCCGCCTTCTGAGACACCGCCTCTCCCAGGTAGTTCTGACCGTAGCCGAACGCCCCTTTCAGAGCGCCCACAAGGACAAGCATTCCCGCTAGCAGGAGCAATTGACTCCGAAGTCCGCTCGTCAGCGCCTCGTCGATCGCGGAGCCCAGCAGATGGGGCATGAGCAACGCTGAGAGCGTGGCCGCCACCATAGTCACGTATGCCGCGCCCAGGAGCCATTTGTGCCGCCAGGGGTAGCTCAACAGACGCAGAAGGATCTTCATTGCCAGGTCCTCATCTCGTGGTCTGTCCATCCCTGTTGGGTGCATCTGCGATGCCTGAACAGGGTACGTAACCATCGGTGCCGGCGCTTCGCGATCTGCTAGAGATTCTGGCCCTCCTGTCGTCCCGTGTCAAGAACAGGTCATACCACGGGCTCTACGAGTGCGCGTACGCCGGGCACTCCTTGGACTTGAGCTTGAGCAGCACACGGCTGCGCTTGCATCCACGGGAGTGCCTCAGAGATGCCTCGCAACGCCGCTATCCCTTTCCATCAGTCTCCCTTTCGGTCCGCTGCCGCTTGCGCCAGGGGTGCTTCAGAAGCCGAGTGAGAGCCACGCTGACGAATACTGCCAGGGCATATTGGGCAGCGGTCGCGAGGGGAGAGTCCCAGTTGGCTGTAAGCCAGACGACAACCAGAGGCAGGAACAGGATGGCCAGGCTGAGGCAGATCCTCTTCTTGGTGTTCAGCATTTGGCTACTCTACCACTACCCCCCAAATACGGGCGTAGCCCCTCCCAAGGATTCCACGGCTTGCCGTACAGGTAGCGCTGGTCGATGAGCATGACCTGCGGCCATGGCGTTCGGCCGGTGCTGTCCCCCCACGAGCTTATGGAATCCAGCCCGATTGACAGAGGTCCGCCGGTTGTGCAAAGGACGGATAGCCCTCTGCGGACTCAACAGCCTGACCAGCAGAGCGCGATGCACATCGCTGGCCCGCGTCATGCGCGAAGCCGCCTCTGCTCCCGCACTCCCCCCCCGTATCCGACGACAGGCCTCCTATTCCAGAGACCAGCGTGTAGCCGTAAGGCTCGTTTTCTCGCCCGGCATATCGATCTGGTAGTAGACCGTGAGTAGCTCTCCAGGTTCCAGCTCAAGCGTGGCCGGATAGCCCAGATCGCCATTTGCCGCGTCGTCGCGCAGTGCTATCTCGTTGTCGATATCCCACGTTTGGCCGCCGTCGTGGCTGAGGCACGCCCTTTGCCCGAACGGCGTACGGCGGTGGCCGTAGCTCGCCAGGAGATCGCCGTTGTGCAGCCGGATGAGGTGAGGTGGGTAGCCCCACATGGGCGTGGGATGGGTCACGGTCCACGTCCTGCCTCCGTCCGCGCTCTCGGTCTGCTGCATGTAGTGCTCGTCGGGGCGATTTCTGGGCTGGTAGCGCCACAGGCAGACCAACTTGCCGTCCGGCAACTCCACGGCATGTGGCTCGGCGTAAGTCAGGTCCTGGGCGTGATCTTCGGGAACCGGGATCGTACCGATCAAGCACCAGGACCGCCCCTCGTCGGTCGATGACACGGATACCAGGGCAGGATGCCCGTCCAGTTCGGCGTTGCCCACGAAGAGCAGCGAACCGTCCTGAAGCTCAATGGGACCGTGAGGCGCTGTCGCGATGCTGTCCACCGCTGGCTCCCACGTGCACCCGCCATCGGTCGACCGGCGGGTCCAATGGCCGTCCCAGCGCCGCAAGACCTCTTCGGATATCTTTCCATAGTGGCGTCGCCACGCCTCAACGGTGGAAGCCCCCGCGCGCTCCAGGTATGTATCCAGGTTCTTCCAGCCTCCCCCGGCGAACCAACTGAAGACAATCACGCCGGAGCGCATTACGACGATGCCGGCGTCCCGGTCATCAAGAGGCGTGTTGTTGATGGTCTCAGCCTCCGACCAGGTCTCGCCTGCGTCCCGGCTCCGCACCATCTGAGTCTTCCCGTATGGACACCAGTGCATCTCCCGGTCGCCCGAGAATACTGCGAGCAGCTCCCCATCCGCCTTTCGGGCTATTGTGGGCCACCCGATGTAGTTCCCCGGCTCCTTGCAGATGACCTTGCTCCAGCGAATGTTCGTCCGAACACCACCGCTCATGTTCTGCCCCCTTTCGCATAATGCCGTGTACAGCCAGAAGGCGACCGTCTCTCCAATGCGATCGACTCGGTGGCTGGGATCTCATCGCCGTCGCGTCCCACTCACACAAGGCGTGCATACCTTATCACGGTTTCACCCCACATTGCCAAGACCCTGTGGTGCGGTTTACCCCGGTACAAGAGCCAAATCCACAGTCCCATTCCAAGCCTGCCGCCCCGATGGCTCACTGGGGTGTGTATTGTATCCGGATACTGCTCTATCCGTTCGCCCTGAGCCCTTCGGCTGCGCTCTGGACAGGCTTGTCGAAGGGCTGCCCGTCGCGCATCCCGGTCATGGTTCGACAGGCTCTCCGATACGCCCCGATCACTCGGGGCTATCGAGAGTCTCGATGACCGAAGGATCATCGGACACCACGAACGGGAGGTACTCCATTACCTACCCCAGTGAGCGCCCCGATGGAGAGGAAAGGCATCAGAGGGGTTGCGGAAAATGCCTGCTGAGCCCTTCGGCTTCGCCTGGCGCTGTTCCTACGAAGCATGTCAGTCATCTTCAGAGGGGCCCTTCGCTGCGCCTGCAGCGACTACCATACGGGCTTCACATAGGGTACTCGAATCACCTTGACTCGCAATCAGGTCGCGCATAGAATCACGCGTAGTCTTGGCTGAGGTAACGAGCAGCAAAACGGGAACCGGTCTGACGCATCTAATACTCGGCCTTTCGGTTTCGTCAGGGCTCGCCGGCGCTGGGACAAGATAGGCGATCTCCTCTGCCGTCTGGCAGGGAGTGAGAGACTGGGTTCTGACCTTGAGCGTCGCCCGAGGCGGACTAGCCCAAGGTGTCGAAAGGAGACATCCACATGCCGCGACAACATCTTCGCATTCTCGCAGTGAACGCGCACCCACACGACTTCACTCACTACGCCGGCACGCTTGGCATCCATACGTCCCTTGGCGACTCGGTGACCGTGGTGAGCATGACTTCCGGCGCTCACACCCACAACGAGAAGCTCGCCGATGAGCTAAGGAAGCCCGCGGAAGAGCGAGACCCCAGCATCATGGACCAGTCCGAGGGGGGGTACGCAGCTACGAAGGAAAGGGAGTTGCGCGACGCGTGCGCCGTCTTCGGCATAACCGACGTGCGCCTGCTCAACTACCCCCAGCCGTTCCGCCTGACGAAGTCTGAGGACGCGATCGAGACGCTGCGGGACATCATTCTAGAGGTGCGCCCGCACATCATGATTACCCAGAGTCCATACCTCATTGGGCGCAATGGAATGGTCGCCGGGACACGCGACGACCATTCCGAAACCGCTTACGCCAGTTTAGAGGCGCAGCAACTGGCAGCGGTCGCGACGTACGGCGCAACAGTGCCTCCTCACAGGATCGCGGTCACGTACTTCCCAGGCGTCTATTTCGAGAGAGACCAGTACGACTTCCTCGTGGACATTAGCGACTGGTTCGAGCAGCGGGTGCAGGCGGAGGCGCTGTTCGTGAGCCAGGGCCACACGCCCGAGGGCTCGCGGCAACGCATCACACTGACCACAGGGGCCACGGGGTTTGCCATCGGGGTGCGGCACGCAGAGGCATTCGTTCGGGAGAAGCCGGAGCTGCTGCCCCAGCTTGTCGTGTCAGAAGCGGCGCTGCGAAGCGCGTCGGAGTCCTACCACAACCGGGTACGGCGGCGGCTCGGCGAACACGGCGAGGGGGCCTAGCAGCAGGCCAACTCGATTCTGTCTCCGGACACCTATAGTGGACGATAGCCGTCGCGCGGTGGTCATCCGCCACCTGGGAAAGCGGCTGGCGCCTTTTCACTCCCGCCAGACTCCTACAGGCGCGCACCTGTCCCTCGGTCGCTTCGCATCCCCTCGGCATCGAGCGCGATGGTTGGGCCGCGCCTGGACAGCCGCCCTCGACTCATGGTTTCGCAAGGCCCAATGCTGCCCTATTGGCAGCAGCCCTCGACGCACCACCTCAGGTCCACACAACCCGTGCCGTTCCCGCATGTCAGCCACGGCCCAGCCAGTCCAAATCATCCGTTTCGCAGGGGAATCCTCCTTGTGCCGGCCAGCCTGAGGGGATAGAGTTGTCGCCACTGTCCGGAGGAGGTCTGAGATTTGAGGTATGGAAAGCTCCCAGGCATCTTGGTCGAACGCTGGCGGCGCGAGAACGGGTACAGGCAGGTTCTCGTGATCGCCATACCGCTGGTCCTTAGCACAGGCTCGTGGGCTATCCAGCATTTCGTTGACCGCATGTTCCTGACGTGGCACTCGGCGGAGGCCGTCGCGGCTGCACTGCCGGCAGGGATGCTCAACTTCACCGTGCTCAGCCTCTTCATCGGAACGTCGAGTTATGCCGGTACATTCGTCGCCCAATACCACGGTGCGGGGCGGTACGAGAGAATCGGTCCGGTCGTCTGGCAGGGACTATACGTCGCCCTCTTCGGTGGGATGGCAATCCTCGCTCTGGCCCCCCTCGCCGGGCCCATCTTCCGCTTCGTCGGCCACGAACCAGCCGTGCAGGAACTCGAAGCAACCTACTTCCGCGTGCTATGTCTCGGGTCTGCGGCGCCAATCGCGTCTTCTGCGTTGGCAGGCTTCTATTCAGGGCGGGGCAGGACGTGGCCCATCATGTGGGCGAACGCAGTCGCCACACCAGTGAACGTGGTCATGGACTACACATTGATATTTGGCAACTGGGGCTTCCCGGAGCTCGGGATGACCGGCGCTGCGATAGCCACCGTGATCTCCGGGTGCACCCTGTTCCTGATCTACCTGGTCCTGTTTTGCAGGCAGACCCACAACCAGCGCTACCACACCCTCAGAGGGTGGCGGTTTGATCGTGCCCTGTTCGGACGTCTCATGGAATTCGGCCTTCCCAACGGCGTCCAGTTCCTCCTCGACAACGCTGGATTCGCGGCTTTCATCCTTCTGATGGGCCGTCTTGGGACCATCCCTCTTGCGGCCGCCAACATCGCTTTCAACATCAGCACTCTTGCCTTCATGCCGTTGATAGGGTTCGGGATGACGGTCTCCATCCTGGTGGGACAGGCCGTGGGAAAGGACAGACTCGACCTGGCCGATAGAGCAGTCTACTCGGTTGCCCACCTGGCGTTTCTCTACATGACAGCCGTGGCCTCCCTATACGTACTCGTTCCAGACGTCTTCCTGCGGCCCTTTGCCGCTCGGGCAGACCCGGAGAGCTTCGCACAAATCAGGGCGATCGCCGTGGTTGCGTTGCGCTTCGTGGCGTTCTACTCCATGTTCGATGCCCTGTGTATCGTCTTCGCCGGAGCGCTGAAGGGGGCAGGGGACACGCGCTTCATTATGTTCGTGATTGTCGTCGCAGCCGCAAGTGTGCTTGTCATGCCGACCTATGTCGCCCTTGTGCTCCTGCAAGCGGATGTCGTCGCGGCCTTGAGCATCTTGGCCGCCTACGTCATGGTGATGGGTCTGGCGTTCCTGTTCCGGTTCTTGGGGGGGAAATGGAGGTCCATGCGGGTGATCGAGAGAGGTGCCGCTGTCTAGTACTCTGTCCACTTGATTCTGATGACATTGAACTTCAGTGGTGCCGCTCCCCCGACGCGTCGGGGAGAGTCTCGATGACCACAGCGTCATCGGACCTCTCTAACTCTCCCCCAAAAGGGCTATGCATTGCCCACATCTCGTGTCCGAGGTTCCAGTAGCTTCCTCTCTCCTGAGGGGTTCACTTCTCCTGAGGGGTTCACTACACGACAGCTCTCACATACCAACCCTCGCGCTCAATGCTGTAGGGGTGCATGGCGTGCGCCCCATTGATCACATCAACCTAGGCAAACTCGTGTCCGAGCAAGGAGGACCGTGCATATGAGAGTAACCGCGCACAGTGTCTCGTAGGGGCCCCGACAGGTCGGGGCTCTCGTTCCCCACAGGAGTGGGCGCCAACCCGGGAGCAACGTCGCATTTGCTTGAAAGGTTCTTCTCCCCACCCGCCCACCCTCGAAGATGTTTCTGGTGGTTCCCCCAGGGCCCCCGCGAGGGGCTGCGCCCCTGAGAACCCCAGCGACTGATGCTGAGCAACTCTTAGGGGTTAAGG
>SDBU01006566.1_pt1 | contig 13640 bp, 17 predicted proteins | sample 2277071 | NCBI WGS metagenome assembly SDBU01 (sample SAMN10397929, study PRJNA504765) | marine sediment metagenome | isolation source: marine sediment core GS08_GC12, 126 cmbsf | place: Arctic Ocean: Gakkel Ridge, Loki's castle | collected 2008
CCAGTGAATAGAACCAGGGGCTTTATTAATCTCAATCGGTTTAAGTCGGGCAGGGCGATAAAAAAGCTCAAAAACGCTGTCGCTGACAAGCGTAAGGTGAAAGAGGAGGGAAGTAAGCGAAGGGGACTTCGTTTATCTCTTACCCCCTTGTCGGCTTGGCTCTCCTCTTTGTGGCACCCCGCAAACGGGTTCCTCGCAAGCGTATAGTTTGACACCTACGGGTGCCGATGTTACACTGCGTTTGTTCTCAGAGTTAGCATCTCTTTATTGCTGGTAAGTGATTTATGGTTATTAGAAGAGTTGGGATTCTCTATCATCCCCTGAATGAGGCTGCTCATGCTTTGGCTAAGGAGGTAATGGAATTTTTGGTCTCCAGGGGTGTGTCAGCTTGGCTATGTTCTGCATGGGAAGGAGAGCAGGCTAAGGCTCAGGTAGCCGGGACGGATTTGATTGTTAGTGTCGGTGGTGATGGCACCATCCTGCGAGCAACTCAAGTAGCAGCTCTTGAGACAACCCCTATAACCGGGATAAACCTGGGCAGGCTAGGATTTATGACTGAACTCAGTGCCAACGAAGCTCTGGACAGACTGGCAGTCTTGCTTGAGGGGGAAGGATGGATTGATGAGAGGGCTATGCTTGAGGCAGAGCTTGTGGCTACAGACGAGGAGCCCCGCACCTTTTATGCCTTGAATGATGTGGTGGTGGCGCGGGGGGCAATAGCTCGCCTGATACATGTAGAGGCTAGTATTGCTGGTGAGCTGCTGACTACGTACAGGGCTGATGGCGTGATTCTGGCTACCGCCACAGGTAGCACCGGCTATTCGCTGGCGGCTGGTGGTCCTATCCTCCATCCACAGACTAAGGAGTTTTTGCTGTTACCAATTTTGCCTCACCTCAGTTCGGCTTACACTTTGGTATTGCCAGTTGCGGCAGTAGTCGAACTGCGCATTACTACCACTCATCAGGCAACGTTGAGTATTGACGGTCATATAAATCTACCATTGACCAATGGTGCCATTGTTACTGTAAAGCACAGCTCCCATACTGGTCGATTTTTAAGGATTCATCCAGAGACCTCTTTCTATAGTTCTCTGGAACAAAGGTTGAAAGGAAAGCAGTAAGTTGGAGTTTGGAAAAGCTAGAATCTGTGATGTGCCCCAGATGCACCAATTAATTAACTACTTTGCTGATAAGGATGAGATGCTAGCTCGCCCGTTGAGTGATATGTATGAAAATATCAGGGATTATTTTGTTGCCAGGGAGGGCGAGCGGATGATTGCCTGTGTGGCGCTGCATGTTTGCTGGTCAGACCTGGCTGAAATAAAGTCGCTGGCTGTGGCTGAGGACAACCAGAAAGAAGGCCTTGGCGCTAAGTTGGTGGAGGCCTGCCTCAGCGAGGCCGAAGAGATTGGCATTCCTACTGTTTTTTGCCTGACCTATAAGCCAGGCTTTTTTGAGAAGTTTGGCTTTTCTCAGGTGGACAAAATGGAGCTGCCGCGCAAGGTGTGGTCAGAGTGTTATCGCTGCCCCAAATTCCCTGATTGTGATGAGGTAGCTCTTATCCGTCACCTGGAGGCAGGAGCCTGACTTGACTGTGGAGAAGACACTATCCAGTCAACTAATCTTTGAAGGGCGAGTAGTAAAGCTGCGAGTTGATACCGTGCAAATGCCTGACGGCAGGGAAACTACCAGAGAGATCGTCGAGCATGCTGATTGTGTAGCCATTATAGCTATTGATGTTGACGATAATGTTCTGCTGGTCAAGCAATTTCGGAAACCGGTGGAGAAGGAGTTGCTGGAGATACCGGCTGGCGGCATTGACCCTGGCGAGGATGTGGCGGATTGTGTTTGCCGTGAGTTGCGTGAGGAGACAGGTTACCTGCCAAGAAAGGTGGAGAGGATAGGTGGCTTTTACTCTGCGCCGGGATATTGCACTGAATACCTTTACCTTTATCTGGCTACTGACCTTACCTCAAGCCCGCTTCATGCTGAGGATACAGAAAGCATTGAGTTAATTCGTATGCCACTCAGTCAGGTTTCCAGCCTTATCGCTTCAGGCACTATTTGTGATGCCAAGAGCATCGCCGGATTGCTCGCTTACCTGGAGTATAAGGAAGCAGGCTGATGACTAATTAGCCAAGTCTTCCTGAGAGCCTTCGACCGCCGAGAAGATGCATGTGGAGATGGGGTACTAATTGCCCCCCTTCCTCACCGCAGTTCACCACCAGGCGATACCCCCTTTCAGAGATACCCTCTTCTTTTGCCAGCCGGTTAGCGATGTTTGCCATATGTGCTATAAGGGGTGTATCCGCCTCAGACAGGTGGGCGAGAGAAGGGATATGCTTTTTCGGTATGATAAGCATGTGTGTTGGTGCCTGGGGATTGATATCACGGAAGGCAATCACCTTTTCATCTTGATAAGTGATGTCACCGGGCACCTTACCAGCTACAATTTGGCAGAAAATGCAGTCCATTATTCCCCCCTCTATTCTCTTCCCCTTTGATATTTGGCTTTGCCTTGCTCGAAGATGTCTTCCCCATAAATATCGTTGGCGACAATAGCCGGGAAGTTCTCTATATTCAGCCGTAAGATAGCCTCAGGCCCCAAATCCTCGTAGGCTATAATCTCCGCCTGTTTAATGGATTTGGCTAGCAAAGCACCGGCTCCACCTATAGTGGCGAAATAAACAGCTTTATACCGTTTGATGGCATCTTTTACTTCCGGCGAGCGGCTTCCCTTGCCAATCATGGCTCCGATACCGGCAGCGATAAGGCGTGGTGTGTAGATGTCCATGCGGCTGCTGGTAGTGGGGCCAGCTGAGCCGATGGTCTGCCCTGGCTTGGCTGGCGATGGCCCCATATAATACAGGGTTTGCCCCTTGAGGTCAAAGGGTAGCCTGTCTCCCTTATCCAGGGCCTGGACAAGCCTTTGGTGAGCGGCATCTCGTGCGGTGTAGATAACCCCGGAAATCAGAACCCTGCTTCCCGCGGTCAGCTTTTCTGTTGTTTCAGCATCAATTGGCGATGTGATATTGTTTATCAACCCTATCCCCTTTATCCCCTTCCCCTTGTCAAGGGAAAGGGGAATTGGTTATGTAAGAGAGGCTTTGCCTCTCTTTGACTCTCCTTTATAGCACTGCCTCCTTGTGGCGAGCGCTGTGGCACTGCAGGTTAACGGCTACCGGCAGGCTGGCAATATGGGCGGGTATAACTTCAGCGTGCACCGCCAGCGCAGTGGTTCTGCCCCCGAAGCCGAGCGGCCCGATACCCGAATCATTAACCCGACTTAGAATTTCTCTCTCAAGCTCGGCAATCTCAGGGTCAGGGTTTGGTATGGTTACCGGGCGCAGCAGTGCCTTCTTAGCCAGCAGCATTGCTTTTTCTGATGTGCCGCCTATGCCTATGCCGATAATCAGCGGTGGACAGGGACTGGCCCCTGCCTCGTCAACGGTCCTCACCGCCAGGTCGATAATGCCGTTTCGCCCGTCACCGGGCTTGAGCATGGCGAGTCTGCTCATATTCTCGGCACCGGCTCCCTTGGGCATGACAATAATTTTAACCTGGTCTCCGGGAACTATTTCAGTATGAATCACCGCCGGGGTATTATCCCTGGTGTTCACCCTGGCTGAGAACGGCTTATTTACTATGGATTTGCGCAGATAGCCCTGACTGTAACCCTGTCGCACCCCTTCCTCTACCGCAGCATATAGGTCGCCGCCAGCGATGTGGACTTCCTGCCCTATTTCAAGGAAGACCACTGCTACGCCGCAGTCCTGACATAACGGAAGGAGTTCCTGTTCAGCAAGCCGGGCGTTTTCTAAGATACGGGCCAGGACCTCCCTGCCCAGGGGCGATTCTTCCGTCTGTTGCGCTTGTTTCAGTGCGGCAACTACATCCTCTCCCAGGACGAAGTTAGCCTGCTGGAAGAGCCGGGCTACTTCTTGAACGATGGCGCTTGCTTCTATATCTCTCATTTGGGGTTACGTTCAGCCTAATTTCATAGTCTTCACCAGCTCCTGGACTGCCTCGGCTGAGCTGGCCAGGGCTTTCTTTTCCTCGATGGTCAACTCTAGCTCTATTATCTGCTCAATGCCACCTTTGCCCAGCTTTGCCGGGACACCGATGACGGTGTCTCTAATTCCATATTCCCCATCCAGGCGGGCGGCACAGGATAATATTTTCTTCTCGTCCAGGATTAGAGCGTCCGCCATCTGGGCAACAGCAGCCGATGGGGCATAAAAGGCGCTGCCAGTTTTGAGTAGCCCCACAATCTCAGCACCGCCGCCTATGGTGCGTTCCACCAGTCTGTCTATAGTTTCTTGGGGCAGGCTTTCGGTTAGCGGTGCGCCATTCACTGTAGATAGTCTGGGGACAACGACCATATTTTTACCATGTTCCCCCAGGACGCAGGCGGACACACCTTCTACCGATACGTTCAATTCAGCTGCAATGAAACTGCTGAGTCGGGCAGCATCCAGAGCACCAGACAAACCAAATACTCTATTCCGGGGGAATTTGCTGACATGAAGGGTTAGATAGGTCATGGCATCTACTGGGTTGGTAACTATAATAATGATACACCGAGGCGAGCGCTTTGCTACGTTACGGGTAACCTCGGTGATAATGTTCATGTTGGTCAGCAGCAGCTCATCACGGGTCATACCCGGTTTTCTGGCTGAGCCTGAGGTAATGATTACCACGTCTGAGTCAGCTGTTTCCTCATAGCTGTTAGTCCCGATAATGTGGGAATCAAAGTTGAGGATAGGTGCTGACTCAAGGATATCCAGCGCTTTGCCCTGAGGCAGACCCTTGATGATGTCCACCAGGACTATATCAGCATAGCCTCTCTCGGCGAGCCGTTGGGCGCAAGAGGCACCGACATTCCCAGCGCCGATGATGCTGATTTTGCTATGCATGGCTTGACTCCCCCAATTTTTCAATCACGGCATCGGCTACCTGTGAGGTGCCCGCTACCTGGTCACCGGGGGCACCGGGCTTCAGGTCATAGGTAACATTCTCGCCCTCAGCGATGACATCGGCTATTGCTTTTCCCAGTCGGTCAGCAGCTTCTGTTTCTCCAAGGTGGTGTAGCATCATCGCCCCGGAGAGCATGGTTGCCATGGGATTGACCTTGTTCTGTCCGGCATATTTAGGGGCACTGCCATGTGTCGGCTCAAAGATAGCGGCATCATCGCCTAGATTGGCCCCGGGGGCTACTCCCAGTCCACCTACCAGGCCGGCGCATAAATCGGAGATAATATCGCCATAGAGATTGGGAAGAACCAGCACGTCGAATCGCTCCGGGTTCTTAACCAGCTGCATAGCCATGTTATCTACAATTCTATCCTCAAACTCAATGTCGGGGTACTCTCTGGCAACCTCTCTGGCGACAGTCAAAAATAGCCCATCAGAAAATTTCATTATGTTGGCTTTGTGCACTGCGGTTACCTTTTTCCTCTGGTGAGCACGGGCATAGTTGAAGGCAAACTGGACAATCCTTCGACTACCTGCCTCAGAAATCACTTTCAGGCTAACGCCGGAGTCCTCTCTGATTGCATTCCCCGTTGTCTCTGCGACTAACTCCCGTAACCTTGATGTTTCAGGAGTTCCCTTTTCAAACTCGATACCGCTATATAAGTCCTCTGTGTTCTCCCTTACCACTACAATATCAACATCCTCAAATCGGGTGGGAACTCCGGGGTAAAGTTTGCACGGGCGGAGACAGACATAAAGGTCTAACTCCTTACGCATGGCTACATTGACACTTCTGAAGCCTGAACCTACAGGTGTGGTGACCGGACCCTTAAGGGCAACCTTGTTTTTCCTGATAGATTCAAGCGTAGCATCAGGAAGGACAGCGCCAAACTTTTCTTGGGCACGCACGCCGGCATAGGCGATGTCCCAATGGAAGCTTATACCAGTCGCTTCCAGGGCTCTCTTAGCGGCTTCTGTGACCTCAGGACCTGTTCCATCGCCTGGAATAAGCGTAATGTTATAAGCCATCAACCTGTCCCCTCCCCCTCAACTATGAGACTATAGCCTAAAGCTGCCCTGCTTCTGGATATAGGGGATAAGACCGCCCTCTTCCAGAATGTGGAGCATCACCTCAGGTATTTTACCAGAGGTGAGCTGATTACCGTTAGTTATGTCCCTGACTGTGCCTGCTGCCAGGTCTACCTCCAGCTCATCCCCATCTTTAATCTGGTCGGTATCGCATATTAGTACGGGGAGCCCCTGATTGATTGCATTTCTAAAGAATATCCTGGCTACAGATTTAGCCAGTATAGCACTTACCCCGGCCATCTTAATAACCAGGGGGGCATGCTCCCGGCTGGAGCCGAGACCAAAGTTAGAGCCGGCAACGATAAAGTCTCCCGCCTTCACCCTTGAGGCAAAGGTAGGGTCGGCATCTTCCAGGACATGCTTTGCCAGCTCAGGAAGGTTGCTTCTCAGATGAGCCAGACGCCCTGGTGTAATATGGTCGGTGGAGATGCTATCCCCAAATTTGAATGCTCTTCCTTTTAGCATCTACATAACCTCTCTGGGGTCGGTAATTTCACCGGTGATAGCTGTAGCTGCAGCCGTAGCCGGACTGCCCAGGTAGATGAAGGCATTGGGGCTACCCATTCGACCCTTAAAATTTCGGTTAGCTGTAGATAGGCAGGATTCTCCATCCCCCAGCACCCCCTGGTGAAGACCAAGGCAGGCCCCGCACCCTGGCGGTAAGATAGCGGCTTCAGCTTCAACCAGGGTCTGGATATAGCCTGCCTCGATAGCTGCTAGCAGAACCTGCCGTGATGCCGGGGCTACTATTAGTCTGATTTCAGGGTGGCGTTTCTTTCCCTTTAAGATATTGGCTGCCACTGCCAGGTCTTGCAACCTCCCATTGGTGCAGGTGCCAATAAATACCTGCTGGATTTCGGTGCCCTTAAGCTCTCTGGCCAGAGCTATATTATCCACAGCATGTGGCTGGGATACGGTGGGCTCAAGATTGGCCACATCAATATTGATGGTTTGCTCATAGGTAGCGTCGGCATCAGGGAAGACCAGCTGATAGTGGCCCCCCCTGCCTTGTGCGGCCAGGTAGTCCCTGGTGGTGTTATCGGCGGGGAAAAGCCCCGCTTTAGCCCCGGCTTCTACCGACATGTTGGCTATGGTGAGGCGCTCGAATATAGGCATCATATCCACGGTATCACCGCCGAATTCCAGCGCCTTATAAGTAGCGCCATCAGCTCCAATCTGCCCGATAAGGTGAAGGATGAGGTCTTTGGCATAGACACCTTCAGGGAAATTGCCTGAGACCACAATCCTGATACTTTCCGGGACTCGGAACCATGTTTCGCCTAGAGCGAAGGCGATTGCTATGTCAGAGGAGCCCATACCGGTGGCGAAGGCACCTAAGGCGCCGGCAGTTACCGAGTGTGAATCAGCGCCAATGATTACATCGCCCGGCTTAGCCAGGGATTCAACCACTAGTTGGTGGCATACCCCACTGCCCACATCATAGATAAGGCAGCCGGTTTGTCGGGCAAAGTGGCGTAATAGCATGTGGTCCGCAGACAGCTCTTTATTTGGACTGGGAGCAGCATGGTCAAGAAATAGGGCTGTTTTCCGTGGGTCGGCCAGGTGCTCAAGCCCGCTTGTGTGGAATTGCCTTACTGTTAGTGGTCCGGTAGTATCCTGGGCGAAAACCAGGTCTACCTTAGCAATAACAATATCTCCTGCCTTAGCATCGCCGCCGGATTTTTGGCTCAGTATCTTCTCGGCTAATGTCTTACTCACCCAACTCAATGCTCACTCTTATCGTTCGACAGCTAACCAATTATGGCCAGGACATCATTTCTGGCTACAGGGTCGCCGCTCTTGAAGTTTATGGCTTTGACCTGTCCACTCACTGGAGTAGATATGGCGTTAGCCATTTTCATTGCTTCCAGCATAACCACAACATCGTCAGCTTTGACCTCATCGCCTACCTTTACCTCGTAGCTTATTATGACACCCGGTATAGGTGCCACGATAGCAGTTCCTTTAACTTCAGCTGCCGCCGGTGCAGGTAGTGCCTTCTCTTCAACAGGCTTAGCTGGTGGTGGTGCTGCAACAGGAGTAGTCGTTGGGGTAGTTGGCGGCGGGCCATCAACTGCCTCTACTCCTACCGTATAAACATCAGTGCCCACATAAACATTGAATGTTCTGACGCTATCACCCTTTGAGGGTGTATCTTTCTCTGCCAGCTTGCCTGCTTTTGCATTGGCAATGAGTTCATCTTCGCGTCTCACATCCTCCATTGTCTTTGGTCTTACCTCAGGAGGCGGGGTTTCCAAACCATACTTCCATTTCAGGAAGCGCATCCCTGTGTCGGGGTAGAGGGCATAGGTGAGCACATCACCAATATCCTTAGCAATATCTTTGGTCGCCTCCTTGGCTTTGTCTAACTCTGGCTCAAGTATATCGCCAGGTCGGCAGGTGATGGGTGTGTCTCCTCGTGGATAGCCCTTAAGCACTATTTTCTGAACCTCTGGGTCAATGGAGGTTGGGGTTTTACCGTATAGTCCATAAACATAATCCCTAACCTGGTTCGATATTAGTTTATACCTGCCAATGAGAACGTTTTGAACGGCTTGAATGCCCACAATCTGGCTTGTGGGGGTGACCAGGGGTGGGTAGCCCAGCTCCTTTCTAACCCGTGGTATCTCGGCATATACCTCATCAATCCTATCCAGGGCGCCAGCTTCTCGTAGCTGAGCCACCAGGTTGGTGATCATGCCCCCGGGAATCTGGTGCATAAGCACCCCGGTATCAATGACCGCCATTCTGGTTGTATCCAGGAAGTCACGATATTTAGGGGCTATAGATTCAAAATATTGTCCCAATTTGAATAAATGGGATAAATCAAGCCCGGTGTCTCGCGGGGTACCCTGGAGGGCTACTACAATAGGCTCAATGGCTGGCTGAGCCGAGCGCAGGGCAAAGGGAGCAAGGGCGGTATCAATAATGTCAATCCCAGCCTCAATAGCCTTAAGGCAAGTCATAGATGCCATACCACTGGTGTAGTGGGTATGCAGCTGTATCGGTATCTTTATTACCTTTTTGAGCGCTTTAATCAGGTTATAGGCATCATCGGGGGCCATGAGGCCAGCCATGTCCTTAATACACAGGCTGTCAGCACCCATATCTTGAAGAATAAGCGCCTTGCTGACAAAGTAGTCAATATTGTATACCGGTCCACCCAATTTGGGCTCAGTGAGAGAGTAGCACAGCGAGAGCTGAGCATGCTTACCACATTCCTTGATTGCCTTCAGACAGGTCTCAAAATTGCGCTCATCATTAACCGCATCAAATACCCTGAATATATCAATGCCGACTTCAGCGGCATGGTATACAAAAGCGATAACTACATCATCAGGGTAGTTGCGATAACCTACCAGGTTTTGTCCTCTGAGCAGCATTTGAAGGGGAGTATCGGGCATCAGCCTTTTCAGTATACGTGGTCTTTCCCACGGGTCCTCATTCAGGAATCTGGTGGGGACGTCAAATGTGGCACCACCCCACACCTCCATAGAGTAGAACCCCGCTTTGTTCATCTCCTCGGCGATAGCTTCCATATCATCAGTTCGCATTCGCGTAGCCAGCGAGGACTGATGCCCGTCACGGAAGGTAACATCTGTAATCTTTAACGGGTTCTTTGCCATATCTATCCAGCCTCTTTCTAAACGGTATTATTTGTAGATCAACGTTCGAGGTTGTCTTCGATTAATCCCTGTCGTCGGATGATTTGTAATTGACTAGCTTGCGGTTTGGACTTGCTGGGGGAGGTTGCTGTTCCATCTGAATGTAGACGGTGATAGCACCCACAATAGCGGCTATTAGCTTCTTGTCCTCCATATTTCCCTCTCTCTGCCGCCTTACAGTGGGATATTCCCGTGTTTTTTATACGGGCGGGTGCTATTCCCACTCATGTTCTCAAGCATCTCCAGCGCCCTGATCAGCTTGGGGCGTGTCATCCTTGGGTCAATGACAGCATCGATATAACCCCTGGCTGCAGCAATATAAGGGTTAGCAAATTTGTCTCTATACTCATCGGCCAGTTTTTGTCGCATTTCATCAGGGTTAGCCGACTTGGCTATATCTTTCCGGAAGATTATATTTACCGCTCCTTCTGGCCCCATGACCGCAATCTCCCCAGTAGGCCAGGCATAGTTAATATCACCCCGCAGATGCTTGCTGCTCATCACTATATATGCTCCACCATAAGCCTTGCGGATGATAATGGTAATCTTGGGCACAGTAGCCTCGGCATAGGCATAGATGAACTTGGCACCATGCCTGATGATACCGCCGTGCTCTTGTTTGGCACCGGGCATGAATCCAGGGACATCAACGAAGCTGACCAATGGAATGTTGAAGGCGTCACAGAAACGAACGAACCTGGCCCCTTTAACTGCGGCATCAATATCAATAACTCCGGCTAAGCGAGCTGGCTGCTGCGCCACAATCCCTATCGGTTTGCCACTTAATCGGGCAAAACCGACGATGAGGTTGGGGGCAAAGTGATGGTGCACCTCCATAAAGTCGCCATTATCTACCACGCTGATGATTATCCTTTTCATGTCGTATGACTTGTTGGGCTCATCGGGGATGATGTCGAGCAGGTTCTCATCCATCCGATTGGGGTCATCGGTTGACTCTACTGTGGGGAGGGCATGCGTGTTGCTCTGGGGGAGGAAGCTGAGCAGTCGGCGCACCATCTGAAGGCACTCTGGCTCGTTCTCAGCGACAAAGTGGGCTACGCCACTTTTTTGAGCATGATTCATAGCTCCGCCCAGCTTCTCATGGCTAATCTCCTCGCTGGTGACCGCTTTAACTACATCAGGGCCGGTAATATACATCTGGCTTATACCCTTCACCATAAAGACAAAGTCGGTTATAGCTGGGGAATAGACTGCTCCACCTGCGCACGGCCCCAGTGTTACCGAGATCTGTGGTATAATCCCTGAGCACCAGGTGTTACGCAGGAGTATTTCGCCTACGCCATAGAGACTCATGACTCCTTCTTGAATGCGTGCTCCACCTGAGTCCCATAAGGCAATTATAGGCGCTCCCTTTTTAACAGCAAGGTCCATAACCTTGCAAATTTTCTGGGCGCTTACTTCGGATACTGTCCCGCCAAATACGGTGAAATCCTGGGAGTAAATAAAAATAAGCCTGCCATCTATCTTGCCTGAGCCGACGACTACAGCATCGCCCAGGTATTGCTGCTCAGCCAGACCAAAGTCAGTAGTGCGATGGGTGATGAAGGGGTCCAGCTCTTCAAAGCTTCCCGGGTCAAGAAGGAGGTCAAGCCTCTCTCGAGCGGTTAGCTTGCCCTTTGCATGCTGTTGCTGGATACGCTTTTCACCACCACCAGCCTTTGCCTGCTCTTCTAATTTGATTAGTTTATCCAGTTTATCTGATATTTTCATCCAGGCTGATACAGCTCCTGTTGAGATTTGAACACAGTCGAGTGTAATCATACCATATTGCCTATCACGTAGGCAAGCATAATCTCGGTAATACACTGTATTTCTCGGCTGATACTTGATAAGCGATGAAGCGGCGTTTACAATATGGGTAGGAGTTGAACGAGTACCGAAAGCTCTTACAGTGTCTGGCATGGGTCTGCCGGATGCATCATGCTCTCATGAGGAGGAGGCCAGTTGAAGATTGAAGGAGTAACGGCATATCTCGGTCTTGGCTCAAATATGGGAAACCGCCAGGAAAATCTGGAGAGGGCATTAGATTTCCTATCACAGAGGTTGCGAGTAGAAAAGATTTCATCAATATATAATACTGAACCGGTGGGCGATGTTAATCAGCCTAGTTTTCTCAATCTGGTATGTCAAGTTTATACCAGCATAGCCCCCGTGGCGCTGCTCGCTCTGGGCAAGGGTATTGAAAGCAAGCTGGGCAGGGTATCCGGTAAATCCAATATGCCCCGCTCCATTGATATAGATATTCTCCTTTACGGCGACCAGGTTATTGAAACCCCTGAGCTGGTTATCCCTCATCCCGGGCTGACGGAGAGGGCCTTTGTTCTTGTTCCTCTAGCCCAGATTGCGCCTGGCCTTTTGCACCCAGTAAGTGGCAAGACTGTTAAAGAGTTATTAGACGGGCTAACCGAGGTGCAGGGCGTGTTTGAGTGGGAAGGTGACTAAGGAGGAGAAAAGTGTATCAGATATGTGTAGAGCAGCATTTTGATGCTGCCCATTTCCTTCGAGGTTATCAGGGTAAGTGTGAAGCGTTACACGGGCATCGTTTCGGGGTGGTGGTCAAGGTAAAGGCGTCCATGCTTAATGACATAGGCTTGGCCTATGACTTCACTGAGCTAAAGCGACAACTGGGGGATATTCTAGTCAGGTTTGACCACACCTGTCTCAATGACGTAGCGCCCTTTGATAAAATAAACCCGTCTTCGGAGAATCTGGCTGCTACAATCTATAATGAACTCCAGCCCAAGCTAGTTGGAGCCCCGGTTTCTCTATCCTCCGTAGAGGTATGGGAGTCCCCACAGGCTGGTGTATCTTATAGTCCTGATTAATCGCGTTGCTCTGGCGGCAGAAGATTAGGGATAGTGTCCACAATAGGGTAGCGCACATTGCACTTGGGGCAGTGCAGGGAGCCGCTGATTATCTCCTGCTCGTTCTTTTCCTCTACTGTAAGTTCTAGCTTGCCCTTGCATACCGGACAGGCTAGAATATTCATCAACTCCCGTTTCATAGCCTTATTATACCACGATTATCTTGCTATGCAGACCGCTTACCGTTAAAATAGTGGAGATACGCAGCTTGCCAGCGTGGCTCAGTGGTAGAGCAGCGGTTTCGTAAACCGCCGGTCGTCGGTTCGACTCCGACCGCTGGCTCCATTTTATCGCCGAATCAAAGTCTATCCTTCAGGTCTTTGCGGCGGAAAACATGGCCCCAGCTACCCCCTTTGGCTCGCATTTCCTTTATCCTGGGGATATACCTGATGCCGGGGAGCAGGAGTAACCCCACTGAGAAAACTACCAGTTCCCATCTGTTGTAGACTAGCCAGGCAACAAAGGGGAAGCAGAGGAAAGCTACACTGTAGCTGAGAGTAGGGTAGCGAGTGGCTAGCAGGATAACACTGAAGATGGCCAGATAGACAGGGATGCCCCAGGGCATCAGGAAGGCGAGGATGCCGATACAGGTGGCTCCCCCCCTCCCACCTCGGAACTTGAGGAATATTGGAAAGTTGTGACCTAATACCACAGTTGCCCCAGCCAGAAGCTGGACTATCTCCTGTACCCCTAGGTAGCGGGCCAGGGCAACGGCGGCTGCCCCCTTACCTATATCCGCTGCCAGAACTATGATGCCCTCGGCAAACCCTATTGTATAGAAGACATTCATCGCCCCCATACTTCGGCTGCCTACTTGCCGAATATCAATCCCTTTCCTGAGGCGGCCAATGATGTAAGCTGAGGGGATGGAGCCGATTAAATAGGCGCATATAAAGGCTAGGGCAATAAAAGCGATGGTCACGCCTCCTGGTGGATATAATCCTGCTATCACATCTCGTGTAGTTTATTCAGGGCTTCTTCTGCCCCTGGTGCTATAGCATTAGGAGGTTTATATGGTTCTGAGAGC
>SDBU01006567.1_pt1 | contig 13639 bp, 9 predicted proteins | sample 2277071 | NCBI WGS metagenome assembly SDBU01 (sample SAMN10397929, study PRJNA504765) | marine sediment metagenome | isolation source: marine sediment core GS08_GC12, 126 cmbsf | place: Arctic Ocean: Gakkel Ridge, Loki's castle | collected 2008
GTTCCCTTTAAAGTGGATCCTGCAGCAACCGTAGTTGCAGAAGATGTAGCAATCGATCCATTAACAACCAAGGTTCCTGCACTAATAGTAGTTGCGCCAGTATAATTATTTGTAGCGCTTAAATTATATATTCCAGATCCATTTTTAGTAACAGCTCCAGGGCCACTGATTTCAGCTGCAATTGTTCTATTATCTGGGGCTGTTGGATTTAAAATAAGTGTGGTTCCACTCATTAAATATACTCCATCACCATCGCTAGATCCTCCTTGAGCTAATGGAAGAGTTCCTCCAGAACCAGCTGCGCCTGCGATTGTAGATTGATTAGAAGTTATATCTGAATTAAATGTTAAACTACCTCTTAAAAAAACAGCGCCTCCAAACCCGGCGCCGCCTCCGCCTCCGCCTCCCGTGCTGGCCGCTCCATCTGAAGTTGCTCCGTCTCCGCCTCCGGTCCCTCCAGCGCCTCCACTTTCATTATTCCCTCCACCGCCACCGCCGCCGCCGCCGCCGCCGCCAAAACCGGTAAGTAAATTTCCATTTCCACCTGTGCCGTTTGTTGCCCCGCCGCCGCCACCTGCAAAACGTCCATCTCCACCGATGCCAGTTGGGGATACAGCTGCGCCAGAACCGCCCCCGCCGCCAAAATCAGCTGTTGCATTTGAGCCAGCGACTCCAACACCTCCAGCTCCCCCTCCAGTTCCAGGTGTTTGATTAGTTGCATTGGAATATAATCCGCCGCCGCCGCCACCTCCAGTGAAATTATTCAAAGCCCCGCTTCCTCCGAGGCCTCCTCCTCCTCCTCCAGCAGCAAAGCCAAGGCCAAAAGCCGTTCCATCGCCTCCGTTTCCACCGGCGGCAGAGCAACCATCAAAAGTTAAATCACTCAAAGTTACAGTTGCACCTGTATTTACAAAAACACCGCCTCCAGCGCTCATTCCTCCTCCTCCTCCAGCCTGTAGTTGTCCATCACCGCCAGAACTTCCTTGAGAGGCACATTCTGTCATATTCAATTCAGAAATAGAAACTGTACCATTTGTAATAACAAAACCAGGAGCTAGCCCTTGACCATTTATAGTCACTCTGCCGGCGGCATTTGTACCATCGATAGTCAAGTTATCTACAATAGAGGGCAAAGCAGAGGCTAAAGAGATTGTTGTAGAACCGGCCAGTAGACTAAACTCAATTGTTTCGCCGGCTACTGGAGCAGTTAAAGCAGCTCTTAGAGTTCCCGCTCCACTATCTGAATTATCTGTTACAGTTATAGTTGCAGCAAAACTTTTGTTAATAAATAAAAAAGCTAAAATGATAAATAAAAGGTTTCTCATTATTTTATTTTTTTTCAAAATACCTATAAAAACAGCACTCCCCCCTTAATTCCTAGATATACTTAATTTATTAATTTTACAAACATTAAATCGCATAAATAAAAAACGCAACAAAAGGGATCTGTTTTTATATCTTTCAAAAAAAAATTTAATAATATAAAGTATTTTATTTTTATTAACGGAGAGATCATATGTTTAAAAAATTACTATTTTTCATGTTTTTTTCTATTTTTACTTCTTTACATGCTCAGGAAACTTGGAATTTTCCAGCTATTTCTATATCTGATGAAAACCAAGATGCAATTGGAGCTCAAGTAGTTATTAATACTAATGATAAAGCAATTGCAAGTTGGCAAAGATCCGATGGATCTAACACCATAATCCAAACAAAATATTCAACAGATGGCGGAAGTTCATGGAGCTCATCTCCAGCTAATCTATCTGCATCAGGTGAAAATGCAGGATCTTCAAAGATTGCTATGAATATTTCAAAAGCTGTAGCTATTTGGCATAGATATGATGAATCGAATTGGATAATTCAAAGTAAATATTCTACAAACGCAGGAACTTCTTGGAGTGAAGCTACAACAAATCTTTCTTCAGTATCTCAAAATGCAAATTCTCCAGAAATTGCTATGAACAATTCTTCTAAAGCAGTTGCAATATGGAGAAGATATAATGGCTCGAATTATATAATTCAAACAAAATACTCAACAGATGGTGGAGCTAATTGGAATGTAACTGCAACTGACTTATCAGTTGTTGGACAAGATAGCTTTGTTCCTAACGTTGTCATCAATGATTCTGATAAAGCAATAGCAATTTGGGGCAGATACGATGGATCTGACTTCAGAATCCAAGTAAAATACTCAACAGATGGAGGAGCTAATTGGAATGCATCACCAATCGATCTATCTGCTTTAGGAGAGAGTGTAGGAGCATGTCAGATAGCATTAAATAACTCAAATGAAGCTATTGCTATATGGACTAGATATGATGGCTCTAATTATATAGTTCAAACAAAATACTCAACAGATGCTGGAGCTACTTGGAGCCCATCAGCGAGTGATTTATCTGATGCCGGACAAGATAGCAGACGGCCTCAAATAGTTTTAAATAATTCTAGCAAAGCAATTGCCATTTGGGAGAGACACTCCGGCTATAATTGGATGGTTCAAACTAAAAACTCATCTGATGGTGGCGCTAATTGGAGTTTAACAGCTACAGATTTATCAGTATCTGGTAATAAAAGCGGGTGTCCCAATATAACATTAACAGATTCTAATAATGCTATAGCTATTTGGAAAAGACACTCCGGCTATAATTGGATAGTCCAAACAAAAGATTCCCAAGATGGAGGCTCTACTTGGAACACATCAGCTACAGATCTATCAACTGCAGGACAAGATGGATATCAACCAGAAATATCCATCAACTCATCTGGTCAAGCTGTTGTGATATGGCCTAGATTTGATGGATTTAAGTGGGTAATTCAAACAATTAATAATTTAACTGCAGCATATCTAGAATCATTAGAGGAATATTCTCAAACAAATTAATTAATTTTTTTTCATTCCTGAGCCCTCCTCTTGAAGGAGGCGGGCTTAGATAAAAATTTTAATGATCGATATTATTGGTCTATAAATGCAAGTTTTGAAATTCTAAGATCGATAGTTTTTGGATTAAATCTAACAATGTCTGATGTAGCTTCAAAATTAACAGCTTGATTTTCATAATCTTTAATAATTTTTTTTCTAAGAGATGCATAGTTTGAGATTTGCTCTAAAAAGTTAGTATTAGATAACCTTAAAATCTTTGGGAAGACAAATTCTGTTTTCTTTTGCTCTTTATTTATCTTAACTATCTCATCTATTTGTAAAATTATCTCTCTTTTACCATAGCTTTGGAGATAAGCTCTGGATGTATCTAACATAGTTATTTTAACAAGATCAGCAAAACCTGAGTTTTTTAATTTACTTAAAATATCCATTGCTAGTTTGGCCTCTTTTGAATCGAGTTTTTCAAAACCTTTAAATTCATTTAAATTTAGAAAAATGGAGCAAAAATTTTGATCTTTAAAAAAGGGATCTTTTGGAAAAATAAAACCATCTTGATCAATTAGAATATTTTCAAAATCATGTAAAATAGCTATTGGTTTTCTAAGTGTATAATCTACAAAAACACAATCCGGTTTCATTTTTTTAACTTTAGCATCTACGATTAATGGGCTAGCTAATAATTTTTTGGTAGCTGCAGCTTCATTAAAAGCAAAAATATTTGTAGGTTTATCAAAAGATAGATCTAGAAGCTCTGCTAAATAATCTACATCTAAATTTACATCTTTTTTATTTTGATAGATTGATTTGATGTTGTATTTTTCAGCTATAAATCTTGTTTGTCGATATTTTTTAATTTTTGAGATCACAACATAATTAAATCCCGAAATTATAAGAGTTGAAAAAACTATCCAAAAAATAGCTTTTGATTTAGGTATTTTTTTACTCATATTTTTTTTTAACTTCTATCTTTTTAGTGTTTTTCAAATATCTTATTTTTTCTATTTCTTTGAAGAGCTAAGATCACAAACTGATCTACCATTTTTTTTCTATCTAAACCTACTAGTTCAAACATTTTTGCAAAGGTGCTATTATTAGAAGAGTAGCCTGGAATTGGATTTATCTCAGAAAATAAGATATTTTCATTCTTATCTATAAAAAAATCAATTCTCGCAAAACCATTTAGTTTTAGAACTAAATATACTTTTTTAGAAAGTTTTTTAATTTTTATTACCATATCTCTATCTAGATTGCTTGGGATTTTGGCTTTTACAATCTTTTTTTTATATTTATTTTCAAAATCGAAAAATTTTCCAGAGGTTAGCATCTCGGCTATTTCACCGATTTCAATATAGTCATTTCCAATTACAGCAGTATGTATTTCTCTTGCATTAATTTTTTCTTCAATAATAAAAGATGAATCATGTTTAAAAACCTTTTCAATTGCATCTTTTAAATCTTTTTTATCTTCAACAACTTCAATTCCTAAACTAGAACCTAAATGATTTGGTTTTAAAATTATTGGAAATTTAAAAAAAACCTCTATTTTTGATAAGATCTCATTTTTATCTTCTCGGTAGTCGATACTATTTACTTCTAAAAAATCTAAGGTGTCAATTCCGATTGCTTTCACAATTGTTTTAGAAAAAGCTTTATCCATTGCAATTGGGCTTGTGAAATAGTCAGAACCTACATAAGCAATATTAAGTGTTTGTAAAAAAGCTCCAATCATCCCATCTTCACCAAGTGGGCCATGCAAAACAGGAAAACAAACATCTAAAGATGTAAGCTCTTTTAAAACTTCTTTAGATAAAAGACCATCTTTTTTAGATTTATTTATCTCTCTTTTTTTAAGATCTGAATTTTCAAAATTTTCATCTAAAATATCATTTTCTTGAATCCAGCATCCCTCTTTAGTTATTTTAAAATATTTTAGATCGTATAAAGATCTATCAAAACCTAATATATAATTTTTTGTAGATCTAATTGAGATGTCATGCTCGTTAGATTGACCACCGTAGATAATTCCGAGATTTATTTTTTTTGAAAATTTTTTAGAAAAGTTTTTAGCAATCTTTCTAATTTTTGAAGAAATATCACCGGCTCCTAGAGTAACAACAACATCGAAAGGATTTAAATTTTTTAATAAATATTTCTCTAAATTTTTATCTTCAATATATTTTACATCTACATCTTGTTTTTTGATTAAATCTACTAAAAGTTTTTCATTGATATTTTTAATTGACGCCTCTGATGCGCTATAGATATCTAAAATGAGCAACTCATCCACATCTCTAAAACTTTTTGTAAAATCATCTAAAAGATCTTTTAGTCTTGAATATTTATGTGGCTGAAAAATAGCTACTAGTCTTCTCTCTTTAATTGAAGATCTAAGAGCTGATAGAGTAGCTTTGATTTCAGTTGGATGGTGAGCATAATCATCAAAAAATTCTATCTTTTGATGATCTAAGATCTTCTCTAAACGTCTTTTTACCCCGGAAAAACTCATAAAAGCATCTCTTATTACTCTTGCATCTATTTTTAGCTGATAAGCTAAACCAAAACAAGATAGAGCATTTAAAACGCTGTGAGCTCCTATTTGATTAATTTTAATATTTTCAAATGTTTTATCAAAAAACCTGATATCAAAAATAGTTTGGAAACCTTTTATTCTAATATTTGTAGCCCTTAAATTAGCTTCTTTGGAAAATCCATAAGATATACCTTTTGGGCTTAGGTGTTTTAAATTTTTATCATCTATACACCAGAGCAAAAGATTTTTATCTTCTATTTTATCAAAAAATTTTATAAATGCTTTTTTCAAATTATCAAAATTTTTCCAGTAATCTAGATGCTCCTTTTCTAAATTTGTAACAATAGCCGAATGAGCTTTATTAGAAATGTTAATAAAAGAGCCGTCGCTTTCATCTGCTTCTGCTATAAAGTATTTTCCCTTTCCTAAATGCGCATTTGTATTTTTTGAATTTAAAATACCTCCTATTACAAAAGAGGGATCTAACTTATTTTTAATGAAAATTTCAGTTAGTAGAGATGTTGTAGTCGTCTTACCATGAGTTCCTGTAACTAATATTATTTTTGAATCAATCATTAACTGATCTAAAAGATCTGATCTATGTAAAATTTTTAAATTTAATTTTTTAGCTTCTAAAAACTCCTTATTTTTTTTATCTATAGCAGAAGAGATAACAACTATATCATTAGAAGAAATATTCTCTTTTTTATGCCCAATTTTTATTTTAGCTCCATTTTTTTTTAGATCATCTATAACAGAGCTTTTTTTGAGATCAGAGCCTTTAACTATATATTTTTTTTGTAAAAGAATTTTAGCAATAGCGCTCATACCAATTCCGCCAATGCCAATGAAATGATATGTGTTTTTAGCTTTTTGAAACATCGATTACTATATCTTTTAAATCTTTTATATTTTTTAGGCTTTGTATAGCTTTAAATTTTTGAATATTTTCTTTAAAAAGACAAAGCTTTTTCTTGTCGTTTTTCAAGTATGATAAAATCTGATTTAAAAGAGTAGTTTTAGATAAGTTATCTTCTTCAATAACGCTAGATGATTTTACAGTATTTTTCATGAAAATAGCATTTTTAAGTTGGTGATTATCTTTTGCTCTTTTAAAAGGCACTAAAATAGAGGGTTTTTCAAAATAGATAAGCTCAGATATCGATGCAGCTCCTGATCTTGAAATAACAAGATCAGAAATTTTATAAAACTTTAAAAAATCCCTTTCAAAGTTACTAACGTATGAAGTTATATTTAATTTATCATAAAACTTTTTAAATATTTTTTTGTTTTGATCTTTTCCAAGTATGTGGATTATTTGAAAGTTTTTTTCTTTTTTAAAGAGATCTTCTATAGTCATCTTAAAATGTCTATTTATGATTTCAGCCCCTTGAGAACCTCCAAAAATTAAAATCGTAAAGTTTTGTTTTTTAAAAGATATATTTTTAAAAAAGTCACTTTTTATCTGATAGGTCTCTATCCAAGGAAGAGGTTTTACTAAAATTTCATTTTTTAATTTGTTTTTTCTTTCAAACTGCACACATAAAAATTTAGCTTTTTTTGCAAAAAATTCATTTACTTTTCCAAGTATGATATTTGAATCAAAAAGTACAATTTTTTTTCTTAAAATACTACTTGCTAAGATAACAGGAAAAGTATGATATGAACCAAAACCAACAACTACATCAGGCCTGTATTTTAAGATAAGTTTTAAGCTTTTAAAAAAACCTATAAAAATTTTAAAAAAAGCGAGGGGAATATTTTTTTTTGTGATTGGAGAAGATAAAACATCTAAATATTTAAATTTATCTTTTGGAAAAATTTTTTTATTCTCTAACCCATAAGCTGCAAAGAAAACATCAATTCCACTTTTTTCTAGCTTTTTAGCTAATTGAATTGCTGGAATTAAATGACCTGCTGTTCCAGATGCGCTAATTAGAGCTTTAATTTTTTTTTTGTGCATTTTTTATTTTTTTTCTCTTTTTCAATGCTAAGAAGCAAAAATATAGCAATGATATTTACCATTAAAGATGTTCCTCCTTGTGAAAAAAAAGGAAGAGTCACCCCTTTACTAGGAAGTAGACCAGAGACTACTCCTAAATTTAAAAACGCTTGAAATGATATCAAAAAAGTTAAAATACATGCTAAATAAAATCCTTTTTTATCTTTAGATTTCATAGCGATTGAAAATCCTGAATATGTAACTAACATATATAAAGAGATTAAAATAGATATTCCCAAAAAACCTACTTCTTCTGCATAAATAGCTGCAATATAATCAGATCTTGCCTCTGGAAGATAATCTAATTTTTGCAGGCTCTCACCGAGGCCTCTTCCCAAAAGCTTTCCAGAGCCAACTGCTATTTTAGCTTGGTAAGGTTGATGTCCTTTTCCTTTTAAATCCGCTTCTGGATGTAAGTATACAGTAATTCTATTTCTAACATGATTCATATTATATGCAGCAAAAGTAGCTAAACAAATTATAACTAAAAGAGGCATCGCCCAATACAGAAAACGTATCTTTGTCAAAAAAAACGTAACAGCTAAAGTTGTTAAAATTATTACAGTAGTTCCGGTATCTGGCTCCATTAATATAAGTGTAATTGGCACTAAAGAGATTAAAATTACCTTTAAAAAAGCATTAAAATCTAATTTTTTTTTTCTTTTTGTTATTTCACTTATAAAAAATATCGGGATTATAAACTTTGCTATTTCTGATGGTTGGAATCCTAAGCCAGCAAAACTTATCCATCTTCTAGCTCCATTAATAGTTTGACCAATTTTTGGAGAGAAAACCAATAGAAGAAGTATAGTGCATCCTAATAAAAGATAAGGGCTACTTTGAATAATTTTTAGATAACCTATTTTCCATACAATAAAACCGATCACTATAGCAATTAGACCAAAAATCAGCTGTTTTACTAAAGCAAAATGAGTGCTAACTTCTAATGATCTTGATAAAACTTCAGCTGACGTGGTATTAAATACCATCAGAAGACCCGAAAAAAAAATACATGTTGTACTAACGATAAGAAGAAAAGTTGTTTTATTCATTATTATCTAATTCTTAATTTATCGCCGGGTTTCAGTCTCCTTGCCTTTTTCTCATCTAAATTATTTAACTTTAAAAGATCAGTTGGCTTCATTGAATGTTTTACAGCAATGGTGTATGGATTATCTCCAACTTTTACTACGTAAAACTCATGCCTTTCAAATGCTTTTCTCTCTTCTAATTTTAAAGATGGGATGGGATTTGATTTTTGACTCTCTAGATTTATAGGTATCAAAAGTTTTTGACCGATTCTTAAGAAGCTATTTGGAAGATTATTTAAATTTGTAATATCTGATATTCTTATATGATTTGTTCTAGCTAATCTTTCTAAAGAATCACCACTTTTAACAGTGACTTCAAAAACGTTCTCTAATATTTTTTCATCTGTTATTTCATTTATAGCTTTTGCAATTTGGGGAAGTTTATATACAATTTTTTCTGCTTCGCTATTATAAATTATTTTGTTTTCAGTTGCATCTTTTTTCACTTCTTCTTTTTCTTCCATTAAAGAAGCAAATTGTTTTTGTATATCCGGTTTTTCTAAAGCATTTGAAACATTTTCTTCTTTAGCATCTACATTATTTGCCAGCATATTTTTAGCTTGCAAAGCATCTTCTACAAGAGCTTTATTCACTAATTTCGGCTCTTCTAAAGTACTATTTTTGGTAATGGCTGTTGTAAATAAAACAGCGAGCAGAGCTGCATTTACCAGCACTGAAATTATAATGGTATCTCTTCGAGACATATTATTTATCCCCCAATATACTTACAAATTTTTTAAAACTATCTCCTCTATGCTCAAAATTTTTAAACATATCAAAACTCGAGCAGCCGGGAGAGAGTAAAACTCTATCTTCTTTTTTTGCTAAACTAAATGCTTTTTCTATAGCTGTTTTTAAATCTTTTATTACTTGCACTCTACATCCTATCAGTTCTTCTTTTATTTTTTTTGAGCTCTCCCCTATAGCCAAAACATATTTCACATTATCTTTAAAATGTTTATTCCAAATTCTATAGCTAAACCCTTTATCTTTACCGCCCACAATTAAAATAATCGAACCTTTTATTTTTTTTACAGCATAAATTACTGAGTGTGCATTTGTAGCTTTGCTATCATTGTAGAAATATACACCCTTTATTTCACGAACAAATTCCAGTCTATGCTCTAGCGATTTAAAAGTCTTTATAGCACATAAGATATTTTTTTTAACTATTTTAAAATCCAAACAAATTTTTATAGCAACATCTTCTATATCTTCTTTAACTTCTTTTATATTAATTTTCGAATTATTTACAATAAAGGTTTTTAAAACTTTTTTTGTAACGTATAAATTTTTCCTGTTTTTCAAACATTTTACAATTCTTAATTTTGCGTCTACATAAGCCTTAAAATTTGGATATCTATCTAAATGGTCTTCTGTGATATTTGTAATGATCGCTGCATCTAAAAATTTTGTTTTCATTTTTTCTAATTGAAAGGAGCTAAGTTCTAAAATAAAAGTTTCTTTTTGATTTTCTACATTATTATTTTTTAAAAGGATCTTCGTTAGATAGGAGGTAAAAGGTATTTTAATATTCCCTAAACTTTTTGCTTTGATTTTGTTTTCATTTAAAATGTGTTCTATTAGTTTTGTTAGAGTTGTTTTTCCATTCGTGCCCGTTATTCCTATGATTTTATTTTTGTAAATTTTATTTTCTTTTAAAAATCTAGCTCCTAACTCAATTTCAGAAAAAATCTCGATCTTATTTTTTTTTATGATTTTAACAATTTTAGCTTCTGGATTAAACCCTGGAGAAATTACTGCTTTTTCAATTTTATTCAAATCTGAAAAGTTTTCTATAAAATCTTTAGAGTTAAAAATTTTAACATTTTGTTTTTTTAATAATCTTATCTCAACGTCCTCTTTTAAGTTATCCTCTATAGCTATTACCCTTATATTTTTTCGTTGATTTAATAAAAAAAAGCTAGCTGCCCTACCGCTAAGAGATAATCCTAATATTAAATATATATTTTTCATAAATTTTTAGATTTCTTGAATTTATTGGAATTTTAATGATGCTACGCCTATTAATGCAAGTAAAAGACCTATTATCCAAAAACGAATAACAACTTTTGATTCCGGTAGGCCTTTATACTCAAAATGGTGATGCAAAGGAGAGCATAAAAACACTCTTTTTTTATTCCTATATCTATAACTCAAGACCTGCAAAATAACTGAGAGAGCCTCTACTACAAAGATTCCACCGATAATCGCTAATAAAAACTCACGCCTAAGAAGTATTGCACTAACCCCTATAACGCCTCCCAATGCAAGAGATCCTGTGTCTCCCATAAATATTTGAGCAGGAAAGGAATTATACCATAAAAAGCCCAAACAGGCTCCTGTCATTGCAAATAAATAGATAGCAATCTCACCGCTATGTTCTATGTACAAGATATTTAGATACCTTGCCATTTGGATATGGTTTGATAAAAAAGCAAATAAAGCGAGTGCACTTGCTACCATAACAAGAGACCCGGCAGCGAGGCCATCTAGTCCATCAGTTAAATTAACAGCATTTGAGGTTCCCGTAATTACAAAAACCATCAAAAGAAAAATTAAAATTATAAAAAATCCCTTTAAAATGATCGGTTTTTTATAAAAAGGAATATAAAATCTTGAAAAATACTCTTTAGCAGTTAAATTTATAGGTTTTGAGATTGCAGGGGTTTTTATTGTTTTAATTATTTTAGCATTATTATTTGAAATATTTTCTTTAGCTAAAACTCTCTTCGGAAACTCTTTTTTTGTGAACCTATCAGGACTCGGCCATAGAAGATATAAAGCAATAAAAACTGAAAATATTAATTGAAACAAAAACTTTAATTTAGAGGGAAGACCTTTTGAGTTTTTATGTTTTAATTTCAAATAATCATCTATTGCGCCAATGAATCCAAGGCAAAGAGTTGTAAAAAGTAAAATCAAAGTAAAAACATTTGTTAAATCCATCCATAAAAACATAGAAATTAGCATTGAAAACAAAATCAAAATACCTCCCATTGTGGGAGTATCTTTTTTCTTTTCATGAAGTTCAGCAAGAAGAGGACAAGTCTCTTTTGTTCTAATCTTTTGTCCTATTTTCAAAGTATATAATTTTTTGATAACAAAGGGGCCTAAAAAAATGGTAATAATCAAAGATGTGATTGAAGCTAGCATCATTCTTGTAGATGCATATGTAAAAACACTTGGAATATCGCTATTAAAAAGCTTAAATAAATATTTTATGAGTATTAGCAGCATTTTTTTATCCTTTTAAAGCAAGAAAACCTTTTTCACTACGAATGATGAAAAGACTTCTTAGCTACGCTTTTTGTAGCCCTCTATCATGATATGATAATAAAAAAATATCATCAATTTAAAAACTCAAAAATTTTTTCCATTTTCAAAAACCTCGAGCCTTTGATTAAAACTACATCATCTTTTTTCATAATTTTTTTAAGATTTTTAGCTATATCTTCTAAGCTTGAATAATTTTTGATATTTTTAATATTTTTAAATTCTTCACCAATACATAAAATCTCATCTACATATTTTTTGGCCTCATTAATTATTTTTTCATGAACTCTTGAAGATAATTTCCCATAAGATCTATGAGAGCCTAAAACAGCAATTTTTTTTCCTTTTGTTTTGGGCAAGTTTTTTAAAGCTGCAAAAGTAGCATCTGGGTTACCATTGTAATAATCTTTAATAAATAATACATCTTCGATTAAAACCTTTTCAAATCGAATATCATAGGCTTTTAAAGTTTGTAATTTTTTTAAGATATTGTTAAATTTTTCACCTGCTAATCTACAAATAGAAATCGCTGCTAAAGTATTTTCTAAAAGATGGCTCTCTTTAAAGGGCAGTTTCTCTATTGCATATTTTTTTCCGTTTTCATAAAAATCTAAATTTTCAACATCTAAATAAAAAGTGGCTGTTTTATCCTCTATTGAATACGTTAAATAATTTTCATCTTGAAAAGATTTTAGTTTTTTTAGCCTTTTATTTATCAGTTTTATCTTCGTTCTTTCATTTATAAAAATCTCTTTTTTAGCTCTAGCTAATACTTCTTGGCTACCTACATCTCCTGCAAAGGTTGCTATTTGTGTGATTAATGCAATATCAGGTGAAGCTATTTTTTTAACTAGTTTTTCAATCTCACCTATTTCATCCATAGCCATTTCTAGAACTAAAAAATCAACATTTTTATCCATGTTCAAAATAGCTATTGGAAGCCCTGCTTTTGAGTTATAACTCTTCAGGGTTTTAGATACTCTATACTCTGATTTTAAAAGAGTATATATAAACTCTTTTGTAGTTGTTTTTCCAGAAGATCCTGTTATCCCTATTATTTTAGCTGGACTTTTCTTAAGCCCTTCTCTTGCAAGAGCTTGCAAAAACTCTAGAACATCTTCAACTATAAGAGTCTCTAAATCAAGGTCTTGCAAATCAACTTTAACATTCTTATTAACAATAGCTAATTTTGCCCCCTTTTTAGCCACTTCTTTTAGGTATAAATGGCCATCTGTTCTCTCACCTTTTAAAGCAAAAAAAATAGTTCCCTTTTTTACTAACCTACTATCTATCTGATAGTCAGTTTTTTGCAAATCCAGCACTTTTTTTATCTTCTTATCCATCTGATAATCAACCGTTTAAACTTTCAATGAAAGTTAATAAATAATTAAGATTTTATTGCTATTATATTAAAAAATATATTATAATAATAATAGGAATTAATAATAAAAAGATATAATTTTATGACATCATCAGTAACACCAGATTCATCAAGGCCATCTTCAGATCCGGCAGCTTCTGCAAGACCAGAAGATGTAAGCGCTGATTCTAGCGTTGAAAAAGCTAACAAAGTTCAATCTAAGATAATCCTTACTAGCAGTGACTTATCAGCTACGCTTAATCCTAATGATACTGAAATAACTTTAAAAGAGGTTAAGGATAAACGAAAAAAACGAAAAATTGGCGGTCAAAAAATCAAGGAAATAACTGCTAGAAAACCTGGAGAAAAAAAACCTGTAGATGTCTCTCCAACTGAGTGGAAAACTCTAACAAAAGTAACAGATAAAGCCAAAGAAAGATTTTGGCCGGAAAAACACTGGAAAAAAGCTCTCTATTCCCCTGTTAGTATTTTTGCA
>SDBU01006568.1_pt1 | contig 13638 bp, 6 predicted proteins | sample 2277071 | NCBI WGS metagenome assembly SDBU01 (sample SAMN10397929, study PRJNA504765) | marine sediment metagenome | isolation source: marine sediment core GS08_GC12, 126 cmbsf | place: Arctic Ocean: Gakkel Ridge, Loki's castle | collected 2008
GCTGGGTGCAGGGCGGTAGCAGGAACTTCCCGATGCGGGGGTGCACCTCGCTGACCTGGATGGCCTCGTCCACCGCCGCCCGCCAGATCTCCTCCTGGGCATTGTAGCACAGCCGCATGCGCATTTTATGGTGCAGGTTCAGCAGGTCGGCCGACTCGGTGAAGCGCACCGCCACGGCGTTGGGCAGCAGGTAGTCGGCGAACTCGCGGGGCGTGCCCAGCTTCAATAGCTGCGCCCGGGCCTCCCAGATGCGATCCATGGTTTCGCTGTATACCTGTTGGGCGGCCTGGTCCTGCTCGATCAGCGCCGGAGTGACGTAGTCCGGCTGGTCGCCGACCTGGGCCGCCAGCACCGGCCGGCTGGCAGGGGTCATGCGATGGCGTTGGTCCTGGCTGTCGGCGGTGTGGGAGAGTTTTTTACGGAAGGTATAGGCCGGGTGGTGCAGGGTCCGGGTGAGCTGGGCGTGGGTGGTCAGGTTGAGGGTCTCGCCGAAGATCGGGTTGCGGGCCGGGTCCAGGGCCAGGGCGATAGCTTCGTTGTCGGCCAGCTCGGCCGCCGGACGGCCCAGCACTTCCCGCACCGCCGCGGCCAACACCTGCTCGCCGCCTGCTTTATAATCCACCAATCGGGAGACCCGCCCCTCCAGGGAGGCATCGAACTCGGTTGCGAAAGCCGGTGAGGGAGCCGGGTCGTTTACCCAGGGGAACTCGGCGAAGTCCTCAGGCTCCAGCGGCTCCTGCAGGATAATCTCGTACCCCGGATCGTGCTTCAGCACCGCTAGTACCATCTGCTCCACCACCCGCTGCTGCTCCCAGGGGGCGCCCGCCGCCCGGCACACCCGCCAGTAGCGCAGCAGGGTGATGCCGCTGACCGTGTGGTACAAGTAGGCCAACGTACCCACCGGTACCACGTAGCGGGCGATTTCCTGGGCCTTTTTCTCGATCGCCCGGCGGTATTTATCGGGCTGTTTGGCACGGGTGGGGAAGAGGCGGTAATACTCGGCCCGGGCCACCGGGAACAGGGCCTCGCGCAAACTACGGTAAGCCTCCATCTGGAAGTCAACGGTAGCCAGGTAGTGCTCCCTGGCGGCGTCCTTCAGCGGCGGCACGAACACCGCTTCCCGCTTGAGGCGCACATAGCGCTGGCTCACCTGTTCGGAGTTGTAAAAGGGATGGCTATGGAGGAACGACCAGATGAAGTGCCGGGAAACATTGCCGATGGCAAACTGGAACTGGGCGTGCTGGAGAGTAGTGTGATGGCCGGCGGCGTAAATGGACTCGACGATCGCCCGGTCGCGTCCGTCGGGGGCCAGGTCGATCTGGTCGTCGCTGACGATGCCCTTGCCGCTGTAGCAGGTACGGGCAGCGGCCACCACCCCCTTGAATGGGGACGCAAAGGCCTTGGTGAGCAGTACCTGGGGCTCGGTCGCTGACGGGGCGATCACTGCGCTAGAATCGAGCTACGGTGCCAGGATGACTTGTTGGTCATTTATCCCGTCAGCGGTGGTCTCTGTGGTAAAGTTCCAGGAAGGCCCGGCACAGGACCGGGTTGCCGGCCACCAGCCCCGGCTTGATCAATACCCGCTTCTGATTATAGCGTAGCGGGTTACCGGTGAGGTTGAGCAGCTGGGCGCCGGCCTCATTTAAGATGCAGTCGCCAGCGCAGACATCCCACTCGTTTTTAGGGCGCAAGGTGACGAACAGGTCGCCCCGGCCGGCGGCTGCCAGGCCCAGCTTGTAGGCCACACTGCCGATAGGGGTCAGGCGGCGAAAGCGGTTCTGATATGGTTTCCACAGTCCCCGCCGGGTCTCCGACCGGCTGTGAAGGATCTCCGCCTGGTCCAACTGCTCCTGCTGCGAGGTCCGGATTGGCTCAGCGTTCAAAAGGGCGCCCCCACCGGCGTGCGCGGAAAAGGTTTCACCGCTGCAAGGGTTATGCAGCACACCCAGTACCGGCCGGCCCTCTTCCACCAGCGCCACGCTGACCACGAAATGAGGCACACCCTCGATGAACTCCTTGGTGCCGTCCAAGGGGTCCACCACCCATACGCGGTCCTTTTTCAGCCGCTCAGGGGTGTCGGCGGTCTCCTCGGAAAGCCAGCCGTAATCGGGATAGGCCTCCCGCAGGTGCTGCTCCAAATATTCGTTGCTGGCGTAATCAGCCGTGGTCACAGGGTTATGGAAACCCTTGTCGCGGATCCGGTAGTCAGCCTTAAAGTAGGACTTGAGGATCTCACCCGCCGATTGGGCGGCTTCTATGGCGGCGGCCAGGATGGTTTCCATGGGCGTGAAGTTAAACCCTGATGGCTAGGTCACGGAACGGCGATAGTGGCCGGTTGCCGGGCACCGGGTGTGGGCTACGGCGAACTGGGATTCTCTAAAATCCGGACGTATTGCACACGGGTAGCGGACGAGCCGGCGATTCCCAGCACTACTTTGCCGTCATCATCACGGAGATTGGACAGCTGCTCGTCACGCATGGGCAGGCTCGAGTAGAAGTAGGCTCCGTAGGCCCGGTTGGGCACCGTCACTGTCCAGCGGTAGAGGCCGGGAAAGTAGAGACTAAGGATGTCCTCGCCGATCCAATCTCCATCCTCCGCCTGGGCTGTTGGTCCTGCTGGATGGCTGACGACCAGTTGCAGTGAATCATGTCCCAGCACGAGCTCGACAACAACCCAGAACACTGTAGCCTCCGACTCCGTGGTCCAGCGGAACCGGCTGAAATCGTTTAGCTCAATACGCAGGGTATCGGCATCAGGAGTATGGTCATCGACAAGAAAAGTAGGCGGGTGAAGCGGCTTCACCGGCCCAGTGATCAGTCGCTCACCGCTATTGATCTGAAATTGGTACTCCTGCCTGTAATTGATTCTATCCCAGACGGCTATTGGACGATAACCGCCATAGGTTATATACTCCCACTCGAGTTGCTCAGCTGTGACGAAGCCCGGTTCTACCTGGGTGGCCAATACCTGGAAGCTGTCTGCTACTGCCTCCCAGGCAAAATCAATCACCGGGAACCCTGTTCCGATCTCCACCAACGTAATCGTAGCGGTAGTGTCATGGATCTGGGGCAGGATCTCGTCGTACTCATCCACATGGGGTTCGCCCTGGTCAGGTATGCCATTACCCTCGCCCTTATCCTTTTCAGGGCCAAGTTCGTCCGATCCGCCTATGATCCCGTCTTCACCGACATCATCTGTGAGTGGGTCCCAGTCGCCGTCGTCGTCACGGCCGTTAAAGATGGTGGTATCGGTGATCAAAATGGTACTATCCACCCGTACGATGGAATTCCACGGATTCACCGGGTCCAGGATGGCCTCGATGCGTAACTCGCTGCGGTAGTCGCGGAATTCATCCTCGAACTCGGTGATGGATAGTTCCTCCTGGCACCCAAGGAGTATTATCAATCCTAAAAGTGGTAGGGCCCGGTTCATAGCTGAAACTCCCACGACATACTTGGCAGGAAGGGGAACATGCCCACGGCTGTCACCTTCGAAGGCGACCGGGAATGGTCCCAGAAGTAGATCAGGGTGTTGAAATGATTGGTGGCGTTGATCACCTGTAATTTGAATTTGCCGTCTACCCAGAACCAGCGGACGTCCCGGGTCCAGCTGACGTCGACCCGGAAGTAGGTGGGAATGCGGGCGGAGTTCTTGCGGCCCGGGATGGTCACCAGATTGGCATAGGGGTTCATCAGATCACCCATGCTGCTCTGGGTGTAGGTTTTGCCCCAGACTGGTGTATAGGGCTGGCCGCTGCTGAGTGAAACGGTTAGGCCGAAGGAATTCTTCTTGGTGAGCCGGTAGGCGGTCACCACATTGAGAGTATGGGGTTGATCGTACTTGGGGCGGTATACCTCCCCGTCGGCCCACACAATCTCGCCGTCATTATTGAAGTCGACCTCCTTTTCCAGGCGGGCATAGGTGTATCCCAGCCAACCGGAAATCCTGCCGGTCGACTTCTTGATCAATAGTTCAATGCCGTAGGCTGTACCGGTGCCTTCGATAAAATCGTCGTCCTCTCGGGCGGGATCATTCCCGGGATTGGTGTCCAGGATATTGTCGTATGGTTTGTAATAAGCTTCGAGCGAAGTGTAGAAACCGGCCCCGATCCACTGCTCCAAGCCGACGATGAAATGCTGTGCCGACTGGGCATGGTTGGCCTTGGGCACCGGCAGCCAGAAGTCCACGAAGTTCAGGATGGCATCCTCGCTGGTGTTGGTGAACAGGAACTGCTTGTAGATACCCCAACTACCTTTTAGGGCCAGGTCGGCGGTGAGCATGTACTTGAAGCCCAGGCGCGGTTCCAGGTAGAGTTGGTTGTGCAGCTCGTACTTGGATAATCTCAGCCCCGGCTGCACACTCAGCAGCGGACTGATCTCCCATCTATCTTGCAGATAGGCGCTGAGGATATACGGATTCTGCTCCTGGTCGAGAAACTTAATACTGCCCACGCTCATTCTGACACCCATCCCCAGTGTTTTCAGTTCAAAGCCGGTGGTGACGGTATGGTTGGCATTCACAAACCAGTTCAGGCGTTCCTTTAAGGTCCAGTCTCGCAGGTCCACGGTCTGGATGATATCGGTGCTGATCTCGCCGGCCAGTGTGTCCTTCTGGGTGAAACCCACATCCAGGTCCCAGTCGTATTGGGTGTTGGCGAGCGATAGAACCGAGACGTAGCGGGAATTGGGTACGTGGCGCCACTGGGCGCTACGGGTGGTGTTGCCCCAATTCAGATCCACGCCCAGACTGCCATCGTCTTCCCCAACCTCTATGAAAGCAAAGTCCCGGCCATGATAGGCGGCCAGTATCAGGCGGTCGGTGGGGGAAAAGTTGTAAATGACTTTACCGTGCAGATCCCTGAAAAAGTAATAGCCCAACGGCTCATCGCCCTTGGTGCTGAGATAAAGGCGGTACAGTTGATCGTAGTAGGTGCGACGCCAGGCCAGCATCCAGGAGCCGTTGCGAATGGGACCCTCCAGCAGCAGCTTGCTGCTCAAAAGAGAGATTTCCCCCCGGGCCTGGCTCAGGTTCCAATATTGGCCCAACCGGGAATTCTGGAAAAAGCGTCCCCCCTTCGAATTACCCTCCTTGGATGTGATCTCCAGGACGGAGGAATTCCGGTTGCCGTATTGAGCGGGGAAGCCCCCCGCCATGAATTCGGCCTCAGCCAGGGCATCGGCGTTGAAGGTGGAGAAGATGCCCCCCAGGTGGAAGGGATTGTAAACCTCGATACCATCTAACAAGATCAAGTTCTCATCGGGGCTACCACCACGCACTACCAGGGCCGAGGAAAAGTCGTTGGTGGCGCGCACCCCGGGCATCAGCTGCAACGTGCGGAACAGGTCCGCCTCCATCAGGGCCGGGGTGGCCTTGATCTCCCGTAGCGAGAGGTTCACCCGGCTTGCCTCCACCACCTGATCAAAGCGGACGCGGTCGGCGGTGACTGTTACGCCCTCGGTACTAATGGCTTCCACTGCCAGCTCCAGGTCCAACCGCAGGTCGGCGCCGGGGGTAATGACCAGCTCCTGCACGTTGGTCGCGTAACCGAGCATCATCACTTTTAAACGATAGTTCCCGGGTGGTATGTCCAGTATGAGGTACCGGCCGTGTACATCGGAAGCCGCGCCCAGGCCGGTGCCCTCCAGGACTACGTTAGCATAGCGCAGCGGTTCTCCCGACCCGGCATCACGCAGGTAGCCGGAGACCCGCCCCGGGTCTTGAGCGGCAACCGGGCCCGGCCCGGCCAGGACTGCCAGCACCAGGCCGCAGGCAAGCAGTTGCTGAGGAAGCCGCTTAAGATTGCGCTTTGTGATCTTTGGACTGATTGATAACATTTTACTATCGCCGTCCCGATCAGGGGAAAGGGCTGTTTGAGGATTTAGACTGGTCAGAAAGCTGAATGGTTGTCCCGGTTGACTCTAGTCGTATTTGGAGCGGCTGAACACTAAAATTAACAGGTTAGGCCGGACTACGGCCAGAAGTTCCTCGTCAGCTTGATGAACAGAAAATGGGGGCGCTGAGCACGGTATTCCCAATCTATGGATGTTACCGGCGACCGGGAAAGCCCCTGGTGGATGGTTTTAGCGGAAGCTAGGTTGGTGGCTGGGCCAGGGTTACCTTGAGCCACAGGTCCAGCGGCTCGGGCCGGTGCCCACCCGGGCCTCGTCCACCCCCCGACCGGCCGCCGGAACCGCCGCGCCCGCCGCGCCCGCCGCCGCCCATTCCCGGTGGCCGCATGCCGCCATTGCGCCTACGGGCCGATCGGTCGCCGTGAGCGAAAGCAGTGGTCTCCAGTCCGATGCCCAGGCGGCCATCGTCGGATTGCAGGTCCAGCGGCCAATTGGGGCCGGCCTTCAAGGGGATTTTCAACTCGTAGCTCAACCCATAGGAATCAGCGCTGATCATAACCGCCAGATCACCATCGCCACTGGCGGGAAACACCCGGGTCTCGCTCTTGCCGGGGCCGACGATCTCCACCCGGTCCAGGGCCAGGGCCATTGGTTCCCATAGGCGGCCGGATTCGTCGGCGGGATCCCACTGCGGTCGGGCGGAAACACCCTGCCAGGGACCGATGGGAAACCTGATCCCCACCCGCTGCTTGCGCCCACCCTTGGGATCGAGCCAGACGGTAAAGCCCCCCATCATAATCCGGCGGGACAACCTGGGGTCATTGACGGACAAGCCCAGGTATAGGTGGTCGGCGTCGTTGGTGAGGGCCACCGCCAGCGGGGCAGGCTGCAGCGGGGTCAGGCCGTCGGGCCAGTCGGTGAGTTGGCCGTCAATTACCACAGTTTCGGTGCGCCAGACGCTGTCAACCTGCTTCGGTCGGCAGCCGACGATTATTGCCAAGGCGGTGAGCAGAGCCAGGGCGCGAATAGGCGGGGCACTTAGTTGCATGGAAGGATCTCCTTTGCGGATCAAGCCGCTACCAAGGTAGACGCGCGGTGGGGCGGGAGGTTAAGGGAGGAGGGACTGACCCAACCGGTCTCACCGATCCCCATTGGGCTCATAACCCACTATGGGGTCCAGGATCTTCCAGGCGGTTGAGTGGTACCCGGGCCGGGCGCTGGCATAAATCCGAGCCGCCCGGGTTTGTCCTGCGGGAGTGGCCTGTAGCGCGCGATAGAGCGGGATCAGGAACTTGAGCCGACCCACGGTTGTCAGGAATTCATCCAGCGTTGGATAGGCTGATGTATATTGATTGAGGATCGAGAGCCGGCACCAATCGAACTTGATTTCGGCATTGCCGGTATGGGTAAGCAGAAACCGGGAGTCCAGCTGACCCAATCGGTCCGCACCGATATCGTCCGGCAGCTGCCGAAGGAATTGCAGCCAATGATGGGTAGTCCAGCCGGTGGTGTCCAGTTGAGCGGCCGGCATTCCGGCAGTGAATTCCACCGCCTGTTGCCCGATGGCCTCCAGCACGGGCGAGTTGAAGCGGGGAAACCGTTCCGGCAAGCCTGGCGAGTACACCCAGCCCGCCACGTTCAAGCTCTCCGTCAGCACCGGGTCACCCTGGATCAGGTGGGCGTCGAGATATTCCAGAAAACCCTCAGTGGACATGCTTTCAAAGGCGAAGGTATCGAAATAGCCGGCCAGGAATTTATCCCAGCGCTCCCGGCCCAGCTGCTGCTCAAGGTTGAGGAGGAAAAATCGTCCTTTTTCATAAGCCATGCTGGTGAAGCTGGAATCGGGATCGCGACCCGCCAGGTCCAGCTTCAGCCTGCTGTCGGGATGGTCCCAGCCATAACGGTCGAGCTCCTCACGCAGTTCTCCAAGTGCCAGGGTGGTGAGCATCTGCTCGTAATCACGGCCATAGACCACCTCCATGATGCGGTGCTCGAAATAGACCGTAAAACCTTCGTTCAGCCACAGATCTTCCCAGCTGGCATTGGTCACCAGGTTTCCCGACCAGGAATGGGCCAGCTCGTGGGCGACCAGGGAGGTCAGCGAACGGTCCCCGGCCAGCACGGTCGGGGTGGCGAAGGTCAACCGGGGATTCTCCATGCCCCCGATGGGGAAACTGGGCGGCAGGACCAATAGATCGTACCGGCCCCACTGATAATCGCCATACAGGGCCTCGGCCGCCGCGAGCATGGTCTCGGTCAGGGCGAATTCGTAGGCGGCTTTATCGATCACCTCCGGCTCGGCATAAACACCGGTGCGGGGTCCCAGCGATTGGAACTCCAGGTTGCCTACGGCCAGGGCCACCAGGTAGGACGGTATCGGTTGGGGCATGGTGAAATGGTAGACGCCATCGTCCGACCTGGCCTGCGGGTTTTGGGCGCTCATCAGCGCCAGCAGTCCGGCCGGAACGGTGATTGTAGCCCGGTAGGGGAAACGGACCCCCGGCGTGTCCTGGCAGGGGAAAAAGGAGCGCGCCAATACCGGCTCCGACTGGGTATACAGGAACGGGTGACGGCCACCGGCGGTCTGGGCCGGTTCCAGCCAATCCAGGGCCGAGTATCCCGGCCGGGTGGAGTAGTAAACCACTACGGCGGCGGTTCCCGGCCGCAGGTCAATGGCCAGGGGCTGTCCTAAATAGGGATCGACCTCACCAATGGTATAGGTGGCTTCTGAATCCCCCGGTTGCAGTACAACCCGTTCGATATCCAGATTATTTATATCCAGGATCAACTGCGACGCCCCTTGGGCAACCTCAACGTTCCAGGCTACCGATCCATGGACCAATTGGCGGTCGAAATCGACAGTCAGGTCGAGGGCCAGCTCGGTCACCCGGGCCTCCCAGGGCCGTGAGTATGAGTGGGGATCGTCGAAGGGGGCAACGTCGGTATGAGTAGTCCGGTCGCAGGATTGACCGCCCACCATCATAGCGGCAAATAATACTGTCGTGTAAATAGTTGCTACCAGGATAACCCGCCTGCGGCGGAACTCTGTGATGAAGGCCGAGAGGCGGTTCATCAACGCCCCCTGAATATTTGGCGATAAGGTCTTGGTAGCCTGGGTGCTTCTTCAGCGGTGCCCAAGTGCGGTAGCTTTCGAGCTCGCGGACGTCAAGAAGCCACTGTGAGACGGCCAGCATGGTGTCCCACTGCTTCAGGGCCGTGTCCGTATCGCCCATAAGCAGGTAGGCCAGTGCCCGGTTTGACCCCACCGCGTTCCCGTCCCCGGCATCCACTGAGGTGGGCAACTCGGCCCAGCCCCGATCCACATCCCTTTTCGCCCCCTCGTAATCCTCCAACAATGCCCGAGCTGCGCCACGGATGGATCGAAACCAAGCCCCGTTTAAGGGTTGGTCCACATCGGTGGTCAGAGTTTTAATAAGACTCGTGGCGGTTTTGCTGGTCTGCTCCTTATCACCGAGAAAATGGTATGCCAAGCCAAGCCCAAGGGTGCCAAAGGCTTTGGCCACGCGGTCACTTGCAGGCAGACGATCGATACCCTGAGTGAGCAGCTCAACTGCAGATTGCAAGTCTCCCACCTCCATCATCAAGTGGCCTTCGGCTGCTTGCCAATAGCCGTCCAGCGCTTCTGACCTGTAAGGGGCCACAGCGGCCAGGGTGGAATCAAGGTCGCTAGTCTGCAAGTGGGTAAGGCGAAGAATGCCGTGGTAAGAAAAACCCGCCGGGCTCAATCTTGCCGACCTGTGGAAGTATGCAAGCGCCTCCTCGTAGCGCCCTACCGCCTCCAGAGTGCTGGCTACCTCCGCCAGGTTCGCGGCTGAACCGGGGTCGAGTTCTGCGGCCCGAAAAAGGTGGGCCAGGGCCGAATCGAACTGGCCGAGGCGGCGTTCTACGTAGGCAATGCTGACAAGAATTTCCGGATGGTCGGGGGCCGCATCAAGGGCCCGGTACATTACCTGGAGGGCCCGTCCGTAATCGCGGAAGCCATGGTAGTAGTAACGTCCCCGGGCCAACAGGCTAAGGGGGTGCTGCGGGGCCAACTGCTCGGCCCGGGAGAGGGCCATTTTGGCGAGCTCAAGGCGCCGGGGTGTGATATCGTAGCTGAACCAGTAGGTCAGCGTATGGGTCATTACCTGATAGGCCCAAGCCTCTACAAAGCGGGGGTCGAGGGCCGTGGCTTGCTCAAATGCACGCAAGGTTTCAGCCAACCCCTCCACCTCAAGCGCTCGGCCAGCGTGAAGGCCCAGGCCGCGGCTGTAAGCCTCCCAGGCGGCCAGGTTTTCAGTGGGGCGGTAACTCAGGGCCTCCTCTTCGTCGGGTGTCAGTTCACCTTTCAGGGCCCGGGCAATTTTGCCCGCCACTTCACTCTGGATATCAAACAGATCGGTGATGTGGCGGTCGTAGGTCTCGGCCCAGAGGTGGGCTTCGGTCTGCACGTCAATAAGCTGAGCGTTGATGATCACCCGGGCAGAGGAACGCTGGATGGACCCTTCCAGCAAGGTGTTCACCCCCAGTTCGGCGCCGATCTGGTTCATCCGCTTGGTGGTGTTCCTGTACTGCATCACCGACGTCCGGGCGATGACCTTCAGGTCCGATACCTTGTAGAGCTGGGTAATGAGGTTGTCGGTCATTCCATCGGCAAAGTACTGGTCACCGGGCTCAGTGCTGAAGGTGACGAAAGGGAGCACCGCCACGGAGGCCTTCCAGGGATCATCGGCTGTACCGCCCCAACGACCCCAGATGCCGAATGCGATGGCAACCACGGCAATGATTGCCAGGGCAGTGTTGCCTACGAGCGGCAGGGCCTTTCGCTTGGCACCTACCGGGCGACCCTTGGCACGCACAATCCCTTCCTCGGTGATATCAAAGGCCCAGGCGAGGACCATTGCCACGGGGAAGCCGACAAGTAGAAGGATGATGATGGCCGTTCCGAACCACTCCGGGATGTGCAGGTAACTGAATGCGCCGTCGATGATCTGAATTATGACAAAGGCAATGCCGCCATAGAAGGCTGCCGCCCGGACTACCCGCCGGCGGCGGAGCTCGTCAATGAAGGCGGATAGTCTGGACTGCTGTATCACTGTTTTGGCGTGGTAAACCGATGGAATTTAAAGGATAACTGGTAGGATAGCAAAAGCCTCCGGTCTCCCGAGGGCGAAAGTTCGAGTTACACTATAGTGCTCTCGTCGGTGCTAGGCCGGGTGCCCCGCCGATGGCGGGGTTCCCCCGCTTGCTGCGGGGTTCGCCCGCTTGCTGCGGGGTTCCCCCGCTTGCTGCGGGGTTCGAGTCAATCTCATTTGAAGCGGGACGAATCCACCGATAGTCCGGTTAATCCGTCAGTTGGCGGACATTGCCAAGTATGCTATAGCTCCCAAAGGTGTCGTCGAGATCGCCACATCCCGACCGGAGGGTCGGGATTCGCGATGACCAGTCGGGAGTGCTGGGCCGGGTGGAGTCGAACCACCAATCGTCCGGTTAACAGCCGGATGCATTGCCAATTATGCTACGGCCCATTTAGCCGGCCACGCTGGAGGCCGGACTGGTATACCACATCGGCTATGGCCAACTGAAATTAACAGCAAAAGGTGTGCCTCGATAAAGCAGTTTTATTGTTGCTGTGCGTGGTCAGCGCTGGAAGGTGGTGGAATATTTCAGTAGCAGGGCCCGCTCGCTGGAGCGGGGCAGGGCCGGCTGCTCACGGTCACGACCGGTATTGAGCAGATCATTGTAGACCAGGTACAGGTCGGTGCCTTCCCGGGGGTTATAGCGCAGCCGCAGGTTGACGCCCACCTCGTGGTCGGCGCTATTATATTGGATGAAAGTGCTGGTCGACAAGCGGGTGTCAAAGGCCACCTTGGCGCGCAAACCTAACAGGTGGGCAGTGAAAGTCTGGTCGCGATCGGGGAACCAGCCGCGGTTAAAGTTGTAGCTCCCGCTTAGACTCAGATGAGGAGAGACTGTCCATTCAGGGTTGGCGCCCATAGCCAGCTGCCAGCCATCGTAAAATGGGCCGGTGGTGGCGAAGATGCCGGTTCGCAGCAGCCGGCCCGAAGGGGTCCGGTAGAAGCCGCCAATATCGTAAAACCGGTATTGGCCGGGCGGCACATAAGTACCTTCAGGAAGTTCCAGGGGATCGGGGAGGTCTTCATATAGTCCTTTGGCCCAGACCTTGCCGAAAGCCCCAATCTTGCTCTCGTAGTCCCAGGCTGGTCCTACTTCCGCCGATTCCAGGGCCCCATCGCTGTTGCGGTAGAAGGTGGCGAGTTGCAATGACACCGTATGGCGGTAGACGGGAGAATCTTTCCCTGGCATCCAGGAGTAGGAAACGCCGTTCCCCAGGCGGAAATAGTCGTGGCGGGCTTCAAACCCCATGCGGGGTAGGTAATCGGGACCACTGCGGCTAAAGCCGAAGTTATAGCCCAGCCCGGCGTTTCCCCGGTTATCCCAATTCAGGCGAATGCGGCTGGCATCCAGCGTAGAGACGGTGCTCTGGTAGTCGCTATCGATGGTTTGGGCCCAGTTGAAAACCAGGTAATCGTCGCCCACCACCCGCACGGTGCCGTCCAGGCCCAGGCCGTAGTTGTAGCGACCGTTCTGGTCGTATCGGCTGGTCAGTATGCCCCCCATATAGGAGTATTGATTAAATACCTGTCGCCGCAGACGGACAACCCCGAAGTTTTCCGATGGGACGGCCACCGTATCGCCTGCTTCAGGGTAGAATGTAGCTGCTGCGGTTGCCATGTCCAGCAGACCCAGATCCCAATCACCGATGCGGCCCACCAGCCGGGCGCCGCCGATAATGGGTACGGGCCGGAAGTCATCATCGCCGATTTCGTAGAGGCCGATGTTGCGGCTGTAGAACAGGCGATTGGGTCCCCCGGTACGAAAATCGAAGATGCTGGACCGCTCCTGGAAGAACAGTCGTTTTTCCGGGAAAAACAGGGAGAAACGGGTCAGGTTGATCTGCTCTTCATCGATCTCCACCTGGGCGAAATCGGTATTCAGCGTCAGGTCCAGCGTCAGGTTACTGGTGAGGCCGTATTTGACATCCAGACCCACGTTTTTCTGGTTCTGGTTATTCAGTTCATATTCGGAGCCGCTATTATTGAGTACCTGGTCCTGCCCCAGGCCGCCCAGAGCATAGGGGGTGACGTACACCGGACTACGGCTGTAGATCCCCTCAAGGACGATGTCCCGGGCAATAGAGGGCTTAATGAAGCCGAAGTCCCACTTCGGATCTATGGGTGGATAGCTGATGCTTTCGTTCTTGCGGGCTATGTAGCGCCAGGTAAGTAATCCCATTACAACCTGGCCGTCGTTGTCCTGAAAACGGAGGCTGGAAAAGGGTATGCGCATCTCAGCGAACCAACCCTCCTCCGTGCGGACTACCACCACATCCCAGAAGGTATTCCAACTGCTGTTGATGGGAAGTCCCCCCCCCGATTCGGCATCATTGAAAATGGCCCCGTCGGCCCGTATACCGGCCGGATTGGTAAAGAACCCCAGGGCGTTTTCATTGTCATTGAATGTATCCAGGATAACACCGAAACCGTCTTCGGCAGGGTTCATGCCGTCCCGTTCCAGAGAATTGCCACGAATACCCGCAGGATCGGAATCGTGGAAGCGACCTGCAGCGTAGAGAAAATCGTCATCGTAGGCGATACGAATTTCAGTTCTTTCGGTGGGGGTATCGAGGTAAGTGGGTGACGACATTACCAGCGGCAGCGGCACGATACCTTCCCAGGCGGCCTCGTCGCTGAGGCCGTCCAGCGT
>SDBU01006569.1_pt1 | contig 13638 bp, 22 predicted proteins | sample 2277071 | NCBI WGS metagenome assembly SDBU01 (sample SAMN10397929, study PRJNA504765) | marine sediment metagenome | isolation source: marine sediment core GS08_GC12, 126 cmbsf | place: Arctic Ocean: Gakkel Ridge, Loki's castle | collected 2008
AGTTTATGGGTATTCTAATGATTCTAATAGTTATTTATCAGAGCAATTAATTACCTATATAGGAAACAAAAGGAGACTTATTAATTTTATTAAATTAAAAGGTATTGCTTTTTGCCAAAAGAGACTAGGAAAGAAGAAGATGACTATATTTGATGGTTTTTCTGGCTCTGGAGTTGTAAGTAGGTTTTTAAAGGGGTTCTCAAAACATCTATATGTTAATGATTTAGAAAAGTATTCAGAAATTATTTCTAAATGTTATTTATCGAATAAGTCAGAATTAGATTTAGAATTAATAAAAGAGACTATAGATTATCTTAATTTTAATAAACTAAGAGACGATATGGAAGAGGGAGTTATTTCTTCTCTGTATTGTCCTGTCGATGAGAAAAATATAACAGAAAAAGATAGAGTTTTTTATACTAAAGAAAATGGTATAATCATAGATAATATTAGAAGAATGATTTTTGATTACAAAGATGATTTCTTATACTTAGCCCCTCTCTTGTCAGAAGCATCTATCCACACTAATACTTCGGGCATTTTTAAGGGTTTTCACAAAAACCCAGAAACTAAGGTAGGTCAATTTGGAGGGGGAGGGGAAGATGCTTTAGATAGAATTAAAAAGACTATACACATCCCTTATCCTGTTTTTAGTGATTATGAGGTTCCTGTTTCTATTTTTAGAAGAGATATTAATGATTTAGTATTAGATCTTCCAGAAATGGATATTGCCTATTATGATCCTCCTTATAATTGTCACCCTTATGGCTCTAATTATTTTATGTTAAATGTTATTGCTAATTATGAGTTTCCAAAAAATATAAGCAAAGTTTCAGGCATTCCTACTGAGTGGAATAGGTCTTCATATAACAAGTCAAGTGAAGCAGAGGCATTTATGGACAATTTAATAAATAATACAAAAGCGAAGATAATATTAATTTCTTATAATAATGAGGGAATTATTCCAATAGATATTTTTGTGAATATGTTGAAAAAATATGGGAGGTTAGATATTGAAGAAGAGACCTATAATACTTATCGAGGCAGTAGAAATCTAAAAAATCGCAATAAAAATGTTACAGAAAAGCTGTTTGTTTTAGAGAAAAAATAATAGTATTTTATTTTTATTACTTATTTTTAGCCTTAAAAACAGGTATTTTACATTTTTTAACTATATTTTATTTTTTACTTGAAAGTGAAAGATAAATAGTATATAATCCTTTTTGTTATAAAATTAATTATTAATATATTTCAGAAAGGTTTTAAGATGATTAGGAAAAACATTATTAAAGTTCCATGTACTCGTTCTTTTCAAAATGGTAAAGAGGTATATAATTTATTTTTATCTCCAGAGATATTAGATCATATTTTAATAGTTGATCAGATGGAGATAAATAATTCTGATCATGCTTCTGTCGAGGGGTATTCAGGGTATCGACTAATGACAAAGGAAGATGGATACCAGAGATCGAGAGATAATAAGGATATTAAGGCAGTTGCATCTCATATTATTAAGTCAGACAGTTTTCTTCCTAACGGGGTATGGCTAAATGATAGAGATAAAATATCTTGGTTTGAAAAAAGAGGAAAAGAGGAGAATGGTATCTCTCTAGGTTTTTTCTGTTTTCATAGGAAAGGTTCAAGGTTTTTTTGCCCTGATGGACAAACAAGGATAAAAGGGATTATTGTTGCTTGGAAAGAAATGAGTATTGGTGAGAATGGGGACAATCCTTTAAGTTTATTTGCTCTTCCATGTGTTATAACAAAGGTTTCAAAAGATGATGAAGCAAAAGGGTTTTTGCAAATTAATGACAACGGAACAAAAGTTGAAACAATTCATAAAGCGGCTATACGTTTTCAATCAATTTTGACGGGCAGTTATAGTGATTTAAGCAGAAAAGAGAGGATGCAAGCTATTGGGTATGGGGTAATGGAGAGAGTTAATTCCCAAGGAGGTTCTCTTGATGATATGATTTTATTTGATAAAAAAGAAAAATACAAACAACGTCAAATAAAAACCGATTCTACGAAAATAAATAAAAGAAAGATTAAAGCAGGTTCGTTTTTAAATTCACTGACCGATACTGGAGTTATTCCTTTTATGTTAAATTTTTATAAAGGGGTAGATGTAGAAATACAGATTATTAATATTAGTAAGGATTTAGATAGATTTTGGAATGCAACGTATAAGTATACTAAGCCTATGTGGGAGGATAGTGATCAATATGCTTTTTTATCTGCAATAGGGACTCGGTCTATGAATACTTTGTTTTTGTATTTGATGAGGTTAATTACAGAAAAAGATAGGAAAGTAGAAATTACTGAAGATTTATTTAAATCATATCTATTAAAATCTAAGCTTTTAAAAGATAGTAAAAAATGGTTAGTTACTAAGGGGGTAGAAGCTCAGGGCTTATTAAAAGATGAAATTATTCACACAATGGCAGATAAAAGAGGAACTAGTTATGGAACCGTAGTGGCTAAAGATATTTTTGATGAAATATGTAAAAAAGAGGGTAAAGACTCTTCTATACATATAGGAGTTAAAAATCGCTCTACAGTAACTCATTACCCTCCTTCTCAAATAATTGTTAGAAAAAATAACAACCGTCCTGTTAAAAAATAAAGGAAATATAGTATGTCTAATTCAAAACAATTAAGTAAAACTATTAAAGAAAATCGTATTGCATCTAACGAGTCATTTACTCAGCAAGAGAGAGTAGAATCGGCTATGGAGGCAAGTATACAAGAGCTGAGAAAACGTCATAAAAGGATATATTTCCTCCATAGCAAAAATTTATTAAAAACAGAAATAAGACAAAATATATGTGATTTAAATATTGAATTTGGTAAAAATATATCTAACCCAAATAGTAATATCAAGCCAGACGGGGGTATTTTGTATGCATATTTTAATAATGTTCTTAAGATGATAGTTGCCTGTGAAGCCAAGAAGCAAGGCACTAATGATTTAAGAAGGGGAAAATATTTAAAAGAACAGCCGATGGGTAATGCGATAGAAAGAATGAGTAAAAACTACTTAGAATTAAATCAGTACTTGTCAGAGGAAGAAATTTTTCCATATTTGATTTTTATTTCAGGTGATGACTTTAAAAAAGCATCATCTTTAAGAGATAGGATAACGGCTAATAATTTTCAGTGTTCTTTTAATAAACTTCACATATATAAGAAAGAAGCTGGTGAAATCAGTGGGAGTATTCAGTATAAATCAATTCCTTCTATTTTTGTGAGAGAGAAACAATGGGGGGTTATAGAAATACGTAATCAGCTATTAAAAGCAAGTGAAATTTCTATAAAACATTATTTAAAAGACTGTTAATAACATAAATTATAAAATAGCCACTGTTTCATACAATATTGAGATAGTGGCTATTTTTTATTTTAGTCAATCAACGATGACACTTCTAAAAACCTAATCGATATATTTGATACAGTGGAATTTAGTGAGAGTGACTAAAAAACAGGTAGTAATGGTATTAAATAGAACAAGACTATTCCTGCAATTATTGTTATTATTATTCCTATAACTATTTTTTTAGTTATATTTGTTTTATTAGTAGTATTTGTTTCTTGTTGTTTATCAGATATAATAATATCTCTTATTTTTCCTTTTTCATTGCCAATATTAGCCGTAGTAGTTTTTTTATCTCTTCCTATTTTGTCTCCTCCTACTTCATCTCCTTCTACAATTTTTATATGTTGTGGCATATTTTTCTTTTTTTCAATTTTTATATCATATAAAATACTATTTAGGTCCCCAAGTCTAAATTCATTAGAATTTTGAGGATTTTGAAATAAAATAACTTTGAACATAAGATTCCTTTGATGGTGAGTTATTTCCCTTTCTTCCTCCTCTTTCCATTCAAAATAGGAATCTCCATGAATTTCTTTTAACTCTTTAATGTTTGTTAAAAGTTCTTCTTCTAATGATAATACTGTAATAAGTTCTTTTCTTTTTTCTTTCATTATTTTTCCTTTTTCTGTTTTAGATCGAAATAATATATGTTTTGCTAATTGTTGGTCAATATAATAGAGTGTTTTTCCTTCATCGACATGCTGTTTAGAATCTTTTCTATAGATTACCTTAGCTCCTTTTATTAGCCCTATTTGATTTTCATCGAATTTAAGTTTTTCAGTTAATCTCCTATAATACATCCACGGAGTTTCACCTTTGTTATATTTTTTGTAGGCTATTTTGTTTAATCTTTTCTCTAATTTTGCATCTTTATTTAATTCATTAATTAGTAGATCTATGTAGTACTTTTCATCCATATAATTATTTATTCCTTTTACTAATCCCATTCATCCCTACTACCTTACTACCCCCTCTTTCACTTGTCAAGCCCAAGTCACCAACAACCATATATCGCCCCCCCCCGACGACCACTCCCATACCTACATATATATCGTCACCCAGGACGAAAAACAATAATAACTCCCTATCGTCACCCAAGACGACCTACTCCCTTATCGACAAAATAAAAATAATCCTTGTAAGTGAAAGACTATTACTATATACTAAGTATTATGAAATTTCAAATAGGAGATAAAGTAAGAATAAAGACTTGGAAAAGTATGGAGAAGGAGTACGGAGTAGATAAAGATGGTTGGATAAAAACTACATATCTTTTTTCACCCGAAGTTGAAGAAAAGTTAAATAAACTTTTTCCTGATAGAATTTTAACAATAAAAGGGATAAGAGCAGGTAAATATGAAATGGAGGAATTCGGAGGTTGGTCAGAAAGTACAGTAGAGAGTTTGTATATAAAACCTGTATATATCCCTATATTTAGTAGATTTGAGATATTAGACCTATAAAATACACTACATATAATCCAGACAGTAACTTTTTTAACTATATAGGTATGAAGTTAAATATATATTAAGACAATAACAGTAAGGATTAAATTATGGAATTAGAAATAGTCAATAGAATTAGAATGAATAAATTTTTAGACACTCTCGATATAGAAAATAAAGAAGAAGATATGAAAGAATTTGTAGAAGAATTTTATGATATATTACAGATGTTAAGAGAGTATGGGACAAAAGAAGAGTGGATAGAGGTTATAGAAAGTAGAGTTTAAGTAAAAATAGAGTAATAAAATCCAGACAGTAAGTTTTTTCATATTATAACTGTTAATATTGTTTATTTGGAGTAAAAACTATGATAAGTAAAGAACAGATTAAAGTAAGATTAAATGCTAATACAGGTCTTGTTAATATCTTAAATTCAAGACTAGATGACAAAGGTTATAGTTGTATATCAGCAGAAGAGATACAGAATTTAGAAGATGATGTTAAGAAGTATAAGCAGTTCTTTGAAGAGGGAGATGAAAGAATTCGTGAATTTCAGGCTAAAAGAATAGATATAACTGAAGAGCATGTGAGGAGTATGAGAGATATAAGAAATTAATAAAGTGATTTCCTATCGTCCCCAAAGACGAACCTACTCTATCCAGTATTCCTTTTATATAAAATCTTACAACTACCTTATTTTTCCCTTGAAAGTGAAAAACTATTACTATATACTAAGCACTATGAAAGAATCACTAAAAAAAGAAGTAGAAAGACTAATAAAGAAATTTAATCTTAATTGTCCTGTAGAAGAATTTAGAGACAGGGCAGACTGGCCCGTTATTTCTTGTGGCCAAATTCTTTCTAAAAACTTTATCAGAGAATTCAAAGATGAAGTAGATTGGAAGTGGATATCAGCAAAGCAGAAACTAGCTGAAAACTTTATTAGAGAGTTTCAAGATAGAGTAAATTGGGAAATTATATTTCTATATCAGACACTATCTGAATCTTTTATTGAGAGGTTTAAGGGTAAAGTATCAGTTATAAAAACTTGTGCAAAATGTAGAGAGATAAGAAGAAAAGAATGGGAACATAATAACAAAGAGAAAATAAAATTATATAATAGAGAATATCGGAGTAAGGAACACAATAAAGAAAAGAGAAGAGAATATTACCAAAATAATAAAGAAAAAATTGCAGAATATGATAAAAAGCACTATAAAAATAACAAAGAAAAAATCAAGAAACGAAATTTGTGCCATTAGAAAGGAGGAGATGGGAATTACTTGACCACTTCTCCTATCGTCCCCAGGACGACCCACTCCCTACTCTTATAACAATAATCCCTACCTACTACATCTTTATATAAAATCTTACAACTACCTATTTTTCCCTTGAAAGTGAAAGACTAATAGTATATAATAAAAACTATGAAGTATAAAGTAGGTGACAAAGTAAAATTGTTAGAAGATCGTAGTTATTTTACAAAGAATAGAGCTTTCTTAATTGAAAATAACTATATAGCCATTGTAGAATATGTCGATGAAGATAGTAATCATTATAGATTAGAAGGCTTTGTTGGCCTGTGGGGTTGTGACAGTATAGAATGTTTAGTAGAAGCCTATAAAGAACCTATTCCTATAAATAGTAGATTTGAATTATTATTCTAACCACTTCCCTATCGTCCCCATGACGAGCTACCTTTATTTACTTTCCCTATATTTTTCTCTTGAAAGTGAAAGACTATTAGTATATAATAAGTACTATGAAATACAAAGTAGGTGACAAGGTTAGAATAAAAGAAGAACACCTTATATCTTTAGAATCGTCATTATTATGTAAAGAAGCTTTTAATGATATTAAAGATCTTAATACAAATGGAGTTCTTACAGTGGATAGAAAAGCCCCAGGATACAAAGATAGGTGGATAGCAAAAGAACTTAAATGGAAATGGCATGAGTCATGTATTGAACTTGCAGAAGCCTATAAAGAACCTATTCCTATAAATAGTAGATTTGAATTGCTATTCTAACACCTTCTCCTATCGTCCCAGGACGACCTACTCCCACCAACAAAATAACAATAATCCCTACCTACTATATCTTTATATAAAATCTTACAACTACCTATTTTTCCCTTGAAAGTGAAAGACTATTACTATATAATAAAAACTATGAAGTATAAAGTAGGAGACAAGGTAAAAATAAAGACTTGGGGACAAATGGAGAGAGAGTTTGGAGTATATAGTTTCCTAGAACATGAAACAAATGGATTAAATACTTATCCCTCGAATTTCACAACAGGTCCTATTTTCTCTAGAGAAATGGAAAATGCATTAAATAAGAGATTCCCTGATAGAGTGTTAATAGTAAAAACTAAAAAAGAAAGATCACCAAAAGTAAGTTATTACTCTATGGATGGCATTCGTTATTCTTGGACAGATGAGATGATAAAATGTTTAGCAAAAGAACCTACTTTTATTCCTATAACTAGCAGATGGGAGTTGTTGGACTTATGATTAAATTACTAATAAAAGAAATAGAAAGACTAATAAAGAAACTTAATCTTAATTGTTCTGTTAAAGAGTTTAGAGACAGAGCAGACTGGCCTGTTATTTCTTGTAACCAAAAACTTTCAGAACAATTTATTAGAGAATATAAGGAGCAGGTAGACTGGAAGTGGATATCAGCGAAACAGAAACTGTCTGAAAGGTTCATTAACGAGTTTGATGATAAAGTAGATTTAGAAATTATATTTTTATATCAAACATTATCTAAATATTTTATTAAGAAATTTAAGGATAAAGTATCAGCTATAAAAACTTGTGCAATCTGTGGAGAGCCGTTTAAGCCTAATACTTATAATAGAGTATATTGCAGTGAAAAATGCAGAAAAATTAGGAATAATAGATACAATAAAGAATATAGTAAAAAAAATATAGAAATAAGAAGAAAATATGACAAAAGATATAGAGAAGAGAATAAAGAAAAAATCAATAAAAAACTGAGAGAAAATAGAAGAAAAAACAGAAAAGAGATAATTTGTGTAATTTGTAGAGAAGTAATTTGTGGAAAAAAGTTTGGAAGAGGAAAAAGACAGATATGCTGTAGTAAAGAATGTAGTAAGATAAGAAGAAAAGATAAAAGAAGAGAATGGGAGTATAAGAACAAAGAAAAACTCAGAGAGTACCATAGAAGATATCAAAGAGAACATTATCATAAAAAGAATAAGAGTATAGACATATTATGAAGTATAAGCCTGGAGACAAAGTAAGAATAAAGACTTGGGAACAGATGGAGGAGGAGTACGGAAAGAATGATTTTGGAAGCATAAAAACAAGAGTGTCTTTTTTCGTGAAAATGGAAAGAGATATTAAAAAAATAAAAACAGACAGGATATTAACTATTGGCAGAATAGTAACTGAAGATTTATCTGAAGAATTTATGATATGGACAGCAAAGGAGACTACTATGTGGGATTTTTCTTCTAATATAATAGAGTGCTTATTAAAAGAATATGAGGAAAGTTTTATCCCTATTAACAGTAGATTTGAAATATTAGATTTATAGTCTTAACTAATTAAAGATCCAACAATTCAAACCTATTATTTATTCCCTCTTTTTTAGTAGGGGTTGTAGTAGGAAATTCTATTTTTGCCCAGAATTTTATAGTAATTTGATTATTTACTGTAAATAGCTCTGAATAAAGAGTTTTGTTAGTAGGAGTTGTTTTATAGTTACTAAATTTCCATTCATCAAAGTCTCTAACTCCTGTAGTTACGAATTTTTTAGGATACCTCTTATGTTTAAAACAAAGAAAAACTAATTCTTTATTTTTGGGAGTATCTTTTTTAGGATCTATCCATTTCATATGTTCATCTTATATCCAATATCTCAAACCTATTAACCTTATTAATATACATTAGTTCATTAAGTCTTTTTCTTGTTATCTTTTTATTTTTAATAAACGTATCATTAAATACATTTTTATCTATTATGAGAGACAAATCATAGATAAGATTCTCTGGCAACACTTTCATATCTTTATGTCTACTCTTTATAAGACAGTAATAGTTAAGTCTATGGGAGAATTCTAAAATAAAATCAGGAGACATTTTTTGATTCTCAGCAGCATAGCTCCATTTCACATAGTCTTTCATTTCTCTCATAAATGATTCTGTTAGGTTTTGGTGAATACAAACCCACATCCATTCTAATCTGTCTTTGAAGTCCCTCATAAATTGTTCTGATAGTTTTTGCAAATGCACAGGGTTCCAGTCAGGCCCTGCTATATATCTTATATCTATATAATGTCTAAGAAATTCTTTAGAGACTTTATACTTTTTAAGGATATCATACATGCTTGTTTTCTTAAAAAGCTTATCAACTGAATAGTTTAGTCTTAGTGGATTTATTTTCCACATTAATAATTTTATCTCTTTTTTTAATGTTTCAGTCATAAGTCTAATATCTCAAATCTACTAGTTATAGGAATTCCTATAAGGTATTTTATCATGACATCAGTAAAATACCAGTCCATTTCTACCACCGTATAATAGCTTTTTGTTATTCTTTTTATCGTTAAAATTCTGTTACTATTTAGACTATTGAGTCTTGTCTCCATAGAGTCAGTGAAGCCATAAGGAGAGCACCAAATAGAAAATGGTTTTCCTCCTTCATTACTTATTCCATATTCTTTTTTTAACTCCTCCCAAGTCTTTATTTGTATCTTGTCACCAGGCTTGTATTTCATAATCTTAAGTCCAATATTTTCCATCTATCATTCCTTTTTCCCAGAATAGAGGAAATTTTTCTATTAATTTCTCTTTCTTTTTCTTTCTCACTTCTCTCTTTATCTTTTATGTCCATATATCCTACTAATAGAGACGGTATTAATAATGGTCCAAATTTCAAACAAGTCAATATCTCATCAAGTACAGTTTGAGTTCTTTCTCTATTCATCTTTTTTCTTATTATTGCCATGATAGGGATAAATAGAAGACCTATTCCATGCCATATTAATAAGAATATAATTGCTTTCATAAGTCAAGTAACTCAAATCTACTATATATGGGAGTGTCTTTTGTTAAGAACTCTATCATCTCGTCAGTCCAAAAATAATCAATTTCTTTCATAGAGTAACTGTGTTGTGTATTTATTCTTTTTATTGTTAATATCCTATCAGGAAATATTTTATTTATTTTTTCTTCCATATGTCTATTAAAAATAGGGCCAGTCTTAAACTCTGGGGGAAAGGTATTCATTCCTACATCTCCTCCTATATCTTCTGTTGGGACATAGGGACTGTACTCCTTCTCCATTTCTTCCCATGTTTTTATCTTAACTTTGTCTCCTACTTTATACTTCATAGGGGTATTATATACTATTTTCTTTCACTTTCAAGAGAAAAATGTCGATATATTATTTATGCCAATCATTGATATTATCCTTTTAACTTACAATAATTTATCTAATAGTAAAAAATGTATAGAGAATATCTATAAATATACTGATGATTTTAACTTATTTATTTTAGACAATGGTTCAGAAGATGGGACTATTAAGTATTTAAAAGATATAGAAGAGAAACATAGTAATATATATATAAATTATCAGGAAAATAATTTAGGAATAATAAGAGGAAGAAACGAGTGTTATAAATTCAGTAGGGAGCATAGTAATAGTGAAGTAATTATATTCCTAGATAATGATCAAATGGTTTTATCGGGATGGTTAAATAGTTATATAGAATTGATGAAAAAATTCAACATAGTGGGAGTGGAGGCATGGAGTATGAGGAAGTCTGATTTTTATCCATGCAAGAGAATGAAAAATAAAGATGAGTCATTTAATTATGTGGGTTGTGGTGGGATGATGACTAGAAGTGAGGTATTTGAGGGATTAGGACTGTTTGATGTAAGATTTTCGCCTATGTTTTTTGAAGATCCTGATTTTATATTTAGAGCGTTTGATGCCGGTCACAAGATAGGTTGGAACTATCAAAATGTTATTATACACGATCATAAAGGGCTAATGCTTACCAAAAAGACAAAACAACATTTTATAGATAGTTGGCTCAAATTTAGAAAGAAATGGAAAGACTACAAGATGCCTGTATTTAGGATGGAATAAATGCTATTCTTTCTTTTCATTTTCTTTTATCTTTTTTAACATCAACTCCCTCAACACTACACTAATTGTCTTTTGTTCTTCTTCACAAATTTTCTCAAATTGAGAGTAGAGAGAGGGTCTTACTACAAATTGGACTACTCTATCAGTTTTTTCTTTTTTAGCCATTTTTCTCCTTATAATCTTAACTATAACTATATCGAAATTATTTTATATTTTCTTAAAAATAATAAAGGATTATCCACATAATAGTAAGAAGTTATATATATAAGTTAATTATGTTTATAAGGAGTATTAAAATGTTACAAGAAAAAGTATTAGAAAAATTAGTAGAGCTATTTTTAACCTACAGATGCCCAAATGAAGCCTACTGCAAGGTGAGTGGAATTATTAGTCGATTATATAGGAGTAAGATAGATATCACTATAGACGAGGTACAGAGTAGAGCCTATGGGTGTGATGAAAAGGAGGTGAGATAATATGAAAAGAGAAAAATATAAAAACTGCTTGAATTGTGGGAAAGAAGTCCCAAATAATAGAAGAAAATATTGTTCGACAAAATGCGGAGACCAATATTATAATAGAAAGTACAATATTGAAAATAGGGATAGATTAATCTTCAATAAAAGAGAGTATCGCAAGAAACACCCTGAGAAAACAAAAAAATATAGTGAGGACAATAAGGAAAGAACAGATCAATATTATCAGGACAATAAGGAAAGTATAAAGAAAAAATCAAAAAAATATTATAAAGAAAACAAAGAAAAAAAATTAAAATATGCAGTAGAATATGGAAGAAAGAATAGAAAAAGGATTAGTGCATATCATAAAGAATGGGAATCAAGAGATCCTCTTCATAAGGTAAACAGGAGTATAGCGTGCTGCATGAGAAATTCTTTGAAACGTAGAGGTATTTCTAAAAGACGTAGGCATTGGGAGGATTTGGTTGGATACTCTAAAAAAGACCTAAAAGACCATTTAGAGAGTTTATTTACTGAAGGAATGACTTGGGATAATTATGGCAAAAATGGTTGGCATATTGACCATATTATTGCTAAGTCTTTCTTTACATTTGCTTCTACTGATGATGTAGAGTTTAAGTATTGTTGGAGTCTATATAATTTACAGCCTTTATGGGAAAAAGATAATTTAGAAAAAAATGATAAGCTTATACCTAAACACTTAAAAAAACAATTATGGATTTGGCTTCAGCACCTCTCTGAATTTTGTAAAAATAGAAGTATTGATTGCAAAGAAGAATAAAATATGTTGAAAAGTGATTAGGTGGATAGTATTATAGGTGAAAGTATATTTTTAAGTAAGAGGGATAAATTGAAATTAGGAATATTATGTAATTTTTCGTGGCCCCATGTGGGGGGGTCGGAATTTGTAATTAAAAATATATCCGAGAGATTAGTTAAAGATAGTTATAATTACGATGTAAATGTTTATAGCTTTAGTTGTAAAGTCGAATTTCAAGATAAAGGTGTTAATTATTTTTTTTGTAAAAAAGGTAATGAATTCATCTCTCAGATAGCCCAAAATGACCATGTGTTTGTATATTCTGACTCCTTATGGGGATTTGATACATTATTACATAATATAAAGTTAATAAGCTGTAAGGTCTCCCTGTGCCTCGTAGGGGCTTATCACCTACAGTCTCATCCTGAATCTTTTAGACTATTAAAAGATAGTATTGACAGATTTAACCTAATTACTCATTCTAGAGTTACTCCTGACTATAACTGGTGTATTAACAATGGCCTACCTGTAAAAGTGATATCTAATGGAATTTTCCTACAGGAGTTCAAGGATAATTCTATAAAGTTCAGGGAAAAATATAAAATAAAAGAAAAATATATAATTTTGAATGTTTCTTCATTCTTTTTTGGAAAAGGTCAAGACATTCTCCCTAAAATATGTCGAAAATTATCCGATAATTTAGATGATTTCATTATAGTCCAAATATCAAATTCAGTAAATTATAGATATGATAAAGTGTTTTTAAATAGAACAAAACAGCAGTCAACAGGCCTTCCTATTAGGTTTTTAAGAGATTTACCTAGAGAAGATGTGGTAGCAGCTTTTAGAGAGTCAGATGTGTTCCTATTCCCTAGCCTTAAGGAAGTGGCCCCACTTGTTCTTTTAGAGAGTAGAGCATCTAAACTTCCTTGGGTTTCTATGAATATCGGGAATGCAGGAGAAGTCCCTGGTGGAGTGGTTATAAATAATCCTGATATAGATCATAAGGGATATAAAGTAGTAGATGATAAGATAGTTAATAGATTTAGTCATAATATAGTAGAGATATTAGAAAATGACAAATATAGAGAAAAACTAATAACAGAGGGGCAAAAAGACATAGAACTACTTGACTGGAAAAATATAGTACCATTATATCATGAGGTTTTTAGCAAATGAAGTATAGAGTAGGGGATAAAGTAAAAATAAAGACATGGGAAGAGATGAGAAAGGAGTTTGGAGAAAATGAACATAATGATTGCATAAATTGCGATAAGGGTTTTATTTCTGCTATGGAAAATTTACTTATTAGTCTAAATAACGATAGAGCAGTAACTATAACAGAGGTGAATAATGAATATTATTATTATCGAGTAGACGGGGTGAGTTATCAGTGGAGTGATGGAATGATAAGGGACCTAGTAAAAGAATATAAGGAACCGATTCCTAT
>SDBU01006570.1_pt1 | contig 13637 bp, 18 predicted proteins | sample 2277071 | NCBI WGS metagenome assembly SDBU01 (sample SAMN10397929, study PRJNA504765) | marine sediment metagenome | isolation source: marine sediment core GS08_GC12, 126 cmbsf | place: Arctic Ocean: Gakkel Ridge, Loki's castle | collected 2008
GCGAAGATCGGTCACATCGCGTAAGAGCAGCAAGAGCCCCTTTTCTGGGACAAATGAAGTCGAGATTTCGAGCTCCCGATCATTGTGGTTGAGTGTCAGCAGAGAGTGTTTGCTTTGCTTGAGACCTTCTCGCATCGAAAAGCCAAAAAAGGTGTCAGAAAAAATATCCGAATAGCTCTTTCCTAGTATATCTTTCTGGGAAAGATCCAGGAGATCGGCAGCGGCTCGATTAAATATTGAGAGCGTCCCTTCCACTGTGACAAAGACCAATCCTTCGGAGATGTGGGTGACAATCGACTCCAGCTTTTCATGAAGTTTTTGGTATTCCCCTTTGAGACTGTGATAGGATTTTTCTAGACGAGCGGTTTCTTTAGAAAAAAGAGCAAAAGCTTCTTGTAGTGCCTTCTCGCTCATAATCTATGATTTTATTATCTCTTTCCGTTTCTCTTGATTCAAACCATCAAGCAGAAGAATTTTCTTTACAACTTGTCGCATATGTTCGAGCTCCGCTTTGATCTCTCCCGAGATGGTGTGAAGCGTTTTCTTAAAGGGGTGCAGCTGACCATCCACTTCATCGATACACATGAGAAATACTCTTTTCTGCTCCAAGACAGGAACCCATTCATTGAGAGGAAGATCGGTCTCAGATTCCGTGAGCTCGAGGATAGCTTCAAAAAAGCCTTTCTTTTTTCTTAAGAGAGTGAGGAGCTGTTTTTCATTCATAGGTGAGCCATAATAATCTCTTTTCAAAATAAAGGGATTTTATTAAAGCACAAGGGTTAAAGAAAACACGCGCCTCATCCTTTTGAAAATCAGGTGTTTAGGTGGGATAGTGTTGGTTATAATTTTATTTGGAGGATCAGGTGTCATTTGAATGCATAATAACCTGAACTCATTGGTTTCCCACGGATGTTCCTAGCGAAAAAATGCACAATGAAGTATAACGATAGACCTTAAACTACTGGAGGTGTTTGTTTTGAGTGTCGTGAACAAATTAGTTATACAAGTTTTATCGATAGCGCTGCTTATTTTTGGGATAAGCTCAATTCACGCCGACGACTGCAACCTAAGGGCCCCCTGTATTGCCCCGGCACTTTATTATGCCAAATTAGGGGCTGGGTGCATGCCTGGTGGAGCTCCCTCTATTTCTTTAGGTGTTGGCGGAAGATACCGCATTGGGCATCATGGGTTAGATATTTCTCTGAACGGGCAAACTTTTTACGCAATTTTCGTTTTTGACGGGCTCTTAACAACAAAAGCGCAATATCTTTTCTATCCTAGTCCTCAGTCAAGGAATGCGATGTATTTTGGAGGTGGCGGAGGTTATGGGTGGATGCATCACGAAGGATTTGCACCTGTTATGGGTGGCACAGTAGGTTCCACTCATTCTACTCAATTTCTCACGGTAGATGGTGTGGTTGGATGGGAGTTTAGACGGGATAAAAGAATCAAACCGATCTTGCAGTTAGAATTATCTCAACCGGTAAAGTATTTGAAAGGCAAGAATCATAGCCAATGGACGCCAGGCGCTGTGATATCTGTCGGCTTGGGGTGGTAGAGGGAAAATATCTGGCAACATCTGGCAACATCTGGCAATAACTGGTAAAACAGGGCGATGTCTAAGTGTAATTAGCCCTAAAAATCAAAGCTCTTTTTGAGAAGGGGAAAGAGTTAACTGCCAAGGAGGTCCTTGGTATAGTCGATTCAATTTAAAATGACACAGATTGCCGATGATTAGATTCGAACCACAATCACCGGAGGTCAGCTTCACGATTGAAGCTGGCCGGAGAGATGATTGTCCGAGAGTGCGCGAAGCGCACCGAGGGGACAAGGTTATGACTACCACAGATTATAATAACTAAGATTGCCGATGATTGGATTCGAACCAACACCCGATTGCTCGGAGTAGATTTTGAATCTACCGCGTCTACCATTCCGCCACATCGGCTTGAATTACTCAAAACAGCATAGCGAAATGTCTTTTTTAGTTCCTTAGGAAATTCTGGGTCTGACCCTGTTCAAAAACAACTTGCTTCTTCTGATCTCGATCATAACGGACTTGGATGCCAATGTAGGGATAGGGGTGCTGGTTGTCAAAATCCCGACCCTCATCTTTGCGGTAGAGCTTGATAAAGATCTCTTTGTTGTGCCAGGGCGGTGTTGAGACATTGAGGCCTTGCCGATGGAAGCGGGAGAACTCTTCGAAGGCTTTATCGCCTTGGTAGGGGGGCGTTTCTGTGTAGAACTGCTGGACTAGGGAGATCACGTTCTCCGGGTCTCGCTCCATCCCGACAACATAAAAGTCGACTTCTGCGCCGAGCATGTGTTTGGAACCCCAATTGCTTGGTGAATGGTCGCAGTAACTATTGTGCTCGGGACAGCGATGGCCGGTGGTGATATAGACCTTGTGGCCACTCTTCTCTTGGATGTAGTTTAATAGATCGATCAGACAGGGATAGACAAACTCTTCTCCATCATGCAGAGGAAGACCATGTCTCTCTCCGCCGGGGCAGTCGCGAAAGTAGATCGGCTCTCTGCCATCTCTCTTTTTTACGACGATGGGGTTGAGGTCATTGCCTCGGCAGCGGAAGAAATTTTTGGTTATGAGAGAGCGTTGCCATGGGTAGTGGAGCGGGGGTTTCGAAAGAGGGGGAGAGGGAGTAAAGAAAATTTCATTTTTCTTACGGTAGATGTATTCACCTTTGAGATTTTGACGACGAGTTTGATGCTCGCTATCTTGGCAGCTCGTAAGCAATATGCAGAGAAAGGTGGAATAGGCTATGATCTTCATCATGGAATGGATCTACAACTACCAGCTCTTTTTGTTCGATTTTGATGGGCTCCTTGTCAACACCGAAGAGCTCCATTACAAAGCTTATCAAAAGATGTGTCAAGGGCGAGGATTTAAACTCGACTGGGACTGGTCGACTTATTGCAAAGCGGCGATGTTTTCGTCAACGGGAATTAGAGAGGCAATCTATGCTGAATTTCCCGATCTACATAGGTATGAACCGTGCTGGGATATTCTCTACGTAGAGAAAAAGCGGGCCTACTATAAGCTGCTTCAGGCTGGAGAAGTGAAGTTGATGCCGGGGGCCGAAAAGCTTCTCAAGGCGCTCGAAAAGGCTAAGATCAACCGTTGTGTGGTCACCCATTCTCCTATCGAACAGATCGAGCTTATTCGAGGGAAACAGCCCGTTCTTAACACGATTCCTCACTGGATTACTCGAGGGGATTACTCGACTCCAAAGCCTAGCCCGGAATGTTATAAGATGGCGATCGAAAAGTTTGGGGTTAAGAAGGAGCAGGTCATCGGGTTCGAAGATACACCTCGGGGATTGAAAGCTCTGCTCGGCAGCCAGGCCAAAGGGGTCCTTGTTTCGAATGTCTTTAAGAAGAAAGAGCTTGAAAAGCTTCTGGACAAGACCTTTGCTCACTGCTCTTCTCTCGAAGAGCTGAGTGATAATTTACTTTGATGAGAAAGAGGCCTCGCGCCGGAGCAGCGATTCCTGCAACTGTCCTATCTTTGGCCTCGAGCAAACTCTTGATCTCTTCTACTTTTCGTTTTTGAGTAGCCACTTCGAGTAGGGTGCCGACAATGTTTCGGACCATCTTGTAGAGAAAACCATCTCCTTCAAATTCGAGACGTACGCCCCCTTCTTGAGCCACCACATCCAAACGATAGATCGTTCGTGTGAAGCTTTGGGCTCCGCTGCCGGCATTGGCAAACGATGAGAAGTCTCGCTTCCCCACAAACTCTTGGGCCCCTTTTTTGAGGAGGGGAAGGGAGAGTTTTTGTTTTGGGCGATGACGGTAGAGGCGTATCCACGGGTCAATCGGACCGTCTAGCCAGAGATGGTAGTGATAGATCTTGCTTTTAGCGCTGTAGCGGGCGTGAAAATCGTCTGGAACGCATTCGACCCTCTTGATCCGAATATCGTGCGGAAGGATGCCATTGAGGGCGTGGATGAGGCGAACTGGATCAACAGTTTGGTCGGTCTTAAAGTGGGCGACTTGTCCTAAAGCGTGGACGCCTGCGTCTGTTCTTCCGGCGCCCATAATAGAGATCTCCTCTTTGAGAAAAGTGGAAAGAGCTCCTTCGATTTCAGCTTGGATGGAGTTGCCGTTGGGTTGTATCTGCCAGCCCACATAGTGTGTGCCATCATAGGCAATGATGAGTTTGTAGATCATAATAAAGGGTATAGTTGATGGGCTAGGGTCAGGTCTTCGGGAGTGGTGATTTTGATGTTGGAGTAGGCTCCCTTCACCAGTTTGACGGGGTGACCCAGATGTTCGGCTAGAGAGACATCATCGGTGACGGTGAGCTTTTTTTCCTGTACCAGCGCAAAACCTTGCATCAACAGCTTTTTTGAGAGGAATTGGGGCGTCTGGATCTCCCACAAGTAGTCTCTATCGACTGTTTGTTGGACAAAGTTGTCTTTGGTTCGAGCTTTGACACTCCACTTCACGGGCATGCCCAGACAAGCTGCCCCATGGATGCGTCCTTCTTGAAAGAGTGTTTGGACCATCTCATGTGTGATCAGCGGGCGGGCAGCATCGTGGACACAGATCCATTTGGAAGTAGGAGAGACCTCTTGAAGACCGTTGAAGAGAGAGTCTTGTCGCCTCGTTCCTGGGTCGGCAAATTTTACAGCATAGTGGGAAAAAAGCGGGCGAAAGGAGGGATCGCATACCACCACCACCTCAGTCACCTCTTCCATCTTTAAAAAGAGTTCCAAGCTGTAGAAAACCAGGGGCTTTCCCTGCAGAGGTAGAAATTGCTTCGGAGTCGATAGACCCATCCGCATGCCCTTTCCACCGGCAAGCAAAACCACACTAATTGCTTCATCTTTATCTATCTGCATTCTCTTTGACTCTAACTACCAAGATCTCTGGCGGTGAACAAAAACGAAAAGGCCGATGGCTACCAAGCCCTCGGTTGACATACAATTTTTTGTCGCCCACGGAGAAAAAACCACGAGTATACTCGGAATTTTCCAGCCTGGCAAGCTTTTGGGAGAGTTTTCGGAGAGCCTTTGGGAAGGGGAAGTGGATCTGCTCCCCATGGGTATGGCCCGAGAGAACCAGCTGACCGGGATAGCTCTGGAGTAGGGGGACCGAATCGGGATTGTGGGTGAGGACAATGCCAGGAAATTTTTTATTATAACCGGCAAAACCTGTCTCTGGGCGGCAGCGGTCGAGAGAATAGTCACCCAAACCGACGAGATTGAGTCCAATAGGAAGGGTGATGGAGCTATTTTCTAGAAGCGAAAAAGGGGTCTCCTTAAGTAGAGCGCAAAACTGTGCATTGAGGGAGACGGATTTGACTTTCTGGGTGATCTCACCGCTCCTTTTTCTTTTTTGGATGAGGGCCTTAAAGGCTCGAAAAGCCCCTTCCATGAAGTTGGGAGGGGTGACCACGTCGTAGTTCCCCTCGCTATTTCGGCTGACATAGGCGTCGTAGTCGTGGTTGCCGAGTGAGCAATAGCAGCCGAGGGGAGCTTGGAGGGTGCAGAGAAAGGCTTTTAAACGTTCGGAGTCTTCGAGCTGGGAGTAGCAGAGAAAATCGCCTGTTGCCAGGATTAAATCCGGTCTTTCGCGTCGTATGCGAGAGGTGATTTTCCTCAAAAATCTCGAAGACATTCCTCGGTGAAAGTGCAGGTCGCTAAAATGGACAATGCGTAATCCTTCAAGATCAGGAGATAGAGGGAGATCGAGATAGGTTGTTCGCAGGAGATAGGGTTCGATATAACGAGGGTAGATTCCTAAAGTTGAGAGAGCAAAAGCTAAATATCCCTGAATCATGGAGCAAAAAAAAGCGATCCTAAATTAGGGCTCGTGCGGAAATAATTTCCGCACGAGCCCTTAGGACCGCTTTATAAACTTTTTCGAAAAAAATCGCGAGACTTACTTAAGGTGCTTTGAGACCTTTTTGGTCATCTGAAACATATCAATCGAGGCTTTACTGCCAAATACTTTGGCAAGTTTTTCGTCAGGATTAATCTGTCTTTTGTTTTTCTGATCCTGAAGCTCATTTTTCTTGATGTAGACCCACAACTTTTTGATCACTTCAGTGCGAGGCATTGGTCCTACGCCGATCACAGCTTCTAGATCTTTGCTGACCTGGACAGGTTTCATGAACGCAGTATTCTTTTTTTTCTGAGGCATGTTCGTCTCCTTAGTACAAAAGGGATTTGGTAAAATGGTTTACTCTGTATGGAAATTGTTTTATCCTCCTAGCGGTTTCTAGTCAAAGCAATTTAGTCAGAGCGTCTCCGGAGATTTGGGAAAATTGTTATTAATCTTCTTAGCGTAAATTAGTTGTAAGTAAGCATGAAAAAGCTGGATAAACTGCACTTTTCTCTTATATCTACGAAAAATCTCGAGGAAAAGACACAAATTCTCACTGATTGTCCCGAAGTTAAGACCTTGCTTGCACAAGGTAATTATCAAGAGATTCTATCGAACCATTCTCTTGAGGAGAGAGCAGCTCTGCTCTCAGTGATAGCTATTGGACAGGCAGGAATTGTCTTGCGCTCTCCTGAGAAGGTGCTCTCGCATCTGGTCTTGATCGACCGTTTTTACGACTCTATCGGAGGCATTGTGGGTTACCATGTCACAGCGCTGAAAATGATGGCAAAGGATACGCCTGTGCAACAGTCCAGAAAGTTCAGAAGCCCTCCTGGCATTGATATCACAGAAGAAGGCCAAGCAAAATGGGCTGGGATTCAAGCTCTGCCACAGATGGGAGAGCTCTATCCTATCGGAGGATTGGGTGCGCGCTTGAAGTTGCACTCTCCTGCGGGTGAGCCAATGCCCGTCGCTCTACTTCCCTTTTGCGGGCGTTCGCTTCTCGAGGGGTTAGTGCGGGACGTTCAGGCCCGGGAGTATCTTTATTATAAATGCTACTCCAAGCAGATTCTCACGCCAATTGCGATGATGAGCTCGCTAGAGCGAGAGAATCATCGCCATATCGAAACTCTCTTCACGGAAAAAGAGTGGTTTGGTCGTCCGGAGGGGAGTTTCTTTCTCTTCCCTCAGCTCTCGGTCCCTGTGCTGACTTGTGAGGGCAACTGGTCGATGGTTGAAGAGGATCGGCTCAACTTACATCCCGGTGGTCATGGTGCCATCTGGAAGACCGCCGAGGAGGAAGGCGTTTTCCGCTGGTTTTTAGATCAGGGAAAAACAAAGTTGCTGATTCGTCAGATCAACAATCCCATTGCTGGGGTGGATCATGGACTTCTCTCTTTGATAGGTGTCGGGAAGCGAGGGGGAAAAACCTTTGGATTTGCCTCTTGCAAGCGTGTGGTCCATGCAGCCGAAGGGGTTTTGGTAGAGGTCGAAGAGGAGAGTGGAGAAAAGGCGATTTCTAACATCGAATACACCCACTTCTCCCAGTACGGTATCGAAGATAAACCCTCGGACGATGGCTACTCTCCCTATCCCACCAATACCAATATTCTCTACGTAGATCTGCCCAAGCTAATGGCAATGATTCAGCAGAAGCCCCTGCCAGCGCTCTACATCAATATGAAAAATAAGGTCCCCTTTATCTCAGAAACGGGCGAGCGGAGCGAAATCAAAGGGGGGCGGCTCGAGAGTATGATGCAAAATATTTCTGATAGACTCACAACCCATCGAGATGGAACTCTGCCCACCTTTGTCACCTACAACGAGCGACTCAAGACCATCTCAGTCACCAAAAAATGTGCTAAAAAGGGAGAGAGTTTGCTCGAAACCCCAGAGGGAGCCTTTCAGGATTTGATGCGCAACGGTTATGACTTGTTGAAAAACCACTGCCAGATGAAACTCTCATCATCCACACTCTTTCTCTACCATCCTAGTCTAGGACCCCTCTACGAGATCATCAGCCAAAAAATTTGGGGTGGTGAGATCAATGAAGGCGGCGAGCTTCAGCTTGAAATTGCAGAGCTATTTTTAGATTACCTCACACTCGAGGGGAGTCTGCTTATTGAAGCCAAAAATCCCTGCGGTCACCTTGAGGGCCGCACCCTTCGTTACAGCGATCGATGCGGCAAATGTCGTTTAAGAAATGTCACGGTCCGTAACCGAGGGATCGACCGAGAGGCGGAAAATGTTTATTGGAAGAATCAGATCTCTCGCCATGAAACACTCAAAATCGTCCTTCTGGGCAGCGGAGAGTTTGAGGCCGAAGAGGCGACCTTTGTTGGCGACCAGACCATCGTAGTCCCTGATGGCGAGCGATGGACGGTTCGAGGTGATGAGATCACTAAGGAGTTAATTGATGGGCCGACATGGAAGTGGAGCTATCGGCGGGATGGGGAGCAGATCCGACTTGAGCAGCAGAGCGCCTGTCATATGCCCGCTTTGCAAGGTAGATAGGCCCCACTATCGCGAGGATAACCACACCGCTCATAATCATAATCGTCTGTACATGTTCCCCCGGGTAGTAGAAGAGGGGGGTAAAAAATTCAATAGCAACTTGTGCCACAGTCATCATCGTAGAGGCGAGATAGGAGGTGTGAAAAAGGGCTGGTCCCAACCCACTAATAATCATCATAATCCACATACAGTAACCGAAATTGACATTTTTTATCGAGGGAGCGTAGACTTTTCATATCCTGGAGATTTTTATGAAAGAAGAACTAGAGCAGAAATTAAAGAATTGCCAAAAGCGTATCCTTCATATGTGGAGGTATCTTTGACTTCGCAAAGAAGGAGAAGAAGGCCGCAGAGCTTGAGATACGGATGGAAGCCCCAGACTTCTGGGAGGACAACACCCAAGCTCAAGAGATAATTGCCGAAAGTAATGAGCTGAAAGGGTGGATCACCCCATACAATGAGCTAAAAAGCCGTTTTGAGGGAGTGGAGACGCTGCTCCCCGAAGCCTCCGAAATGGGGGACGAAGCGCTGGTCGATGAGCTGGTCGTTGAGCTCGACAAAGTGGAAAAGGAACTCTCCACTCTCGAAGTGCGTCGGATGCTCTCCGGGGAGATGGACAACAAAAACTGCTATCTCAGCATCAACGCCGGCGCCGGAGGCACTGAGGCGTGCGACTGGGTTTCCATGCTCAGCAGGATGTACGAGCGGTGGGCCGATCGCCGCGGATGGAAGATCGAAGTGGTCGATAGCGTCGAGGGAGATGTTGCCGGCATCAAAAGCATCACCTTCAAACTCACCGGCGACCATGCCTATGGCTATGCCAAAGCGGAGAAGGGAGTCCATCGGCTGGTGCGCATCTCACCGTTTGACAGCGGAGCCCGTCGCCATACTAGCTTTGCTTCGGTCGATGCAACGCCAGAGATCACCGATGATATCATCATCGAGATCACACCCTCCGAAATACGGATCGATACATTTCGTGCTTCTGGAGCAGGCGGGCAGCATGTCAATGTGACCGATTCGGCCGTGCGCATCACCCATATTGCGACTGGTATTGTTGTGACCTGCCAAAACGAGAGAAGTCAGACTCAAAACAAAGAGACCTGTCTCAAATTGCTCCGCTCTAAGCTCTATGAGAAGCAGATCATGGAGCGTAAAGAGTCGATGCAAGCGATGGAAGGGGAGAAAAAAGAGATTGCATGGGGCAGTCAAATCAGGAATTATGTGTTTCAGCCCTATACACTTGTCAAGGATACAAGAACGGGGCATGAAGCGGGAAATATCGGGGCTGTCATGGATGGAGAGCTTCTAGATGACTTTATCATCGCCTACCTAAAGGAATTCGGATAATGGAAGAGAAAGAAACCTCAAAAACTTCAGGAATTGAACTGCGCTACACCATAGCTGAGGACGCCGAACCTTTGCGCCACTGGCTTGATGAGCCCGGCATATTGAACGCCTTCCCGATGGCAGATCCTCTGGAGGTGGACGACTCAGTCAAGCACTGGATTAGCTTCAGCAAATACAAGAGCAGCTTGACCGCGCTCTCTGATGGCAAACCGTGTGGCCTGGCTACGCTCTGTTTGATGCCCTATCGAAAGCTGGCCCATCAATGTCTGGTCTCGATCATCGTCTCCAAGGAGTCTCGCAACAAAGGGGTCGGTACCCTCTTGATGAACAACATCATTCATCTCGCCAAAGCCTACTTTCGGATCGAAGTACTTTATCTCGAAATTTATGAAGGCAATCCAGCACTCTCCCTTTATCACCGCTTTGGTTTTAAAGAGGTGGGGAATCAGAAGTGCTTCATGAAAGAGGATAACGAGTATATCGGCAAAATCATCATGGAACGCATCTTGTGATCACCGAAACCATGATCGAAAGCTTCCGAACGCGACTCTCCAAGCAGTTCAAAATTCGGTGGGATCTGGTCATCAATGAAAATCGCTCGACCATGCTGAGTGTTTTAGACCGAAAAAGAGGGTTTGCCAGGCTCTCCGTCCATCGCATGTTTTTGGACGCCCCCGACGATGTCATCTCAGCGATCGCCCACTACGTCCGCGGGACGACACGGCGTGATAAGCGTATCCAGGATCTTCTTCTTCGCGGCTATATTCAGACCAATCTATGTCGATTTAACTACGCCCATCTTCTCGATGAAAAGAAATTCGTCACAAAAGGGAGATTTTACGATCTACAAACTATCTATGACCAGCTCAATGAGGAGTATTTTCAAAGCCTCAATCTTAAAATTACCTGGAACGGAACGTGGGGAATGAAAAAGCGGCGAAGAATCACCTTCGGGCAATATCTTGACCACCTCAACCTGGTCAAAGTTCATCGCATTCTCGACGACCCATTCTTCCCCGACTATTTTGTCTCCTTCATCGTCTATCATGAGATGGTACATAGCATTGTGCGCGGCTACATCGATAGCAGAGGGTTCTATCGGATCCATGGGGCCAAGTTTAAGAAGATAGAAAAAGAGTTTGTCGACTATGACAGAGCAATTAACTGGGAAAAAAAACATAGAAAAGAGTTTTTGAGAGATGGCTGGACATAGTAAATGGGCTAATATTAAGCACAAAAAAGATCGGGCTGACAAACAGAAGGGAAAACTCTTCTCTCGTCATGCCAAAGAGATCATTAGCGCAGTGAAGTTGGGCGGGCCTGATCCCAAGAGCAATTCCCGCCTACGCTTGGCGATTCAGAAAGCCAAAGCGATCAACATGCCGAGCGATAATATCGAGCGCAATATCAAAAAAGCCGCTAACCCCGATCAGGCAGACTTTCTGCCTCTGACCTACGAGATTTACGGGCATGGAGGGGTGGGGATTATCGTTGATGCCGTCACCGACAATAAAAATCGCACCGCCTCCGATATGCGGATTGCCACCAACAAGCGAGGCGGCACTATCGCCTCTCCCGGTTCCGTCGCATTCAGTTTCGATCGAAAAGGGGTTATCCAAGTCGGTAAGAGCGCTATCGATGAAGATAAACTCTTTCAAGAGGCTATAGAGGCTGGCGCAGAAGATTTCGAGAGTGCCGAAGAGAGCTATATGATCACCACCGATCCCAGCGAGCTCTACGCCGTGAAAGAGAAACTCGAAGCCAAAGGGTTCAAAGTCGATGAAGCCGAAATCGAAATGATTCCGCAAACCCTAATCGAATGTGATGAGGAGACCTCAAAGTCCAACATGGCCCTTATCGAGTGGCTGGAGGATCTCGAAGATGTCAACGCCGTCTACCATAACCTCGATCTCTAAACTCTTCGCTATCGCCCACCACTTTGCCGATCAAGAAGGAACAGCGCTGCTCTACTCCGGCGGCGACCACGACTCTGCCCACACCTCTACCCTCTTTCTCTTTCCCTACGAGAAGATCACCCTCTCGGCCGCTCCTGGCTGCTGGAACCGGTTAAAAAAAGCCCTCGGCTCTACTCCCGACGCTGTGGGCTATCTCGGCTATGAGATGGGCTGTTTTGCCGATCCCGATCGAGAGATTCCCTATTTGTCCCCCCAAACTCCCGACGCCCTCTTCTATCGCTCAGCCCTTATCATCCGCTTTGATCATCGTACTCAAAAAACCACCATCATTGCGCAGAAAGATAAAATCCCTAAGCCCTATCGCTCCCTCGACTGGATCCATGATCTCAAGCTTCCTCCCATAGCGCCTACCTCTCCACTGAAACAGGTCTACGCTTCCGATACCCCCGAGAGCTATCTCGACAAAATCACCAAGATCAAAGAATTGATTCTCGATGGAGAGCTCTACCAGGTCAACCTCTCACAAGAGTTCCATTTTGCCGGTAAAACCGATCCCTTTGCCTATTTTCGCCAAGTCACCAAGATCAATCCTGCCCCATTCTCTGCCTATCTCAACTGCGGCGAGTTTACCATCGTCTCCTCCTCTCCCGAGCGATTCTTGAAAAAAGAGAACGACCAGCTCGAGACCCGTCCGATCAAAGGCACCTCTCCCCGCAGAGCGAATCCCAAAAAAGATCAGGCCAGCCGCGACTACCTTCAGAACTCCGAAAAAGAGCGCGCAGAGCTTTTGATGACCACCGATCTCATGAGAAACGACCTTAGCCGTGTCTCACGGCCCAAAACCGTCCAAACAGAGGCTCTCTGGCAGCTCGAAACCTACACCAACGTCTACCATCTCCTCTCTATCATCAAAGGCAGAGTAGAACCACATTCCCATCCTATAGATATTCTGAGAGCCATCTTTCCCGGCGGTTCCATTAGCGGCTGCCCCAAACTACGAGCCATGGAGGCGATCTTTGAGTTTGAAAAGCGACCTCGTGGAATCTATACCGGCTCGATAGGTTATTTTGATGGATGCGGGAACTTTGATTTCAACATCGCTATCCGCACCCTGGTGGTCTATCCAAACAAGGTGCAGATCCAGCTTGGAGGGGCTATCGTGATTGACTCTGATCCCGTCCGGGAATTTGAAGAGACCCTCCACAAAGGCCGTTCTTTGTTTACGGCCCTTGGAGCTGAGGATTTGGTAATATAAAAACCGCAGCTCTCTGTTTTAACCGCCGATTATTTATCCAAGCACAAAACGTTGATCAACTTTCACCTGGTGCAGGTTCAAAAATTTAAGATATTCTTCGTCAAAGGAAATTGAAGCGTGATGTTGCTCTTGATTTCGAATATATTCTTGGATGTTTTCTAAAATAGAATAGCTGACAGTAAAAGAACCATATCCTTCCTGCCATGCAAAATCTCTCAGTGCAGGAAAATTTTTGTGCATCCACAAAGAAGACGAACTCTTAATATCTCGAACTAAAGAAGAAAATTTGTCGAGGGAATTGAGCTTGATAAGCAAATGAACATGATCCTGCATCCCACCAATTTCTAAGAGTTTAGCATCGTAATTCTTGATGATGCCACCCATATAGGAATAGAGACGAGGCTGGACTTCTGAAGAGATCCACGATTGACGATTTTTTGTGGACCAAATGAGATGAAAAAAATGAATTTTGTACGAATGGGTCATACGTCTCTTATACCGCTACCGCGGCTATATTTTTTTAAATCACCTGTACCCCGCGTTCCAGCGAAGGCCTTCGGCCAGCGCCTCCACACGGGGCTGTGGCCTTTGATCGCTGCCGCGATCCTCCATGAATATATTTTTCCCCAACACATGTGTCTCAAACGTAAGCATAGTGTATTATTTGCTCGTATTGAAACAAGCGCGAAAGAGATTTGAGCATGGGCACGTATTGAGGTTAGGGATAATTTATCTGAGGAGGATCGCGGTAG
>SDBU01006571.1_pt1 | contig 13635 bp, 16 predicted proteins | sample 2277071 | NCBI WGS metagenome assembly SDBU01 (sample SAMN10397929, study PRJNA504765) | marine sediment metagenome | isolation source: marine sediment core GS08_GC12, 126 cmbsf | place: Arctic Ocean: Gakkel Ridge, Loki's castle | collected 2008
ATAATAAACATAAGGGATAGATAATGGATGACAAAACAAAAACTGCAAAGATACCCTGCCCTAAATGTATGGAGAGAGTAGAAAATAATATAGGATCCTGGAAGAAGCATATAAAAGAGAAACATAAAGAAGTTAAAAACTTAAGAGTGGGGTCAGAGAAAATAAAGATAAAATGAAAGATCCAATACAAACTAAAGTTATAATGTACTTATTGACTTCAGTAGAAGATATACTTAATTGGATGCACAAGTATAGTAACAATTTTAAGAAATATATATCCAATATGGATGGATGGGTAAAAGATATAAATAAAAGAATAAATGAGTTTAGTTGTATAGATCAGGAAGTTGTTGAAAATATTGATAACATTTAGCATAATTATGAATTGATTTATGAGTTAAAAGACCAGATAGAAGAGTTGAAGCAGGAAGTAAATGCCTTAAAGATGATTCAAATAGTAAATTTAAAGAGGGGAAAAATACTAAAAGAACATGACAGCCAGGCATCAGTTAAATAAACAACAGATTAAGAAAGAGAAAATTGAAGTATTGGCAAAATCATTAGATGATTTTTTAAATGGTAAAAGAAAAGATTTGGATTGTATAGTAAATTTTGAAAATCAGAAGCAAATAATAACAGCAAAACCAAGATCAGGATATCCAGTAGAAAATTATATACCAGTTTATAATTATTTAAAGTATTGAGAAAAACAGGAGGTCAGTAAATGGAAGAAAAAAAAGAGAATCAAGAGCTTATTCTATCAGATAATAAAATAGGGCCTTTCGGCATAGCTATAAGGCTTAGAAAACCTGTAAAGGAGGAAACTGATGAAAATAGCTAAAATAATTGAAACAGGAGAAGATATGCATTTTGATTTAGATAGATTCTTAGTTACAAGAGGATTAATACAAGCAGGATCAGGATTTGGAAAATCTTATGCTATAAGAAAATTATTGGAAGAAACACATGGGAAAGTTCAGCAGATAGTTCTTGATTCAGAAGGGGAATATAGTACTTTAAGGGAAAAATATGATTATCTGCTTATTGGAAAAGGCAAGGATGTTGATGTTCAGATAGATATTAGAAGTGCTGAAATGATAGCTAAGAAAATTCTTGAATTAAGAGTATCAGTTATTATAGATTTATATGAGTTAAAATCTCATGAAAGAAAAATATTTGTGAGAAGATTTTTTGAAGCTTTGGTTAATATCAAAAAGGATTTATGGCATTCTGTTATAATCTTATTGGATGAATCAGATGTATATGCTCCTGAAAAGAGTGCTGGAAAGGCAGAATCATTACAATCAGTAGTAGATTTGGCTTGTAGAGGCAGGAAAAGAGGTCAATGTTTGGTTGCAGCAACACAAAGAATAGCTAAGTTAAATAAGGATGTAACTGCAGAATTACAAAATAGATTTATAGGGGGATGTACCCAGGATATTGATAGAAAAAGGGCTGGAGAAGAATTGGGATATACTACTAAAGAAGCTATTTTATCATTGAGAAATATGAAACCTGGAGAATTTAATGTATTTGGACCGGCTATAAATCCAGAAATAATTAAGATAAAAATTAATCCTGTTAAGACAACACATCCAGAAGCAGGAAAAAGAATAGGATTAGAGCCAACACCCCCAACTGACAAAATTAAAGCTATGCTTTCTAAATTAGTAGATTTGCCTAAAAAGGTAGAAGAAGAATTGAGAGAAAAACAGGATTATGTAAAGAAAATAAGAAGTCTTGAAGTTCAATTAAGACAGAAACCTAAGCCAGAAGTAGATAAGAAACAAATGGAATACATACAGAAGAGAATGGAATCAGAAAAGATTGATGCTTTTAATAAAGGTAAAGGATCTTTAATAACTACCCATAAAATAGAAATAAACAATTATAAGAAAACTTTCCAAATATTTGAAAACAAACTAAAAAATATAGGAATTGAATTAAGGAAATTTATTTCATTAAAGGACCAATTTGTTTCAAAATTAGGTAAATTAATTGCAATGGAGGTACCCAAAATTCCAGAAATACCTAAAGAAATAATAAAAACTTTACCTTACCAGATAGATGATGTGAATAAAGGGAAAATTTATTCAGTTCCAGAAGCAAAGAAAGAAGTATTTGAAAAATCAATTCCTAATTCTACTTATGGAAATGAAGAAGGAGAATTAACAGGATCACAACAAAAAATTTTAGATAATATAGCTAAATTAAGTCCTGTAATGGATAGTATTCCAAAACCAATAGTAGCTGCTTATTCAGGATTTTCAAATGCCGGAGGAGGATTTCATAATAACTTAAGTAAATTAAGAATAATGGGATATATTGATTATAAAAATACTAATGTAATTTTAACTGAATTAGGTCAGACAAAAATAAATGTGGTTGAGAGTCCAGGAAATACAGAAGAATTACAGCAAATGTGGAGAAATTTATTATCAGACTTTCAAAAGAAAATATTTGATGTTTTAATAGAGATATATCCAGATCAAATTAGTAGAGAAGAATTAGCAGAAAGAACAGATTTTAGTAATACTGGTGGTGGTTTTCATAATAATATATCAAGATTAAAAGTAATGCAAATAGCAGAATATCCGGAGCAAGGTATGGTAAAAGCAACAAATAATATATTTTTGGAATGAAAATAAAGAATAAGGAGGAATAATGGATCTAACAAATGTTACTGTTTGTGGAAAATGTAGAGTAATGATCAGTAAGAAAAGAATTGGAACACATAGAAGAACAAATAGATGTGCTTATCAACATGGGAAAGGTACTAAAAGCAAGAGGTGAAATCATGGGAATCAATGGATTAGGAAGGCCAAGTGCAGCAGAAAAATATGACAACATGCATGAATATTTGAATGAATATGTTTTTAAAATAAAAGATGCTTTATTTTTACTTAAAGATGATGAATTAAAAAAGAGAAAAGAGTATAATGCTGCAGTTGCTAAAGTAAACCTTCAGACACAAAAACTGGAAAAGGCCTATGAAGGATTAGAAAAGTTTAGGAAATAAAGCGAGGAGATGGTTTAAATGGAATTGAAAAAAAGATTTGAAAGAAAAGTAATGAAGGCATCTGATATCAAGTTTGATACAACAAACCCAAATAAAATGACTGATAAAGAGAAAAAGGCATTGTCAGAGAGTCTTAACAGATTTGGGTATGTAGATGAGATTGTTATTGATAAAAAGACAGGAATAATAGCAGATGGAGATCATAGGGCTAAAGATATGATAAAAAAAGGGATTTTAGAATTTGAAGTCAAGGTACTTGATTTCAAGGATGATGCAGAAAGAAGAATGTACCGGCAAGTATCTGCAAAATTGCATGGTATTCATGATGTTGATATGGATGCTGCAGAACTAAAGATAATATTGAAAAAGTTTGATATGGAAGATCTAACCGGATTAACAAGCGAATCAGAACAAGAGATACTTAATATAATCAATGCATCTGAAAAAGATGAAGAATTACCAAAAGAAATAGACAAAGTAGATCAATTAGGACATTTAAAGGTTACTTGTCCTAAATGTGGAAATCAATTTGAGAAGGCTGATGAATAAACATAATGTAACAAAAAATGAGATATTTCAGTATGTTTTCAGGCATTGGAGGTTTTGAACTTGGAATCAAAAAAGCAACAGAAAATAATAAAAGGAAAGAAATTAGGAAACTTTGCACAAGGTTATCAGACATACAAAACAAAAGGAATATCTCCAACTCTTTGCAGTCAATCAGGGGGGGCAACAAAGGGCAGTATATTAATAGAAGATGGGAATGTATTGGATATTCCGAAATTGACAAGTATGCAATTACAACATATGAAAAGCACTTCAAGCACAAAAACTATGGAGATGCAAAATACATTGACTGGAATTCAGTTCCCGACTTCGATATGCTGTGCGGTGGGTTCCCTTGCCAAGCTTTTAGTCTGGCAGGCAGAAGAAAAGGCTTTGACGATACTCGGGGAACTCTTTTCTTTGAAATCTGTAAAGGAATTGAAAATAAAAAGCCTCAATATATATTTCTTGAAAATGTCAAAGGGTTATGCAATCACGAGCAGGGGAACACATTCAGAACAATCCTCAGAAGCCTTGCTGAATTGGGGTATGATGCAGAATGGCAGATACTTAACAGCAAGCATTTTGGAGTCCCACAAAACAGGGAAAGGGTGTTCATTATCGGACATCTTAGAGGAAAAGGTTTCAGACAAATATTTCCTATCACAGGAACAGGTAAAGAGCCTAACAAGTGGGCTGCAAGCCTCCAACATCCAGGACATTCAGGAGGAAACTATAAAGGAATGAATATGATAAAAGAATTGACAGGTAAAAGGCAAGGATATAGAGTATATGATCCTAAAGGAATTATGGCTACAACCAATTCAACTCCTGGAGGAATAACAAAAGATAATTGTATTGCAGTCCTAACTCCTGATAGATTAGAAAAAAGACAACATGGACCAAGATTTAAGAAAAATGGAGAACCGAGTTTTACCTTAACTGGACAGGATATTCATGGTGTAATGATTAGCAAAACTGTTAGAATTGGTGGAAGAGGAACTTTAACTAAAAAACATAATTGGGATTCATATCAAATAGGAAAAAGAATCAGACGCTTAACCCCAACAGAATGTGAAAGATTGCAGGGATTTCCAGATGGTTGGACGGAAGGAGTAAGTGAATCACAAAGATACAAGCAGCTTGGAAATGCTGTAACTGTTAATGTAATTGAGGCAATAGTAAGACAATGGATAAATAAAATTCCTATTTAAACTTACAGTATTAGTTAGGTTAAAATGGGTACAAAAGCTAAGATAAGAAGGAGGGTAAAAATGGCAAATGAACAAAATTTAACTCCCATCACAAGCACGGCACAAGCGAGAGAATTAGGTAAAAAAGGTGGCAGTGTAAAAAGTGTAAACAAAAAAATAGCCGCTAGGTTACGCCAACTTAAAAAGAAAGGTCTAACTGATGAAAAAGCAAAGTCATTATACAATATGTTAACTGATGTAAATTTCTCTTCCTTTGAGATTTATTTATATTTGGAAACTATGAAAGGATTGGCACGTAATATTAATGATAAGGATATTATTATGAAGCATTTGCTCAAGTGGCATGCCAATCATCATGGACAAAAACATAAAATAGAAGGAGATTTAAATCATAATATCCAAGCAATTCAAGTGAATGTGATATATCCAAATAAAAAAGAGGGAAAAAATGGAACAGATAGAAATCCAAAAGATAAACTGGGAACCAACAAATAAACAAATTGAAGCATGGGAATATTTGAATGACCAGAAGACTACAGAGATATTCTTTGGAGGAGGTGCAGGTGGGGGTAAATCTTTTCTTGGGTGTGTTTGGCTCATCATAAGGTGCTTGGAGTATCCTGGAAGCAGGTGGCTTATGGGGAGAGCTATACTTAAAAGCCTAAAAGAATCTACATTCTTGACTTTTATTGAAATATGTAAGCAATGGAAACTAATTAATGGAGAACATTATAAATATAATAGTATTGAAGGAATAATTAAATGGTACAATGGTTCTGAGATATATTTGAAAGATTTATTCCTATACCCCAGTGATCCAGAATTTGACAGCCTTGGAAGCACTGAATACACGGGGGCGTTTATTGACGAAGCTTCTCAAATAACTAATAAGGCCAAAAACATAGTAATGAGCCGTTTGAGATATAAGTTAGAAGAATTTAATACAATTCCTAAACTCCTAATAACAAGCAATCCATCAAAGAATTTTTTGTATATGGAATTCTATAAGCCTTATAAGGCAGGAACATTATTAAAATTTAGAAAATTTATACCTGCTTTAGTATATGATAACAAATATATAAGCCCCCATTACATTGAGAATCTAAAGAAATTAGATAAGATAAGTAAAGAGAGGCTTCTTTATGGCAATTTTGAGTATGATGATGATCCTGCTAAGATGATAGAGTATGACAAGATTTTAAATATTTTTGATAATAAAGAAGTTTCATTGGAAGGAAGATATATTACTGTAGACCCTGCGAGGTTTGGCCAAGATAGAACTGTGATAATGATTTGGGAAGGATTATATGTGAAAAAAGTGTATGCTTATAATGTTACTAAGACTACTTTTGTAGAGGCTAAAATTAAGCAGTTTGCTGCAGCAGAAGATATTCCTTGGAGTAATATTGTGTCGGATGATGATGGTGTAGGTGGTGGAATAGTAGACCACTTGCCAGGTATTAAAGGTTTTGTAAATAATTCATCACCAATACCTACAAAATTAGATACAAATAATTATCAGCATCTTAAAGCACAATGTTATCAAAAGTTATCTACATATATAAATTCGAGAAAGATTGGAGCTAATTTTGAGGACAATGAATTTAAGGAATTTTTGATAGAGGAGTTGGAGCAGGTTAAAAGAAAAAATGTTGATAAGGATGGGAAATTTCAGATAATTGGAAAAGATGAGATTAAAGAAAATATAGGGAGAAGTCCAGATTTTTCAGATTGTATGATGATGAGAATGTATTTTGAGTTGGCTACTGGAGATATGCAAGTTTTAGAAGATAAAGATAATCTTATGGGGTTGAGTTAGGAATGAAAAGCTATGGAATGATAGGAGGTTATGCAAAGAGTAAAAATAATCCTGGTAGTTTATGTATCTGTTGTAAGGATAAAATATTCAATAGAGCAAAAAATGCTTCATATTGTAAAAGTTGTTATTATGTTCAAAATTATATAAGAATATCAATTAATAACTATACTTCAAGAGTAGGATTACTAAGGAAATTTAAAGATTACAAGATAAGTATAAGAATCAAGGTAGTGAAAAAGAATAATTTAAATATAAGTAAAGTATAGAACAGATTAAAGGAGGGATAAGTATGCGAATCTTTGGTTGGGAACTTCTAAAAGGCAAAGTTCATGATAAGCTTGGTGAAGATTTAAATAAATCATATGATAATACTAAATTTGCTAATTTAAGAACCCAGATGGATTATCTTAAAACTCTGGGTGGAGAAGAAGTAAGAATACCTTATTATCCCATTCATGAAAGAACTTTATTTGACTTGGCTGTTTATTCTGATACATTGAGAACAATACATATGCAGCTTAGAAAAGAAATATTCAGGCAAGGTTATGTTATAGAAGAGAAGTTTGCTAAAATATGCAAAGAATGCCAGAAAGAATTTGAGCATCCAACAGATAAATGTGATGAATGTGGAAGTACAGATTTGAGAAGCCCTGATATTGAGCAGAAAAAAAGACTTACTTCTTTTGTTGAAAAATGCAATGACAATGAACAGGACATTCTTGATGTGTGTGCAGAACTTAATGATGACATAGAAACAATAGATGATGGATATATGTTATTGATTAAAGATTATTATATAAATAAAGAGACTGGAGAAATAGAAGAAGCAATCCCTGTTGAGTTATTAAGAACACACCCTAATTATATTCGAATTGTAGCAGACAGAACTGGAAGGCCTGGAAGAGATATGGAAGGAAAGCAGGTATTAATCTGTATAGATCATAGAGATATCTATCGGCAGCAGGGAGAATATTGCCCTAAGTGCAATAAGAAATTATATCCGGCTTATTATCGTGGAGAATTACTTGGAGAGAAATATATTTATTATATTCAGGGGGAAATTTGTCACAAAAGCAAATACAAACCAAGTCTTACTTATGGGTTTCCACCAATATTGGCTGTCTGGCTTAAGGTCACAACTCTAATGGCACAGGATTCATATATGAATAAGTATTATACAAAGCAAAGGCCACCAAGGGGTTTGTTATTTATTAATACACCTAACATGGCTTCGATTACAAAAGCATGGAATTGGATGCTTGATCAATTTAAACAGAATCCACATATGATTCCACCAATTGCTATAGAAACTCCTGCAGGTGGAAAGTCAGGAAAGCTTGTAGAGTTTATAGATTTTATGAGGTCACCGGAAGAGATGCAGTTTATAGAAATGAGGAATGAATTTGTAACAAAAATTGGAGCAGTCTATGGAGTGATGCCATTATTCCAGGGAGATCTATCTCAATCAGGAGGACTGAATAATGAAGGTCTTCAAGTTACAGTTACTAACCGAGCAGTAGAAGATGGCCAGGGAGTTTTTAATGATGGTTATTATCCTTGGTTGCTTGAACAGCTTAAAATAACAGATTATACATTGGCTCTTGAGCCAAGTGAAGAAAAAGATGAAATGGCAGAGCAGCAATTAATGATGGCCAAAGTTAATAATGCAAGATTAATGCAAGCAATGGGTTTTGAAATAACTTTAAATGAAGATAAGGAATTTGAATTTGAGCCTACTGAAACACCAGTAGAATCACCACAACAAGGAGGATTTGGTGGTGGTGCAGGATTAGGGAGAATGGGTGGAGGTCTTGGAGGAGGAGGAGCGCCTCCGGCATCAGGAGGAACTAATCCATCAACAAGTTCTCAGGGATTTGGAGGATCATCAAGTAATGTAGGGATGAGCAAAGAAATGAAAAAATTAAAAATAAAAGTAAGGAAGGTGGGCCTTGAGGATAAGGCATAGTGAAATGGACTATGTCAGAGTATCAACAGGAAAAGTAGAAATTAATAAAGGAGAAGAAGAGAGAATAGTTACTGAGCAGATTTCTGGGGAGATTGAAAAAGTAATTCTAATGTATGATAAAAACTGTTCTGAAGATACCAGAATAAAAATATTTACTTCTGATGGAGAAAAGATTATGGATGTTGTTGGAAATCAAAATGGCATTTATTATCCAAGGAATTGGAATGTTATGAATCAAAAATATCAGGAAATAAATGTAGCATCAGAATATACTATGCCCCCTATTGAGAAATATGTAAATCATGGATATATGTTAATTGTAGTTGAAGGAGGAGGTGTATTGGATATAATAAATAAAATTGAATTGTTGATTAATGGAAATATTACTAAATCAGAAGAAACAATAACTGAAGAGCAAAAAGCAGATGACATAATTAATAAGTCAATAGCTTACAAAGAAGATGCTACAATTAATTCTGAAACTGAAGGAGTTTATAATCCTGTACATGGAAGAAGAAGAAGAATAAAAGAATATATGAAAAAAGTCTTGCAGGATACAATAGAAAAAGAAAAAGTAAGTATGGATATTACAAAGCAAGAATCAGGATTGGAAGAAATGTCTGAGTTTATAACAGATTCAGTGTACAGCAAAAAATTTGATGGCATTAGTAAAGCTATATCTGACAGGATAAAAGACTATTTAGTAAGAGCATTAAACAAAGGATATCCTATTGAAAAAATAAGAGATCATATTGTCCGGGAAGGAAGAGGAGAAGTGGCTTTAATGCAAGCTGAAACAATAGCCAGAACAGAAATACAGGCACTTCACAATGCTGTAAGGGAATGGAGTTACAAAAAAATAGATAAAGAAAATAAGTTTCTATATCGTTGGCATGGACCAGATGACGATCGTGTAACACTAGTTTGTAAAAATATTAAAGCAAGAACTATTAAAGGGGTATCTTTAGATAAACTTAGAGAGATTGTAAAAGAAGAATCTATTAAAGGAGGTTTTGATGGAAGTCGTGAGTGGACTCCCCACTATTCTTGTAGACATACATTTTTACGCCATTTTGATTAATTAAGTTATAGGTAGTTTTTTAAATCATAAAATTAATAAGGTAATAAAATGGTAGGTATTAAAGGAATAAAAAGTCATAGAAAAGGATTAACTTATGAAAAAGAATATGGTATTGATAGAGCTAAAGAAATAAAAGAAAAATCATCTAAATCTCATATATTAATTTCAGATATAACTTGGGCTATGAGAAAATGGTTTAAAGGGAGAATTATTAAAAATAAAAGTAGATTTGTTAAAGGTAATGAACCCCCAAAACATAAAGAAAATTGTCAATGTTGTAGATGTACAAAAATATCTCATAACAAAGGGAAAAAATTATTATATATGGTGGGTGAAAATAATCCAGCAAAAAAACCTGAGATTGGAAAGAAGATAAGTTTGGCTAAATTAGGTAAGGAAAGATTAGATATGATTGGTAATAAAAATCCAGCATGGTTAGGGGGAAAATCTTTTGAACCATATACTCCAGATTTCAATAAAAAATTCAAAGAAGCAATAAAAGAAAGAGATAATTATTGTTGTGTAGTTTGTAATAAACATCAATCAGAATTAAAAATAGAATTATGTATTCACCATGTAGACTATAATAAAATAAATACCTTGCCTCAAAACTGCCTTAGTTTATGTCAGAATTGCCATCTTAAAACAAATCTTAATAGAAACTCTTGGAAATTGTTTTTCCAAAGTTTGCTTAAAGAAAGATATGGTTATGAGTATACAATAGATCAAAAGATAATTTTGGATTTTGATAAAGGTGATGTTTAATGCCCCAAATTCCCTTTCCTATCGATGGCGTAGTAAAAGATATTGATAATAGTTTAATGTCTGGGGCCACAATAGAGATTCATAATTTAAGAAATGGTTTTGTTTTGAAAAAAGATAATGCAACCGATAGTAATGGAGTTTATATAATTGATTTAAGAAATTTTTCTGATTTTAAATGGGTATCAGATGACAGAGTAATAATCAGAGCTTACAGATCTGGAGCAATTTTTAAGTCTGGAGAGAGGCATGCTTTATTATCTGGGGATGCACTTGAAAATCAGGATATAACATTATTTGCAGAAAATCCTCCAACAGCTAAGGATCTTGATGATAGAAAATTTCAGCAAGCAGAACATCATCCTACTGCTAATGCAAAGAAAATAATACTGGTGGATGAAGAAGGGCATTTGACTACAGTAGCAGCATTGGATGAGCGATGGGATTATGATGGAACTGCTCGTGTAGTATATATTGGAGAAGCAAGTGCTGGATCAAAGGATGGTGATATGGCTTGGAGAATAAAAAAGAGATTTTATACAGATAATAAATTTACTAAATCACTATATGCAGATAAAGGTAGATTTACTAATAAATGGAATGAGAGAAAAAGTATAAACTATGAATAATGAAAAGATTATTAATACTTTTTTGGATTATTGTATTGGGTGTATTTGTAGTAGCTCAAAATATAGATTATGGTCAATATAATGATCCTTATTCTACAGTGGATTATATATTAGATTTAAATCAATCTGGAAATAATGCAACAGCAGATAACTTTTTTGGTGACCTTACTGGAACTGCCAACAATTCAGAGTATTTAGATGGAATAGACTCGACACAATTCCTCAGAAGCGATGTAAACGATACTTTAGAAGCGTATTATTTATATCCAAATGGAACAAACCCTCTTTTATTGAATCATTTAGTAAATAAAGAATTTGTTGAACTTGCAGTCGCTGGATTAGAGCTTGATTATTTCTTTACCAATGCAACCTCTGACATTTTAGGATACTTTGTTTTAAACGAAACCCAAAGAAGGGCTCCTCAAAGTATAGTGCAAAGTGCTAGTTTATCTTCTGGAACTAACCAATCAGTTTTTAACTTTTCAACTGAATCAGGGCTTCCATTTCTCTTTTTAAGCGAGGGAATCTATGATGCACATATTCATTTAGATAAAACAGGAGGAGCAGCTCAAACCCTAGTTCCAAGATGGGAATTGTATAAAAGAAATGCTTCAGGGGAGTTTTTAATAATGATTTCAGAAACAGGCAATAAAGAAATAACAAGTACTGAACAAACATTTGATTTACATTCTGTTTTTAATGAAGATATTCCTATAGTTAGCACAGACAGGTTAGTATTCAGTTTATTCGTGGATATAACAGGAGGAGGGTCTTCAACTGTAAGATTATATATGGAAGGGACTACTGACTCTCATTTTACTTTCAGGACACCTTCATCAGTATTACAAGAGATTTTCATTAGAAGAGACGGAACAAATCAATTAACAGGAAATTGGGATGTAGGAGGTTTTGATATAACTGATATTGGGGATGTAGATATTACTACTCTTTTAGTTAAATCACCACCAGTAGAATGTCCTTTTGGAACTTTTATGACTTATACTAATATGACAACGAGTATTTGTATGAAAAATGGTTCTCAATTAACTGATTTAAATCACTCTCTACAAGATGCTTATGATGATGGTTCTATTGTTTTTGTTGATAATAATAATTTAACTATAAATTCCAGTGGAGGTTATTACACAAATATTGAATCCCGTTCAAAAGATAATCTTCATCAAAATAGATTTAGTATTGGAAATGCTAGACTTGATTACTTTTATGACACAACTCAAGTTTTTAGAATTTCAGGAGCAGCAGGAGTTTATTCAGTTTCATGGAGACCTCTTGAAGATAATACTTATGATTTAGGTTGGGATGCTCCAATCGGTGATGATTTTTTTTGGAAAGATTTACTTTTAAAAGGGAGTTTAACAGACGGCACAAATTCTCTCACGGTAGCAAATGCAAAAGATGCTTATGACCATTCATTAGATAATACTCAGGCCCATTCTGATTATTTAATAAATGATACAGATGTTAAGTTTACAAAATTAAATTATGCAGGAGGACCGGTGCCTTGCACAGTAAATACAGGAATGATTTACACTAACGGAACTACAAGCATTTGTAATTCTAATATAACTCAATGGTGGGAGATTGGAAGTGATTTAGTTTATACTGGAGGGAATGTAGGCATTGGAACAACAACACCAGACAATTCAATACAGATTGAAGATTTATCCTCAGGTGGTTTTCCAAGAATAAGAATAACAGGAAGTTCTAGTCAAGCAGTATCAATGTTTGGAGATGTAGACTCAGGAGCAAATGCAGAAGTTGGAGGATTATGGCTGTATCAGGACGATTCACTAAAAGTTTTTATAAGGGCTTCCGGTGGTGAGAGTTATATAAATACAGGAAGAAACTTTGGATTTGGAAATACAAATCCTAATGCTGGTTTACATATAGGTGACCTTTCTGCTTCATCCGGGCATTCTGTAACCGGGATTGAAGATGTCTTTATTGAAGGAAAAATAGAAGTTGATGGTGGTGCTTATTTTGATAGTGGTATTGTTATAGGTGATGGCGATTCATTTAACTTTGGGGATAGTAATGATGGTAAAATAAGATATGATACATCAGACTCTAATGCTAAAGTTATTACAATTACATTAGACCCGACCCAGGATTCCCCCAATAATGTCCCTGTAATTGTATTTGGAGACAACACTGCAGTACAAGCCAACCTTGGATTCTTTGACGGCGTTACAGACCCATCAATAGCTATTATTTCAGATGATTCTTCAAGTTATTCAAGACTTTACACAGGCAATGGCAACAATGTGTTTAACATCGATGTTAATGGAACAGAAGCAATGACAATAGATAATTCAGGCAATGTTGGTATTGGAACAAACTCACCAGACTCCATATTTCATATTAAAGCAAATATTCCTGGAACTGTTGGCTCACACTCTGCAGGACAAATAATTATTCAAAATCCTGCTGACAATAATAAATCTAATGTAGTTATTACGGCTTATGAATCAGATGGCAGTGGAAATCCCGACCAACAACTTTGGTATCTTGGAAGTTCATCATCTAGTACTGAAGATATTATTTTATTGAATCGAAGAAATGCTAAACTTCACCTGGG
>SDBU01006572.1_pt1 | contig 13634 bp, 15 predicted proteins | sample 2277071 | NCBI WGS metagenome assembly SDBU01 (sample SAMN10397929, study PRJNA504765) | marine sediment metagenome | isolation source: marine sediment core GS08_GC12, 126 cmbsf | place: Arctic Ocean: Gakkel Ridge, Loki's castle | collected 2008
GTCGTTTGGAGCGTTCAGTATATGATTGTCCAAGAGCCACCGAGATTCCTAGGAGTATAGAGGATTTGCCTGAGCCGTTAGGACCGCAGACTACGTTGATGCCCTTTTTGAAGGGTATCCGCGCATATTCGTAGGACATGAAGTTTTCCAAGATTACTTCTCGAATCAGCATCTGCTATCTGGTGCCTCTCATTTATTCAGGAATTAGTGGAAAGTTCTTCTCCTATTAAAGGAATTATGCGACATAAACACAAAAAGGAGAAAATTAACCTTCCACTTTTCGGTTCAACAAACAGTGAATCAAGCGGATGCTGTGTAAAACCTTTTATTTTTTCTCAACCAATTATGGTATGTGAACAAAATATGGTAGACCATACGATTGTGCACTTTGATATTCCCGCAAAGGACGTATAGAAACTGAAAAGTTCTACTCAGAACTCTTCAACTGGAAGATCTATCGAGTCCCTGGACCCATAGATTACTGGCTGATCGAAACTGTTCCGGTGAACGAACAAGGCATGACTGTTAGACCCGGAGTGAATGGTGGAATGTACAAGAAGGAACACCCCGAGCTTAAACCAGTCAATTACATCCTTGTTGAAGACATTGACGAGTACATCCAGAAAATCAAGCAGCTTGGAGGCACCATAACACAACCAAAACAGGAAGTTCCCGGCGTAGGCTGGATTGCACTAGCATAGACCCCGAAGGCAACTCATTCGCCATCATACAAAACATGAAATAAATTCCACAAAAAATGGCTGACACTGGAAGGGCTAATCTAAACAAACTGCCAACACGGCATATTAGGAGACTAATAGTTAGTTTTTACTTAGAATATTAGTAACCTATAAATATGAAAGACCCTATTTTAAACATAGGTAAACACGTTGAAGGGAGATAAACTACTCAAATTTGTAAGTGTTCAAAACTGGTTAAACAGTTTAGACCAAGTGCCGAGAAACCAAAAAAAAGGAGGACTTACAAAAAATGCTAAAGCGATGCGATTAGGTAGAATGTGGGAATACACCAACGAAGGAAAGCTCAATCCCGACGATTTGTTACAGGAAGCGCAAGAGGACATTGAGAAAGCAGGTCAACGATTGAACAACTATTTTAAAGAAAAACTGCTAAAAGTGTCCAATAACTCAGCAATAACTTTTCTCTGTTACTTGCGTGGATTTTACACGCATAATAACTTGACTTTTCCAAAAAAATATGGAGTTCCGAAAAGTGACGTCAGTAAAGTTACTCAACGAGATAAAAAAACTTCGTTTTACAAATACAATTCTAAAAAGGACAAAATTGAGTTTAGAAATGGAAACCTACAACACTTTGTTCAAAACTTGAATCTTAGGGACGGAACTATTGCATTGTGTCTACTGAGTACAGGAGCTGACGCAACTGACATACTGAACTTGAAGGTAGGATTTGTTAAAGATGGACAAGGTAAAATAACTGAAGATAAACGCTTGTTCTGGCACAGTAATCGAGCTAAAACAGGGATACCATTCAAGACTTTCTTCAGTGAGGAAGCTACAAAGTTTCTAAAGAGATACGTGGAACAAGAAAGAGTAAATGCAAATGATGATGAACCATTATTTGTTCAAGCTGGAAGGGAATATACACGTAAAAACCCAATAACAAAAAAGTTGGAAACTATTACTAAAGTTGAAAAATTTAATGCTCACGCACTATCAATAAACTTCCGTGAAGCGGCTAAAAAAATGGGTTACACTAAACAAAATGAAGCAAGTCCATTCCGTCCCAAAAGGTTTAGGCACTTATTTCGTACAGCTTGTGCAATTACACAAATTGATAACGGATTAACAATGGCATTCATGGGTCATACTGGTGATACTTCCTCAAGTTATCTGGAACAGGACAGTTCAATATTTGAGAAAATGTATGTTAAGATTGAACCTTTGCTTACTGTGTTTGGAGTCAACCAAAATGTAGTTAATGAAATGACAAAGGAGGTCAGTGGACTAAAAAATGAAGTTGCAGTTCTTGCTAAGGGCGGGGAAGCAATTACAAACAGGACAACTGAACTGGAAACTGAGGTAAAAGACCTAAAGGAAAAACTCGAATGTGCAGTTGCATATCTTTGGTCACTAAAGGCAGAAGTTGAGGAAAAAGAAAAAGCTGAAGCTGAGGAAGACTTCCATAAACTAATTGACGAGATAAACAAAACACACCCGATACCAAAGGCTACCAAATCTATCACAACTACATACGAGAACATGAAGGACTAGACGGAAAAACACCCGCAGAAGCATGTGGAATCAAAATAGAAGGAAAGAACAAATGGAAGACTTTAATCCAAAATGCAAGTAAATAATGAAGCTAAAGGATTCAATAGAAAATCTATTTTTACTAATACCCACTCTTTTTAGTAGAGTGTCATCTAAATGTCTCCAACCGATAAAGAAATAATAAATAAAAAATTAATTGAAGTAAACAAATTACTTCAGGAAAAATTAATTGAATTAGACAAATTAGTTCAGGAAAAACTTGCTAACTTACTAAACATCCAATTGTCCATGACTATGTTGCTCTTAGGAATAATAATAGGAGTAATTGGTAATCTTTTTGCATCATACATTATTGAGTTCCATTTGTTGATTATGGGGGAAAATACGTTTTGGGGACTTCTACTTGGAATTATTGTTTTTGGTGTTGTACTAAAATTTTCAACCCGAAGTTTTAAAAAAGATTTGGAGCCATTAGAAATCGCTATTTCTAAAATGAAGGCTACCCAAGAAATGATAATAAAAGAAAGAAAAACTCTCAACACCAATAGTGACGCTTCGTAGACTTCATTAACAGAAAAGGTAACAGAACTTGAATAGACTTAAATGCTTACGAGTACACACGCATTTTTGGGGGATACAATATTAATTTCTAAAGGAGGGATAAATCTGAGTGGAAAAACAAGCCATCAACTTTACTGGATTATTTATGGTATCAGCTTTGCTTTCTTAGTGCAAGTGATGTATGATTTTTTTGGAGAACCTGTTTTCACAGCAATTATGCCAAAACAATGGTGGGGTATTATAATGACTACTGTTTTTCTGTCGATGATGACTATTTGGACTTGGCGATCAAGATAGCGTGTGTAAACAATCCAATTTGATGGAGTTCACAAAATGGGAAAATATTAGTTTGTTCATCACCCGACAGTTAACATGGTTTCATGTCACCCGTAGAGTTAACGGAACCTGTAATAGAAATCATGTTTCTATGACATGACACTTAACTTAGCAGTATCGGTCATAGGAAAGGCTTTTGTCTGCAAATCCCCAAATGACTAGGTGAGGAGCGTAAATGCTTACTTATTCTTTAGAGGTGAAACTATGAGTGAGGAAGAAAATAGGACAGAACTGACTGACTTTATCAAAGATGTTAAGAAGCAGGTGAAAGATAGCGAAGACCCACGAAAAAAAGGGTTTTGGATAGGTAGCACAGCCGTAGAACTAGAGGTTGATGCGGTATCAGAAAAGAAAGGGGAGGTCGGAGTCAAAATATGGGTTCTACATGGAAATACAGGAATGACTAAGAAGAAAGGGCGGAAAATCACAATTAAGATGGTAACTCAATTCTATCCATCATATAAGATCGTAAGGGACATTGATGAATTAGAAAAAGCTTTAGGATGTGGATATGTAGACCCAGAAAAAATAGAAGAGAAATGTTGGATGCTAAAAAAATATGAACAATAGACGCTCTGCTGAATCTAAGGATACTCAAAAACCTTCAGCAACCGATTTTTGACAGGGTTATTCATCAACCGAAAGGTAACAGCTTAATGGAAATGTCTAATCAACCGAAGAGGTAACAGAACCTTCAAAAATGTTTAAAGGAACTCAAGAGTAAATAACTCAAATTTTTTGTTAAAGTCCCAAAGCGACTATTTGGGACTTCTGCTAAATGTTTATACGATAAAGGAAGAAGTAAGTTGAATGTTTTGGACATAAATTATTTCTGTGTAAAATGTAGGTGTTATCACAAAAAAAATCCCACATTATTGTACCGCCTAAGATGTTTACTAACCCAAAAATTCCTTTAATGGAAGAGTGATAAAGATGAGTCCTAAACTTTCTATCTGTCAACCCTTACTTGATGAAGAAACTAAAGTTCAATAGCATTGAAAGACTTCAAGACTGATTAAAGGAACTCAATAGTGAATAATCCATTCATTTTTTAATTAAAAACTTATTTAGTACTTCCGTTTATAATTAAAAAGGAGATGTTATAGTGGGTGGTAAAGGTTCAGGACGCCCGAAGAAACTTAAGTCAATCAAATGCACACAAAAAAAAGACTATAATCAGTACCACCGCGAATATTATCATCTGAAATTAAAGAGGAAGAAGAAATGAGTATGTCAAAGATGAATGTATCATCAATTCTGTATCCCATTGTCGGGCTTGTTCTAATTGTTGTTGTAATGCTTGTACTTTCAACATCTGGGATTATCAGTAATAGTGACGTAAATGACGCTCTTGGAGATTCCTCGATAGAAATAGTATCGATGATTGGCGTCCTTTCTTTAATCATCGTTGGAGCAGTAATAACAAAGAAAAGATAATCATAATCATATAAAATTAAGAGGATGAAAAATGAAAAAGCCAAAACGAGTTGTGGCAGGTAAAAAAGCGGCTACAACATGGGCTGATAGACAACAAATTATCCGTGGAATGAAAAAAGCAGGAAAAACTGACATAGAAATCAACTCTTATTTAAAAAAGAGTAAACTTTCACTATTGAAACTGTATGAAAGAAGAAAGAAAGGAGGAAGATAAAATGAGAAAATCCCCTATTAAACACAAAGTCCGAACACACAAAAAGAAAGAAAAAATAGTTCAAAACTATGTCAGAGGTGATGGGAATTCTCCAAAACTCGCAAAACCAACTATTGCCAAGCTCAATAAACCGAAAGGTTACACAGTGAATTTTAAATTCTCTGATAAGCCAGGTGACGTGGAAACGGTTAAAGTTATTTCCACCACATATCTTAAGGCATTAGATGAAGCGTTCGAGGAAAAGCTTGATGAACGTCTACCAACTGAAATTCAAATCATAGATCCTTCAATTGGTGAAATTCTTAAGTGGGCAGGATCCAGAGCTCTTAAATATGGTAAAACAGCGACAAAGAAAATTGCAAAAGGAGCTTATGATAGTGCGAAAAAAATGGCAATGAGTAAAGTCTCTGACTGGAAGACAAAGAAGCTTATTGAAGACGCATATAGTGAAGACAAAGGCACATCAACCCTAGCTAGAGCTAAATTGAAACGCGATTACCCACATGTTTGGGATATAATCGGGCTCTCGAAAAAGAGCTATGGGACTCCAAGAAAAAGATACAGAAGTCTAGAAAACTACAGATATCAAAATTGAAGTGAACTGAATGGGGAAACGTTACTTCACAAAAGACAAATTTGAAGAGAACGGAATTATCTTTTTCTACCTTGGAACCAGGAAAACAAAAGCAGGAGCGATGAAACTTGTTTTTAAAGAAAAACTTAAAGCCAAAAAAAGTGGCAATGTGAAACTAAGTTTTAGGTTAAAAAAGAAAGGTAAAAATTACAGGACGTACGCAGGGAGGAAATCTCCTTGGTAAGAAAATCCCCGATAAAACATCATGTAAGAAAATATCAAAAGAGGAATGAGACAAGGGTTAAGGATTATGATAGAGGTAAAGGGAAACGTCAAGAGAAACTTGCCAATCCAAGAATTAAGGCTAAAGAAGACAAGAAAGTGATAAATCGATACCATGCAACTATGGAATATCTTAAAGGTCAGAAAGAGAAATTCAAAGTTACGGCTAGATCATATCCAGACGCTATTGAAATAGCGCTCATGTCACGTGTAGAAATCACACCTCCAAAGCGAATTATAATAAAAAAGATGAGATAAACATGACCTCATTTCGAAAATCTTTATTAACTCCAGAAGTTGAAGAAAAGTTTAGGAAAGATATGCACCCACTTTGGCTAGCTGGAATGTCAGGATCAAAAATTGCTAAAAAATTAGATTTTGAAGTTATAGGCTCACCACTTGAAAAAGTAAAATTAAATTATCCCTATTTTTATCGACTGAAATGGCAGAAACAACACATTAAAGAACCTAAGAAATATCCACTAATTTTCCTTCGTAGAAAAGATCCAGCTTTTGAAATAGGTTATCAAAGATATAAACATCACCCAGATGACTTAGGTGTAATATCTCAAGATGAATTTATTGAAGCACTCAATGAAAAGATACCTAAACCTTCAGAAGATATGTGGTGGCAAGATTCTTTCACTGCAAGAAGAGCAAGGGCATATTTGATAACTCATTTTTATGCGCCGTTGAGATGCTCAGAAATTAGGGAGTGTAATATTCGTCATTATGAGTTAACAGATGAAGTGTTAATTATGCATCTCTTACGTAAGAAGAAACACCACAAATCTACTGACAGAGATGAACCTATGGAAATTCCACTAAGTTGGAGACTCATGGATGAAGTAATAGATTGGGTTCAACCTAAACGAAAAGAAGAAACCAAATACAAAAAATGGACTGAAGAAAACAAAGAAGCAATTAAAGAAAATCAAAAAAATAAGTATAACAAAGAGTACACTAAAAAAGATGAACTTCAATATAATTGTCCTTTTGGCTTCTCTGAAAGTACTGGAAGAAATTATGTGCGAAAAATTTTCCCAAATCGTTTTCCGCACAACTTCCGTTTCAGTTGGATTACCGATAAAATTAACAGGTTTCCAATAGTGAAGATATCACACATTAGAGCTAAAACTTATTTGACATATTCGGCAATTGAGAGTTATATACTAACTGAGAAGAAGAAGGCAAGAGAACTAGACAACTTACTAACTGAGGAATACACATAAAATTATAGATTCTGATTAGAATTCTAAATCTATCTATAATTTCTAAATTTTTCCTTTATTTAAGCCTCTTTAAGCCAAACAAGCTTTTTTAAGGGATATTGGAATTCTATATTCTTTCACTTTTCAGTTCACTTTCTGATTCTCTTAATTTAGAATGAAATCCAACATGAAATTTTAATATAGAACCACAAATCTAACATAGATTAGATTAGAATTCTATGTAAATTTATGTTGTATTTGTTATATTTTACAGAAAAGTCCTTCTTTTGTTGTTCTTTTGTAGAAACAAGGAAGGTTTAAGTATTGTATAATGTAAAGTATAATTTATATGATTTGCCTTCTTACTCTTTTATTTTATTCTTTTCCATCCTTTCCATTATAACATAAGAAATATATAGGGTCGAACCCTCCTTCTGGGTTATTCCAACACTTGTGCAACATAGGAACCCCTCAAACGTTGTATGTGTGAATAGACTTCTGTATGCCTTTAAAGTTCAACCTAGTTTACGTGTAACCCCTGTGACAAGTCATCGTTCACTTTAAAGTTTTGGATTCTTCAGAATGTAATACAAGAACTAATCTGACCATCAAAATATATCAAAAGTCCAACATAACGACAGCCACATGATGTCTAGTCTAGGCTATGTAAACTAACTAAGAAGTGGCAGGTGTGGAACAAGTGGAAAGGATAACCAAAGGAGTATATTCCAACATAATTTTACCTGCTATAAGCCAATAATGAAACACATGTTCTCTAATTTCTATCCAATCTTCTTTTTTTTGCAATGTTGGATTGTGGATCCAACTCCAAACCTTGTCTCGGATATCAGTGTCAAGTTCAATGAGTTTTCCAAATTCGGGATGATTATTAGGTGCAACAATAATTCCATTTTTAACCCTTTTTTTCGTAACAAAAGATGGAAGGGTTTTCATCAAAAGCATTTTTCCTCTTCTAATTTATTTGTTTCAGTTTCTTTCTTTGGTTTTAATTTCATTCATTTCACCTACTAATATGCGCGCGCGTATGCGGTCCAATTACACTTCTTTCCATGTTCCATTTATGAGGTCAAATTACTGAATTCCTTTATCATCTTCTTTAAGTTGATAACTCTAGTAGACAATGGAGTTTTAGTAATAGCATATTGTCCTGCATTTCTAATCCACACTCTTTTTTTATGTGCAGATTTGTCGGCAAGTATTGATAGATGCAAATCAAAGCAAGTTCTGTTCATATTACACATTTTGCACTTGTCAGGGCAGTCATGGACAGCAATCAATGTCATCTTCTCACTATCACTCGTCACAATCTTTCCATCCTCGTTAATTGGACAAGTCACTTCCCAATTTTTGAAGTATTTACATTCTTTGACATCAATAGGATTATGGTCAAAACTAGTCATCTTTATACCCCCTTACTCGGAACTAAACCAAATTGCGCGCGTGCGCTATCAGCAAATTCTTGAAGTTTTTCAGTAATATCATCTGGTAATAACATCACGTCATGAAAAAATTTGACTGTTCCTGGAGGTGGTCTTTTAGCTACATCAATAGGTTTTGACAGATATATCTTAACTATGTTCTTTTTAATTCGGCATTTGACTAAGGTAAAATCGTTGTCGAGTATATTGAATTTCGAGGTTACTGATTCACTCAGATACATAGGAAAGAACTCATCTCCTTCTTGACTTTCATTACAAATCATAATGACATTTTTAGGAACATCAATACTATCATCTTCTGGCAGCTCGACAGTAACTTCAAGGTTAATTGAAACTCCTGCTAACGATCCCTTCTTGTCAAACATATCCTCAGCTTTATGTATTCCAAAATAACCTTGGGGCATATGAGATAATGCAAATCCAAAAGGAAATTCTGATTTTCCATTATGAAGGATTATTTTATCTTTTTTTCTAATTTTGTTTTTTATTGGTTTTTTTGTTAATACTTCTAATTTATGTGTTTCAATTTCTTTCTTTGGTTTCAATTCAATCATCTCTACCCATACTATATTAAATGTCCGTAATCATATGTTTTTACAGACATTTCATGCCGAAAAAAGATGGTGTTAGCCCAAAAAACCTGAAAAAGATTTATTGGATAATATGCACTTTACAAATAAAATCACATTTAGAGCCAATAAGAAAAATTCAGGTGAAAAAAGCCCTAGCTATACGCACTATCATCGGCGACCCTTTTACCTCTAGCCACTATACTAAAGTTCCTTCTGAATATGCACTAGACAAGTTAATGACAAGGGCTTTCCCTAAACTGGTTTATAACGAAAAAATAAAACAATACCCAAAAGACTCTGGTTATTATTGGCTACCGTTATGTCTTAAAGAATATAAAGAACATAAAAAAAGGAAAAAAGATTTCCAGCTACAATTGAACCTTAAGGATAAAGAGATAGCTAAAAAGGATAAGGAATTAGCCCAAAAAGATGATGATTTAGCCTTTGCCAAGACCTTCCTTCATGCAATAAAATTCTGCAGGACAGATGAGGACTGGGAATTATTGAGTGTCTTTTACAGAAAAATGAGGGACAATGAAAAGGCTCACATTGAAAATATGGAGAAATATTTGAAAGAAAATCAAGAAGCATTGGAGGAAGACCAGAAATCTAATGCTGAAATTTCAAAAGAAATTCCGAGAAGCCATGTAACAACTACCCAAAAAGCCAAAATGGCACTTAAATTATTACGACAGAAAAGAAGTTAGCAAAAGAAAGACAAGAAGCAACACATGTGAAAGGAATAAAAAAAGCAGTAACGCTAGCCAACGAGTTGGACGGCGTTGGAAAATCTATAGACTTAGCGGCAGAACAAGCAGGTATCTAGGGTGAAACAATGATTGGTATTGCTCTAGCAAAGGATATGAACGAATAAAGTTCACAACTTTTATTCGTTAGAACCAAGGATTCCAATTTTTCTAATCCACCTCCCAAAAACTAAAGTTCCTTACGTTACTTACATTCCTTACGTTTCGCAGAAATATCCTTCTTTATGTTGAAGTGTTGTCAGGATCACAAGATTCTTTTAATTAAAATCTGGTCTGGAAAAATATTAACACAGCCACAAAAAATTGTGATTTAGATATTTGATTAGTATACACACATAGTCATATATCTAATCCACATTAATTTGTGGTTTTGTTAATATTTTCGGTGACCAAATCATAGAACAACGCTCCTCTTTTCAAAGTTAAACGTTCACTCTTTTTAACGAGCCTTAGAACTGTTCTGTAAGACCAATCTTTGCCGATATCAAATCGTTTCGCAAATGCTTTATCCACTTCATATGCACTAACTGAACTTCTTTCTTTTACAAACTCTTCGAGCCATTCACTTCTTTCCAAATCCATCAAATATTTTAGGTCAATACTTCTATCCACGATAATTCCCTCCTTTTCAATTAATTTAGATACCTTTCCATAATCATAAATATGGATTTTCCTCGAATTTAAATAAAAAAGTCGAAGTTCATTATATGCTTCATCTTCCTCCCTTTTCTTACGAAAAGCATCAAGTTCAGGGTTGACGTAATGAAACCGACCGTCTTTCTTAATAGTTTTCAAACTTTTCGGTCGATATCCGTTCCATTGGAAAAACTCATATGCAATATTTTCTTTGTCAATAATAGGTGAACCAACAATAATTCCAGTATCACAGTTTCTAAAATTAGTCGAACCTTCAGAATTGTATCTTGTTTCAATCTTAACGTTCTTGAACCTTTCTGGAACGTACTGTCGCATTTCTTTTTCGAGTCTTTCTTTTTTCTTTTCTTTTGAAAGTTTATCAAATATTTCAGGCTTGTTTATGATTACGCCAATTATTGGGTCAATGTTATCTTCATGTTTTATCATCCTATCATTTGTGTCTTTGATGAACTTTCTTGTTGAAGGATTTTCTAATGTTTTCCTACAAAATATTGTACCACAGTTTGTTATTTCATGAATCTCTGTGCCACAGTCAACAATTTCAGGTTTAAGTCCGTCATCTATGAAATTGATTTTTACTTCTCTTTCTTTGTAGTAACGGTCAGCCAAAGATTCTATGAAACTACTATTTTTTCTTCCTTCAATAATAGTGACTTTAGTTTCCTTTTCATTCTTAATAATTTCATTAAGAAGATTGTAAAGTGTAGGTGAGGAAAACTGTTCACAGTATTCATAAACTCTTGCCTGTTTACAGTAGGTGTCAATGTCATCCACTGAAACCATAAACCATTCATGATAACTCGAACTGATTTCTTCCCAGTCTTCTTCCTTCGCTTCCTCAACAATTTTCTTAATATTTTTTTCATATATCCAGCCTAATCTTTTTATAAGATATTCATAGGCAGGATGATTATTCAATTCTTTAAGAGTCATTCTTCTGTCAATTCGTCCGACATCACTAACATCATCTAAATCAATCAATCTTTGAAGTTGAAGCTCAATTAAACCTCTTTTTGGATGCTCATTTATATCTAAAATACAGTTGACAATAACAATTTCATCAGGATTAAATTCACCTATTTTCTTAGTGCGACCATATGCCATTGGTGCTAAAATAACTTGAACGTCCTTGAGGTTCTCAAATTGGTTTTGGTACGGACAGTCTTCTTGAGGAAACATTTCAAGACTTTTACATGTCATACAGAAAAATTTGTTTGAAAGTTTTTCGAAGCGAACGAGTCTTTCAATTATCATTCGGTGCTTTCTTAAGATCTGAGGATATTCATTTCCTCGAAGACATGGACACCCATTTTCACTTTTTAGTCCCCACCAATGTCTGATTTCTTCATGTGACAAATATTTTAAGAGTATTCTTTCAATTTGATAAAGGATACCATGTGATTGTGCAACAAATACTGTTATCCTTCCAGATTTTATTATTTCTTCAATTTTTCTTTGAAGATTTCCTATTTCTGGTGAACCACTTTGAAGGTAAATATCAATTTTATCCAGAATTGAACACCACCTGTCGCTTAGTCATTGATGATCAGCCTATGTCACCACTGAAACTGTAATCAACGTTGACTACTTTCCAAGTTCGATAGTTTCATCAGGTAAATGTGGGTTTTTCACAATAATGAACTTAGAACCATTTGGACGAGTATCTGGCATTCCGTATCTAGGATTTTTGTTCCATTCGTACCTAACGATTGTTCCCTGCTCAACTAAATACTTCAAATTATCCGAAACTGAGGTAAAATTGTGTTTAAAACCACGTTCTATCATTTTAGGGTAAAGTTCCTTCCATCGCATTGAAATTCCTATGTTTTCCTTGAATACTACCGTCAAATGAACTGCTGTAATTCTTTCGTCTTTTTTGGGCAATTTTTTACATCACTTCCTATGTACTGTAATGTAGTAAAGTATTTAAGTTTTTCATTTAAATTCTTAAATTCATATGAATCTGAAAAGGTATATTCCAAAAAAATTTAAGGACAAAATTAATTTTTTCTACTCAATTTTTAATTCAATTTCCGATATGTTACTAAATTTTAATTAAATACTTGATACATTTATTCTATCAAAACTGAATAGATAGACCAATCATTTATATTTAATTAAAGATATAGTGTCCTATGGTGACAAATATGGAAAACAAATTAGTAGTAGAAGAAAAAATTGAAGAGACCCTCACAATTGAGGAAGTCAACAAAACCCCCGAAATTGAAATCGAAGCCCCACAAATCGAAGCAAAAGTTGAGAAGGTCAAAGTCCCAGCAAAGGTGAACAAATCCAAGAAGCCTGTAAAGAAAACCGAGGAAAAGCCCGCAGTTCCAAAGCCTGTAAGAATTGAAATAACTGAAAAATTGTTCTTAAAGGCAATGAAGAAAGTAAAGAAAGGTGAAGAAATTTGCATTACTCCTTTGTATCAAGCTTACGACAAGTCAGGTGATAGCTTCAAAAATCATACCCCTAGCAAGGTTAAAACCAAAATCCGTGCTTTTGGCAAAACCTTAGTGGAAAAAGGCATCATAAAAATGGTTCGCGCAAAGCAAGGCAATTACTTTGTTTACAAACTAGTCAAGTAAACTGGCACAGAATAGCAGTCCCAGAGGTGGGAATAAATGAACCTACCCGTATTAATTTTGTGTGTAATCGGCATTGCTATATGAATTTATGCAATCTATTCCATATACCAATACCAAAAATCAAGGTGAATTAGATGCTCAAAGAAAAAGTCATCAATTATGGTAAAGGAGCATTCTTTATTATGCAACAAGAAACAGTGAACGCGATACTGAATGCTGTTGATGATTACAGGGTAAAAAGGCTCATCAGAAAAACACAAAGTCCGTTCATGTCGGAAAGAATACTCGCTAAAGCTCGACTCAAAGAATTTCATCCCTACGTCTTTGATATGTTGGATGTGAAAAGATAAATGAATAAATTGAAAGAATATCTACGTGATGCTATGGCTTTGAGGTTCCTTTTTGACTCTCAAGACTATGCTAATAAACTGCAAAGCTGAATCAAAAACAATTTTTTTCTCGAAATTGTACAAAGTTCCTGAAAACCAAATTTTGGACAGTTGTAAATTTATTAAAAATTAAAAAAGGCGGAAAAACACAGAATAGCCTTCCTCAAGGGATATTGTTTGATAAGTCGTAACAAGTTTTAAATTTCTATAGCTTGGAAATAACCAAGTATGGATCGAAAAGAGATTGATAAGGTCTTTGAATTATGTCTCCTGCTTGCAACAGTTATAGCCGCCGCAGAACTCCAATATGCAAGCTTTGTTTACTCTCAAG
>SDBU01006573.1_pt1 | contig 13633 bp, 12 predicted proteins | sample 2277071 | NCBI WGS metagenome assembly SDBU01 (sample SAMN10397929, study PRJNA504765) | marine sediment metagenome | isolation source: marine sediment core GS08_GC12, 126 cmbsf | place: Arctic Ocean: Gakkel Ridge, Loki's castle | collected 2008
GCAATTTTGGTTATCCTGTGTAGTCTATTTTGGTTTTGGTGTATTTCTACAAGCTATCATGGTGCATATTGTGCCACATGCTACTGAGTTGGGAATTTCAGCAACAGCGGCTGCTAATATTTTTATCGCTATTGGTGGACTAAGTATCGTTGGCAGGATTATAATGGGCAGTGTTTCTGATAGAATTGGCAACAGGCCAGCTCTCATCATCTGCTTCGTTCTGACGACGGCTGCTCTGGCCTGGCTGTTAGTAGCTAAAGAGATGTGGATGTTCTATTTGTTTGCTGCTGTTTTTGGCTTTGCTTATGGCGGAATAGCATCTGTGATGTCGCCATCAGTGGCTGAGCTATTCGGGCTGAGTTCACACGGCGCGATTTTAGGGGTTATCGTCTTCACTATCACCATTGGGGGTGCCATCGGTCCGATTATGGCTGGTGGGATATTCGATATTAGGGGGAGCTATGATTGGGCTTTCTTGGCCTGCACTGCAATCAGCGTTATCGGCCTTGTATTGACCACACTTCTAAAACCAACTACAAAAGCTAACTAGCTGTTGCTACACGACCCCACGCTACGGGGAAACATTGTTATCATGCCAACACGATGATATAATATGCCATAAAGGCTTTTTGTATCCATTTCACCGTGGGATAAATCCTTAATAAACAGATGACCTTGAGAATATAAGCCAAAATCAAAAATCTTATGAAGGAAGAGTTACCAAAATGCCGACAACTGAGGAACTAATTGAGGAATATAAGCGGAAGAGAGCCAAAATCGAACAAATGGCAAGCCCCGAGGCGATTGAAAAACGCCATAATGAGGGTAAGTGGACAGCCCGGGAGAGAATAGAGTATTTCTTTGACCCGGGCACCTTCACTGAGATAGGTCTGTTCGTTAAGCACCGGACCGTCCATTTTGGTATGGACAAGAGGGAGATACCGGCAGAAGGGGTGGTAACCGGTTACGGCTTGGTAAATGGCAGACCTGTGGTTGCCTTTGCGGAAGATTTTATGGCTATGGCCGGGACTTTCGGTGAATATCACGGTTTGAAAGAAGTCCGAGCTATTAACTTTGCCAAGGAAATGGGGTGGCCACTTATCGGTATGAACGACTCCGGGGGTGCCCGACTCCAGGAAGGAATGGACACACTGGAGATATATGGGCAGTTATTCCGGGCTCAAATTCTGGCATCAGGCATAGTTCCCCAGATAGCCCTGTTGATGGGTCCCTGCCTGGGTGGACAGGCTTATCATCCAATAATGCAAGACTTTATTATCCAGTGTCGGAATACCGGCTTTATGGGAATTGCCGGCCCTGATTTTGTTAAGACACAACTCGGCGAGGAAATCTCACTCCAAGAACTCTCCGGCTGGAAAGCACATGCTGTTAAATCAGGACAAACCCATATCGTAGCTAAGGACGATAAAGATGCCTTGGACAAAACCAAGGAACTCTTATCCTTCTTTCCATCCAATAACCGGGAAATGCCGCCTCGTATTCAGACCAGTGATGACCCGTGGCGAAAATGCCCGGAACTGGATACCATAATCCCCGACCAATCGACTCAACCCTATGATATGTATAAGGTGCTTAAGGCCATAGCCGATGACGGCCATTTCTTTGAGATAATGAGAGACCATGCCAGGAGCGTAATAACCGGTTTTGCCCGATTTAATGGGCGTCCGGTGGGTATTTGGACAAATCAACCGATGTGGGCAGCCGGAGTTATTGATATTGATGCCTCTGACAAGGGAGCAAGATTTATCAGATTTTGTGACCTGTTCAACATCCCAGTAGTTGCTCTTGCGGACTGCCCTGGCTATATGATAGGCTCGGAGCAGGACTGGAAGGGTATCTTGCGCCATGGTGCCAAACTACTCTTTGCCTGGGCTGATGCCACCGTGCCTCTGATTTCAGTCATGCTCAGGAAGTCCTATGCCGGTGCCCACTATGGAATGCTGGATAAAGGTATTGGCGCTGACCTTGTCTTTGCCTGGCCTACAGCCAGGGTTACCATCGTTGGTGCTGATACCGCCGCCAGCGTCATCTTCAAAAGAGAGATAAGAGACTCAGCTAATCCAGAAGAGACACAAGCCAGGAGAATACAGGAATACAGTGAGCTCTACGAGAACCCATATCGTGGTGCCGAGCGGGGCTATATTGACGAGATAATAATGCCCAGCGATACCAGGAAGGTCATAAATAGAGCGCTAGATATCCTGCAAGATAAAAATAAGGATAACAAGGCGTTTAACGCTAGACCGTGGCGAAAGTACTCCAATATTAATCTGTGAGCTCCTTCAGGAAGGAATTACTAATTGTATTTCGAAGACTTTAACTTAGGTGACAAGTTTGCTACCCGCTCTAGGATAGTTACTGGTACAGATATAGATATGTTCGCTATTCTAACCGGGGCTACAAATCCAACATTTCTGGACGATACATCTGCTAGAGAGATGGGGCATGAGAAGAGGATTGTGCCCGGCTTATTAATCCTGTCTCTAGGTCTAGGGTTATTATATTCACTCGGACTCTTTGACCACCTTATTGCACTTTTAGGCATCGAGCAGATTAAATTTGTTGCCGCTGTGAACTCAGGGGATAAAATTCAATGCAACGTAGAAATAGTTACCAAAAAGGAAACCAGAAAGAAAGACAGAGGGATAGTCATCGCTAAATGGGACTGTCAAAGCCAGGGAGAGAAGCAGGTGTTAGAAGTAATGAGATTCGTCCTTCTGTTGCAAAAAAGACCTGAAGGAAAGTATTCCCCTGTTAATCTATGAGCACTAGGGGGTAAGATACCATAGAGATAATCCCGGCCATAGACCTTAAACTTGGTAAGTGCGTTCGCCTGTATCAGGGTAACTATGCACAGGAAATAATATTCTCTGATGAGCCAGTTGAGATTGCTTTACAGTGGCAATCATTGGGAGCACCAAGGCTGCATATTGTTGACCTTGATGGTGCCGCTACCGGTGAGCTTTACAATCTAGACATTATTACGGAGATAGCTACCGCCGTATTAATTTCTACCCAACTGGGTGGCGGCATCCGTCGACTGGAAACGATAAAACAACTGTTTAAAGCTGGTGTGGAGCGTGTTATCTTAGGCACCGCTGCAGTAGAAAACGCCGAGCTGGTTAAAGAGGCATGCTATAAGTTCAGCGAATCTATTATTGTCAGCCTCGACGCCCGGGAAGGACATATTGCCATACACGGCTGGCAACAACAAACAGAGCTAGAGACTGTAGAATTCGCCAAATCCATGGTAGAGCTAGGGGTAAAGCGTTTTATCTACACCGATATTAGTCGTGATGGTACCCTAACTGAGCCTAACTTCACCGCCATCACCGAGTTAGTAGATGCAATCAGATTACCAATCATCGCCGCCGGTGGCATCTCATCACTAACCCACCTTAAGATACTAAAACAGCTCGGTGTCGAGGGTGCTATTGTCGGCAAGGCACTCTATACCGGAGACATCAGTCTGAAACAAGCCTTAGCTACTATTAGCTAAAAGGGCTCTACTACACCAAGGTATATCAAGGGGCTGGCATTTATTAAAACGTGTTATAATCATACTAGAGGGGGAAGGTGATGAAAATGGAAGAAAAGACGTCAGATTTAGAGGAAAAAACAACTAGTATAATAAAAACCGGGGAAACGAGCCTGGATGAAACACAACTAGCAGAACAATTATATAACAGTGCGGGATTGGACCCGGTAGTTGATGCAGGGCTGAAAGACTACGATAAACGTCTTCACCAAGAGGATAAGTTGATTAGCAAGGTGTTTGGTCCGCGAGGAAGTGATATAAAAGGCTACGGTGAAGCTGTGGCTAGGAGAGTTGCCTTTGCCATATATGCCCTATTAAATAAGCAGTACGGTGGGAAAGTAGGAGACTTAAGATCGTACCTAATGACACTAGAAGAAGAACGTGACCGGGCAAACATGAAGTATGACGAACTTATGGGAAGGGTAGTTGGAATATTAGGAGACGAGTATAGGGAGTTAAGGACTGATTCTAAAGCATTTATGGAAAGGTTAACTACAACATTAGGAGACGACCTTAAGGAAGCAAGGATTGATCACGAAGCGCTTGCAGAGAGATTAGCTGATATAGATGGTTTAAGATCACAAATAAAGACCCTAGATACGGAAAAGGAACAATTAAAGGAAAAATATGAATCACAAATAGCAGCGCTAAAAAATGAGCATAATGAAGAGGTAGGAAACTTAAGATCACAAATAACTGAGCTTGCTTCAAAGATAAAAGATCTGGAATCAGAAAAAACAACTTTAACAAGTGACCTTGAACAGTTGAGAGACGACTATAACCAACTAAAAACAGCTATAACAACGCTAGCTGGAGAAATCCCATATGAAGAAATAAGTAAAAAGTTAGGAGAGGAGTTATATAGCTTCCTTCTCAAAGATTCAAAAGTACCAGACATGGTAATAGAGGGTGTAGGGAAATTTATTGACTTTAAAAAATATTTGGGAGTAGCTGTTGAGAGAGGAGCTAAAGAAGCGTATAAACATGTAGAAGAAATATTAAGGAAAGGGTTTAAACCTTCAAAAGCGAGCGGGATTAAGGGGGGTAGGTAGATAGAAAATCTACAGTTTAACGAAAAAGGACTTATCCCGGCTATCATTCAAGATGCTGATACCGGCGAGGTGCTGATGCTGGGCTATATGAATGAAGAAGCACTACGCCGAACACTCTCCAGTGGTGAAGTATGGTTTTACAGTCGCAGCCGACAGGAATTATGGCACAAGGGAGATACATCAGGCAATCGCATCAAGGTGCGCTCGGTATGGAAAGATTGTGATAGCGATACCATCCTGGTCAAGGCGAAAGCCACTGGTCCGGTGTGTCATACTGGTAATAAGACCTGCTTCTTTCAGCAACTAACCAAAGAGGAAATAGAACCAAGTCATCAGGAGGAAGTCTGAGCCGTTTCCTCAAGCTGGTCGAGCTCCACCACCTTATTTAACGCCGATATGGCAACATCCAGTTGGCTATCATCCGGCTCCCTGGTAGTCAGCGTTTGTAACCATAGTCCAGGTGCCAAAATAGCCCGCACAAAACCATTTCCAGCATGTCTTGCCCCGAACTGGATAACCTCATAACCAAGGGCAGCAATCACCGGGAGGAGGACAACCCGTGACAGCACCATCAACCATACTGCCGGGCGACCAACCAGGGCAAAAACTATGATAGCTATAATCAAGACAGCAAATACAAAGCTGGTGCCACAACGAACGTGAGCCTTGTTATATTCCTTGACTGTCTCTACCTCCAGTGGAACTCCAGCTTCATAAGCATTTACTGTCTTATGCTCGGCACCATGATAGGCAAATACCCGCTTGATATCAGGAACCAAAGTGACTAACTTAAGATAAGCAATGAAAATACCCAGACGGATAAAGCCCTCTATCAGGTGAAATACCAGGGATGAATTGATATAGGGGTCAAGCAACTTGGTGAGAAAAAGGGGAGTCAAAAAGAACAGACCGACGGCAAAGACCAGGGAAACAGCCACCAGAACCCAAACAAACCCTCCCGAAATTTTCTCTTCTTCCTCCTCCAGAGATACATTAGCTGAGTAGAGCAGGCTCTTAATACCTAGAACCAATGCCTCAATCAAAACAATGATGCCCCGTATTAGAGGGGTTCTCCTCATCCAACCGGTATAGATGGTAGGCAACGGCTGGACATCTAGAGCCATCCCGCCATTGGGACGACGCACTGCGGTTACCATAGTTTTCCGCCCCCGCATCATCACCCCTTCAATGACTGCCTGCCCACCGTAGTAAAATCTCTTGGCCATAGTCCCCCCAATAAACAAAAAGGAGCGGCCTGGTAACCCGCTCCTACCCTTTCGATAGATCTGTTCAGCCTTCCATCTTGTAGCGACGCTTAAACCGCTCCACCCGTCCAGCAGTATCTATCATCCGGCGTTCCCCGGTAAAAAACGGATGACACTTACTGCACAGCTCGACCTTTAGTATCTTCCTGGTTGAACCAGTGGTAAAGGTATTGCCACAAGAACAAATTACCTTGGCATCAGTATAATACGCAGGGTGAATCTTGTCCTTCATATCGCTCAAGTAGCGTAAACGCTAACCTTCCTCCTATCATTACTAGTAGGCTCAAATTTAACCACGCCATCTATCAAGGCAAAAAGGGTATAATCTTTGCCCACACCTACATTATTACCCCGGTGGATGCGGGTACCCCGCTGCCGAACCAGAATAGTCCCCGCGTTTACCGTCTGCCCAGCGTATCTCTTCACCCCAAGTCGCTTGGATTGACTATCCCGCCCGTTACGAACAGACCCACCTGCCTTTTTATGTGCCATCTTAAACCACCTCTCTTAGTTGAAGAAGCTCCTATTCCTCCGCTTTTCCGCTTGCGTAGACCATTCAGACAATCTTATTTGGGTCTTTTTTACGCCGACGAACCTTCTTGGCTGGCTCGCCTGGTATAACTCCTGGCTCGACTATTCTGTCAATAGCCAGTCGAGTATAAAGCTGACGATGCCCCGTCTTCTTACGGTAACGCACCTTTGGCTTATATTTGAAGACGATAATCTTCTTGCCCTTGCCATCTCCTTGCGAGATAGCAATTACCTTCGCCTCCTCAACAGTGGGTGTCCCCGTCGTTACCCGGTCGCCATCAGCAATAAGCAAGACCCTATCGAGCTCAACAGTGTTTCCCTCAGCCACGTCTAGACGGTCTACATCTATAGTCTGACCAGGTGTCACCTTATACTGTTTACCGCCAGTTTCAATAATAGCGTAAATCTCTAGCCTCCTAAGCCTATACATTCTACCAATTACTATGTTAATGTGTCAAATGCTAGCTTCAAGATTGTTCAGCATGCTCGTTAGCCCTTATTTTACCTGAAACCTCTGCCACAGCTCTTTTACTTTTGCTTTTAACTCATCAAGGCCACAATCAGTATTGATTACTGCATTGGCACGTTTGGTTCGCTCCTCTGATGGTAGCTGGGAGCGAATGCGAGTTAAAGATTGCTGTTGAGATAGCCCAACCTTTTCCTGAAGTCGCTTGAGCACCATAGCCTCAGAGGCTACAGTAACCCAGACCTCATCAACTAATGAAGTCCAACCAGCCTCAATCAGGAGGGGGGCATCAAGCACTACCACCGCCACCCCTCGCCGCCGATATTCTTCAAGCTGAGCCTTTACCATATCATACATTCGGGGATGCATTATCTGATTTAGCCGCAATAGCGAATCAGAGTTACCAAATACTATCTCACCTAGCTCCCTACGGTCAATATCGCCATTGCGATTAACAATCTGCCGACCAAAAGTAGTTACTACCTCCCGCCACAGCTCAGTATTGGGCTTGAAGGCTTCATGCCCTACCCTATCGGCATCTATAATAACTGCGCCCAGCTCCGCCAAAAACTGCGCAACCGTGCTCTTGCCACTACCGATACCACCAGTAAGACCAATAACCTTCACTATGCACCACCTTAACCAAGTCTACCTTGCGTTAGCCGGGCAGTCAAGCAATTCTTTATCTACCTCATCCCCCTTGGTTTTTATTATGTAACCCTATCCCCTTTATCCCCTTCCCCTTATCAAGGGGAAGGGGAATTTGTTATAGGATAGAGGCTTCGCCTCTCTCTAACTCTCCTTTTCAAAGGGATAGCCAGAATCAAAGGGGGTGCGGTTGACCCCGTTAGGCTCTGCCCTTAAAGACTTGTCCCCTGCAGTGACCGCAGTAGCCCAGAGGGAAATCTAACGGGGTTGACAAATAATAGCAAAAAGTGATACCTTGGAGCCAACACCTATTGACAAATCACTAATTTTAGGTTATCTTTACAAACAATAGAATAAAGTAAAGGCTGGGAACAAGACTAGTAGGCTTCAAGCGGGGCACAGAGAGTCGGATAAGGTGTGAGCCGATGCTGGCGCAGAAGTTGAATGGACTTGGGAGCCGCAAACCGAAAGCTGCTGCTGGCAGCCGAGTAGGCTTTGCCGTGAGGGAAGCGTTAATATAGCCCAGGGTATTGAATCTTAGAATTGCTTGACTCTGTACCTGATAGAGATGGTCAACTCTAATGTATAGGGTTGATTAAGAAGGGTGGCACCGCAGAAGTGAGCCTCCTGCCCCTTAAAGGGCAGGAGGCTCTTTCAATAAGGAGGTTAATATGTGATTAGGCTACAAAGGTGGTGGTCCCGATGGGGCCGAAATAGATTAGCCAATACAGTACTCTAAAAACTAAAATTCAAAGAAAGGAGAAAAAATTGGAGAGAACAAAGTTTATTCTTGATGAAAAAGACATGCCGACATCCTGGTATAACATCCAGGCCGATTTGCCGGAGCCACTACCACCTCTACTCCATCCGGGCACCAAGGAGCCAACAATTCTTCCCCCACCCCTATTCGCCGAGGCTCTCAACGAGCAGGAGTTCAGCAAGGAGCGCTGGATTGAAATCCCGGAGGAGGTGCAGGAAATATACCGCACCTGGAGACCGACAGTTTTGCACCGTGCCCACCGGCTGGAGAAGTTTCTGGATACTCCGGCCAAGATTTTCTATAAATACGAGGGGACGAGCCAGGCGGGCAGCCACAAACCCAACACCGCGGTAGCTCAGGCTTACTATAATAAGAAAGAGGGCATTAAGCGCATAGCCACCGAGACCGGTGCCGGGCAGTGGGGCAGTGCTATGTCCATGGGCTGCATGTTCTTCGGCCTTGAGCTAAAAGTCTACATGGTCAGGATTAGCTACGACCAGAAGCCCTACCGCCGCATCCTCATGGAGACCTGGGGGGCCAAGTGTGTCCCCAGCCCCAGTCCTGATACTGAGATAGGACGCCGTATCCTGGCCGAAGACCCTGATTCCACTGGCAGCCTGGGCATCGCTATCAGCGAAGCGATAGAGGATGCCTTCGCCCGTGATGATACCCACTACTCCATAGGCAGCGTTGTTAACCATGTCCTGCTACACCAAACGGTAAACGGTCTGGAGGCAAGGAAGCTAATGATGGAGAAGGCAGATGCCTACCCCGATATTATCGTCGGCTGCATCGGCGGCGGCTCAAATTTTGCCGGGTTATACTTGCCCTTCGTAAAAGATAAGATTGATGGAACCAAGCCAGACCTGCGCATCATTAATGTCGAGCCGGCAAGCTGCCCCACGATGACCAAGGGACCTTATACCTGGGACTATGGGGATGTAGCCGGACTCGCCCCTATAATCAGGATGTATACCCTGGGTCATACCTTTGTGCCACCACCAGTCCATGCTGGCGGCTTGCGCTACCACGGAATGGCCCCCATCATCTGCCACCTTCATAGACTGGGTCTGGTTGAAGCCAGGGCTGAGCACCAGCTGGCTACTTTTGAAGCCGGGATAACCTTTGCCCGCACCGAGGGTATTGTCAGCGCCCCGGAACCCAACCACGCCATCAAGGTGGTTATTGACGAAGCCCTTAAGTGCAAGGAATCTGGTGAGTCTAAGACTATCCTGCTGGCTCATAGTGGTCACGGGCACTTTGACATGGCAGCCTACGACGCCTATCTCTCAGGCAAACTTACCGATTATGAATATCCTGAGGAAAAGGTGAAGGAGGCTCTAGCTCACCTGCCCGAGGTACCTGCAACATAAACAGTGAGACGGGGGCTGATGTCGTAACCAGCCCCCGTCTTTGCCTAAATTATGCCCCTGTGCTAAAATAAACACAAGCCATGAGCAGAGTCCGTATAAAATATGCAATAGCCTGTTTTATTTTAGTCCTATCCCTCCTATTGGGAATGGGGTGTGAACTACTACCCGATGTAGACATCACACCGTCACCTAGCCCAGCGCCCACGCCTACTGTTACGCCTACTCCCATTAATCCCGACTGGACTCTACCACCAACAGAAAATAGTGCTCCAGTATTACCCAGTATTGCCGATGTAGTAGCTCTGGTTAAACCATCGGTAGTCGCCATTAACACCGAAGTAGTAACCTATGACATCTTAAACCGACCTCAGACCCAGGAGAGGGCTGGTTCAGGGTGGATTATAGATGAAAGTGGACTTATCGTGACCAACAACCATGTTGTAGCCGGGGCTGAGAATGTTACCGTAACCCTGGCTGACGGCAGAACTTTTCCTGCGGAATCAATACGAACAGACTCTCTTAGTGACCTGGCCATAGTTGAAATTAATGCCCGAAACCTACCAGCAGCTAAGATAGGTGACTCTTCCCAATTGAGGGTCGGGGACTGGTTAGTAGCTATTGGCAATGCACTGGGGCTGGGGATAAGTGCCAAAGAGGGCATTGTTAGTCGGGTTGGAGTCTCAATATCAGTATCAGGACAAACACTAGGTGACCTCATTGAAACCAGTGCCGCTATCAACCCCGGCAATAGTGGTGGACCACTGGTGAATATGAAAGGAGAGGTAATCGGTATCACCAGCGTTAAGATTGCTACGGTTGAAGTCGAAGGTATAGGCTATGCTATAAGCACCGAGACAGCCATGCCCATCATCGAGGAATTAATCCGAACGGGATATATCATTCGCCCCTGGCTGGGAGTAGTGCTGCGAAGTGTAGATGAATTTGTAGTATTCCAATATGACCTGGCAGTAGATAAAGGAGCTTTTATTATCGAAGTGGCCTCTGGCAGCCCGGCGGATAAAGCTGGCATCGAGCCTGAAGATGTCATCGTCGGTCTGGGTGGTCAAGAGATAGCCACTGCTGACGACCTAGTAAAAGCCATCCATTCCAGTCAAATTGGGCAGGAAATAGAGATAACCTTCTGGAGAGGGGAGACTAAAAATACTACTTCTGTGGTACTGGTAGAAAGCCCACCCCGCTAGGTCAGCCTAGCCGCCTCACTCCCAGTAATACCTCATAGCCACCTAGTCTATGCGTTTCAGCGCAGACGTCTTGTTTAGGAATACCTTCAATAAGCTGCCGGGATAGTGTTTCCTGCTTAATGTAGTCGGTAAAATCCGTCATTACCTGTCTGATATAAGCTTCCCCCTGATAGTAGGTAGTAATATAGTCAGCAATATCAAACCCGGCCGAGCGGCGCATGGTCTGAAGTCGGTGCACAATCTCCCGTGCCATGCCCTCCGCCACTAGCTCGGGAGGAATCTCAGTAGGAACGGCTACCGAGTAACCACCCTCTGAACTAATCACATAACTTTTCTTATCCAGACTATCCATATCATCAATAAATTGTAGGTCTTTTATGTTAAGTTCTTCCAATACCTGTGGCTTAACCCTCTCCAAAATCATTCGCTCCCGCATTGAACTAACGCTGACAAAGCAAGTTGCCAGGGGCTGGCGCACCTTAATACCAGCCTGGCTGCGGGCAGCCCGTCCCAGACTTGATATTTTCATCGCCAACTGATTATCAGTAGCCAGTTGTTTATCAATTTTGGCCATATCAGCTACCGGAAAATCAGCCAGGTGCACACTATCAGGAGCCTCAGGAAATGGTAAGTGAACCAGGTTCTGATACATTTCCTCAGCTAAGAAGGGAGTGAATGGAGCCAAAAGTTTTGCCAGCGTAACCAGACATTCATATAGAGTAGCATGTGCTGACAGCTTATCAGCGTCACTCTCACCCTTCCAGAAGCGCCGCCGACTCCGTCGCACATACCAGTTAGACAGGTTATCGACAAAAACTTCTATCTTCCGCCCGCCCTCGGTCGGGTTGTAACCATCCAGTGCCACATCCACATCGATAATAAGCTGATTAAGCTCGGAGATAATCCACCTATCAAGCTCGGAGTGATATATCGGAGTTTCTTCCGAGCCAGGGGTGAAGTGGTCTATATTGGCATAGGTGATAAAAAAGGAGTAAACATTCCACAGCGTAAGTAAGAACCGCCGTACCACCTCGGCCACCACATCCACAGAGAAGCGGCGTACATTCCCCGGTGGGGAAGAGGTGAGACAATACCAGCGTAGTGCATCAGCTCCATATTTATTAATCACTGCCCACGGTTCAACTACATTCCCCTTAGCCTTGCTCATCTTCTCCCCTTTGGCATCAAGGATGTGCCCCAGACAGATAACATTCCTAAAGCAGGGACGATTAAACAAGAGGGTAGAGATAGCATGCAAACTATAAAACCAGCCACGGGTCTGGTCAACAGCCTCACAAATATAGTCCGCCGGAAAACGCTCGTCTTCAAACAGAGTACCATTCTCAAACGGATAGTGCCATTGAGCTATGGGCATTGCCCCCGAATCAAACCAGCAGTCAATCACTTCGGGCACCCGTTTCATCTTGGCACCACACTGGGGGCAGTCAAAGGCCATTTCATCAACAAAGGGACGATGCAGATCTAATGGCTCTTTTAATCCACTAAAGCCAGCCTTCCCCTTCAAATCTTCTACACTGCCGACACACTCATATCGGCCACAAGCTTCACAACGCCATATATTGAGTGGAGTCCCCCAATACCGCTCCCGGGAAAAGGCCCAGTCTACATTATTTTGAAGCCAGTCACCAAAACGCCCGTACTTGATATGCTCCGGATACCAGTTTATCTCAGCATTGCCAGCTAGTAAACCATCTTTAACGGCTGTTGTCCTGATATACCAGGTCTGCTTGGCGTAATAAAGAAGAGGCGCCTCGCAACGCCAGCAGAAGGGATAGGTATGGCGAATCGTCTCACTGCGGTAGAGCAGTCCCCTAGCCTTCAGGTCATCTAAAATAAGAGGGTCAGCATCTTTAACAAATTTACCTGAAAAGGGATAACTGCCAGTGATTATACCCTGCAAGTCCACCGGGTGGACAAAATCCAGCAAATCGTCCAGCATGGCTTGATAGTCCACCTCGCCGTAAGCCGGGGCCACGTGCACGATACCGGTGCCCTCCTCCATAGACACAAAATCGGCAGCAATTACTTTATAGGTTAACTTCTGTTGCTGCTCCTGTAATTTTAACCGCGGTGCTCCTGATACATCAGCTTCATTAATGTACTCTAAACGCCTTCGCTCCTCACCAAACTTGTGAGGATTATACAGCGGCTCATAATTTACCCCAGTTATCGTGGCTAAATCACTACCCTTTAATCTTTCCAGTACCTCACAATCACCGAGTCCCAGTGGCTCTAATCTAGCAAAAGCCAATATCAGATACTCATCATTTACCGCCGCTATAACATAGTCAGCATCATCATCTACCGCCAGGGCAGTATTACCCGGCAAAGTCCATGGCGTGGTTGTCCAAGCAAGTAAATAGGTTGGTTTATCTCGCGAAAGTTCATAAAGCTTCTTCTGTCCAACAGATTCCGATACTGGCGATGGTACAACCTTAAACTTTATGTAAACCGATGGGTCTTCCACATTGTCCTGATAGCCAAGGGCAACCTCATGGGAGCTGAGTGAGGTGCCGCAGCGGGGACAATGTGGCGTAACCTTATAGCCCTGATACACCAGTCCCTTATCCCACATCTGCTTTATTGTCCACCAGCAGGTTTCAATGTATTTATTGTCCATAGTGATATAGGGATGTTTCAGGTCAATCCAGAAGGCAATGCGCTCAGTCATTGCCTCCCACTCTTTAAGGTAACCAAAGACACTCTCCCGACAGCGGGCATTAAATTTGTCAATACCATATTCCTCAATCTGCGCC
>SDBU01006574.1_pt1 | contig 13630 bp, 24 predicted proteins | sample 2277071 | NCBI WGS metagenome assembly SDBU01 (sample SAMN10397929, study PRJNA504765) | marine sediment metagenome | isolation source: marine sediment core GS08_GC12, 126 cmbsf | place: Arctic Ocean: Gakkel Ridge, Loki's castle | collected 2008
GCGTAGGGGAGCTACGATATTGTCAAAAGTTTTGAGCCCGGTAAGTATCGACATTTTACCGGGCTCAATTCTGCGAATTACGTCAAGGTGTATCTTATTTGATAGTCTCACTATTTCATTTCACACCTCCCAGTAATGCCTTTTAAGTGCCTTCTGGCCGCCTGATAACTTGGACATTCCAATCCTTAAGGAAGCCGTCTCCCATCTGTGTGATGATAAAATCGTAGTGGGTATACTCCTTGTCGGGGAGGAGGGGAGTCATATGCGCGGCCAGCTTCTGAGATAAGATAGAGAATGTACGGGCAACGTCCTCGCCGTTCAGCTCGTCAACCTGGAATACCAGGCTCTTGATACGCTTAGGCCTGCCACTCTCCCGATCGGGGATCTCTCGGTCTATAATATAGTCGTCGGTGAAGTGCATCCGGGTAGGGACTCCGGAAACCAGGGCGATATAGTTCATTAAGAGGTAGTAGGTATGCCGTAGGATCCAAGCGGAAGTCGGTTCAAATACCATAGGAAACCTCCCTTTTCAGTTATCAATGCCGACGTCTGGCGTGAGAAGGATCGCCTCGAGCTCGGGAGTTATATCCCTTTTTAGTATCGCCATAGCCACCTCATCCGAGGCAGCTTTGTATACCGGTGCGGCGCCTGGTTTTGCCCTGGCCTCGCTCATCCAGCCTTGCTCGGAGTCATGCCAGACCCGGATAGCCGGAGAGAGGAAAACCATAAACTCACTCATCGGCGTTACGGTCCTGGGGAACTTAAAGCCTACCTGGGCCATCAGCTTAGCCCTTTCACCCTGTAGAGCTACAACGCCCTCGGACCCCGGATCGATACCGAACCTCTCCATGGTTGCTAGAGCTTTCTCGATCTCATGTACTTGCTGCCAGTAAACTCCGCATCCCATAATTCTTACTCCACGTCCAGGATCTCTCTAAGCCTCATCTTCTCGGCCCTCTCAGCTCTGTATTCTGGCGTAAAGTAGTGCTGCCGTTCCTTGACGTACTCTTTTATCCAGTCCTGCTCGAATACTACTACCTCAACCCCGGCGGCGTCGGCTGCCATCTGCATCCAGTCTATCATCCAGGGAACAATCAGCCGGAGTACAACCTCCTGGCCATCATAAAAGGGTAGGTCCGGCGTCCTGGGGATCATACCTCCGTAGTAGGAGAGATCACCAATGCCGGCTTTAATGTCTCTGATCTTGGCCTCAATAATGTAGTAGCGGTCCTTGGTCCACTTAACGGCGTCTACCCGGGGCCGGGTAGGTCTAAAGAGGGCGGCTGCCTTGCCTAGTCCGAGGCGGTCGACATACTCCTGGGGTATTGGCCCGAGCTCCACGTTGAGCTGCCACTCGCCTTCAGGCCACTCATGGAGCATATACTCGGCTATGTAACGGCGCTCTCTTTCTTTTCTGGCCACTTTCACCTCCCAGGTCCGCAACCTGTTGGGGTATTGACATTATTATACCACTGGGCTTATTCTGTCAAGTAATGCGTAGCAATAGCTGAAAGGCTAATAGGAACCAAGTAAAACTAAAGGAGAATTAAAGTGGGAATTCCCGTAAAATCAATAGACGCATCTACAACGAAATGGTCCGAGAACGCCGGTAGAGCAGCTACTGAATTCGGCGTCAATGCCGAGGCAGCTGCCGAGCTCTGGGCTCGCAATACCGCTGGCGCTGCCGATAACTTCCATATGGCAGTTACCGCAGCCAATGTGAAGGAGAGGTTCCGCCGTGGTGTAGTCAAGGCTGGAGCCGCCAAGTTTGCCAGGAAGATAAGGGACGTGGGACAGGCGAGGTTTGGCCCTGGTGTAGCGGCAGCCATAGCAGACTACAAGGCTGGAGCTGAGCCTTACTTCTCCACTATAGCGGCTCTTACCCTGTCGCCTCGTAAACCTCGCGGTGATCCGGCGAACTACAACCGCGTCCAGGAGATCGGCAAGGCCCTTAACGCTAAGAGATTGGCACTACTCGGTGCCGGGGGAGGTTAGTAGATCAGGTTTTTACGATAGCAAGTAAATAACTGGTTGAAAAAGCTATGAAATATCGAGAAGCACAATTACTATATCCCCAGGACATGACCAATGGCGCTGGGACGATCGTTATCGACGTTGACGTCAACAAGCCGATCAGTCGTATCAATATCAAGTTCAAAACGACTAAAGTCCTGCACCACATGACGGATGCTGCCCCGGCTAATATACCCAAGATAGAGCTGGTCGACGGCTCAACCGTGCTCCATGCCCTGAGTGGGCGAGAAAACCAGGCCCTCGGCTATTACTCCCGAAATCATCCAGCTATGGAGCATGGCCAGCACATAGCTCTCAATGCCGAGGAAGATCATTACGTTATCGACTTCGGCCGGTATCTGTGGGACGAGCAGCTTGCCTTTGATCCGCTGCGCTTCCATAATCCGCAGCTCAAGATTACCTACGATGAGAACGTAGCTGACACCAGCGCTGAGGTAAACGAGCTGTCGGTCTGGGCCGAGATATTCGACGAGAAGGTGATCTCACCGCTTGGCTTCCTGATGGCCATTGAGCACTACTCCTATACCCCTGGAGCTCTAGATAGCTTTGAGCTGATCTCCCTTCCGTCTGACCGTCCAATCCGTCAGATCCTTGTCCGGGCTCACGATGAGACGAAATCGCCCTGGCGCAGCATCAACGAAGCCCGTCTCGACGAGGGAACGCTCGACACGATACCCTGGGACTACACCAACCTCGAGGACTACTACCGGCGCATGAAAGGTGTCTGGCGGCCTATAACCACGAATTTTAACGTCGCCCTTGACCAAACCGCAGCGAGGGTATTCTATATCCCGCAGACGGATTACTACGCTCACCTTACCGGGGCTGGCCTCGGGAATAGCGTCATGGAATTCTGGGAGACCTTACTTTCCTCGGCTGGTGGCTACTGCTCCATTATATGTACCGTAAATGGTCAACTTGCCGGGCACGCCTATGGCTACCTGCCCTGGCATTGTTTCCAGTTCCCATTCGGGAAAGAGGATGTTATCGAGGACTGGTATAATCCCGAGGGCAAAAAGCCCAGGCTGCGCCTGAGAGCTGGAAACGCCGGTGCCGGCCAGTCCGATGTCCAGGTGGTACTCGAGGAGCTTTATAAGTATTAGACTCCTCAAAAAGGATGATTAGAGGCTGGGTACCCGGTAGCAAAGCCGGCTCTACTCAGCCTCTTGTCCTATCGTAAAGGAGGGCTATTATGCCATTAAAAGGGGACATACGTCCCTGTCTACAAGAGGAAGTGATCTACCGCCCCCATGACATGCTCCAGCTATTCGACAAAGAGGTAGTAAACAACACTACTCCCCGGATTTCTAATGCCGTTCCGTGTGCTCCCTTCCGTAAGTTTGGGATTTTCGTCTCTATCCTCTCTATCGGCACCCCGACGACTCTCCATGTCGAGGTTGAGTTCCTGGACCGCTGGACTGGCCAATGGTACACCCATAAACAGTGGCCGTTTGCTGCGCTCTTTTGGGAGGATACCGACACAACTCCTAGAATGTATGAGTGCTTTGTCGGGGATGTCCTGGGGAGGGCTATAAGGGTAAAACTAACCGGTACCGACACAGTTCAAGGTGCTACCTTTACGGTTTCTATAGCAGTAGACCTTTGGAATTGAGGCTGATACGGCAGCAGAATAGGGGGTTCGAATGGTTGTAGCCTATGATTTCAGGTCATTTGGTCTAACCTTTGACGGTCGGACTCTATGGGCTGGCGACTTTGACGCTCAACTGATCTGGCAGATAGACCCGGCGACAGGTGCACAAATCAGGTCGATTGGGCCCTACGCCTTTGGCCCCAGGGATCTAGCCTTTGACGGCCGGACTCTATGGGCTGGCGACTATACCAACTCTCTTATCTGGCAGATAGACCCGGCGACAGGTACCCTTATCAGGTCGATTGGGCCCCTCACCTTTCAATCTCAGGGTCTAACCTTTGACGGTCGGACTCTATGGGCTACCGACTATACCAACCGCCTTATCTATCAGCTAGACCCTGAGACAGGAGCAGAAATCAGGTCGATTGGGCCCTACGCCTTTCGACCGCAGGGTCTAGCCTTTGACGGCCGGAGATTATGGATTGCTTCTACTACCGCTCTACTGATCCACCAGATAGACCCTGAGACAGGTACCCTTATCAGGTCGATTGGGCCCCTCACCTTTGAATCTACTGGTCTAACCTTTGATGGCCGGACTCTATGGGCTACCGATGCAACTCTCGATGTTATCTGGCAGATAGACCCCGAGACAGGTGCACAAATCAGGTCTCTCCCATAATGAGGGTGGAATATGCTGTTTGAGACCAGTATTACCATAGCCAAGAACACGACCAGGGAGATACCAAAGGACGTGCGGATGGTGATTGCTAAGGGAATTATTACTGAGTTTAGCATCCTGATCCCTCCTGGCCATGCGGCCCTGGCTCACCTGACCATAAACCACGCAGCTCACCAGATAGCGCCGTCGACCGAGAATATGGATATCCACGGCGATGGCATGCTGCTGGACTGGAAGGAGTATTACGAGTTCTATCAACCTCCGTTCGAGCTGAAATTGCTCGGCTGGAATACCGACGATACTTACCCTCACACCTTCGTTGTCTACTGTGTAGTCCTCCCCAGGAGAGCAATAATAGCCCTGGCTATTGTAGACGCCATCAAGAGTGTTTTCGGGATGCTATCACCGAGACGTATCTTTACAGGAGGTGGCTAAGTGGCACACGGTCAACCTGACTTTGGGTTATATAGGGCTAAACAGACTGTGTATGGTTTAGCTGACGATGCTGAGTTGGCAGCTAGGCTCGGTTCAATAGTTACCTTTGACCGCCGGGGTGATGTGGTATGGCTTGATGATTTTGAGAGTGATGTTTTCAAGTGGCTATTCGCTCAGACTGGAGTCGGAGGCAGCCTCGTAGCGTCTACCGCCAGGGCCAGCAGCGGTGGTTTTTCTGCTTATCTAACAACCGGCGGAGCTTTGGGTAATATAGGGAACATGAGTCACATGGAGCCCTATCCTGTCGTATCGAAAATGGGCTTTGAGATGTCGTTTGCCCTTAATGCCAATATCTCTGAGTACCTCCTCGAAATGTACTTCTTCGATGGTGTTAATTATCATCTGGCTAGAGTCCGTTTTCTTCCTGCGACTTTTACATTAGAGGTAGACCATGGCGGTGTGTGGACACAAGTCGCGACAGCTATCCCGGTACGGATCAGCTTCTACCTGTTTGTTACCTTGAAACTTGTTGCTGACTTTACTGCCGCTATGAAATACGTCAGGGTTATACTGAACGAGGTTGAATATGACCTCTCTGCCTTTGATCTTGACCAGGTACTCAACGCAACCGGGAGACACCTATTAGTTAGACTCCAACTGACGACAGGTGTCGGCTCGAGTCAAGGCAGCTATGTTGAAGATGCTATAATAACTCAGAATGAGCTTTAAGGAGAGGAGATAAGTAAATGGGAGAAGGTTTACTGGTATGGTTATGGGATGATGCTAATAACGTCTGGGTGAAAGCCCCGGCGGTAGTCGTCCCTAAGCGAATGGCAGCCGTAGGTCAGGTTGTAGCTGGAGCACATAAGCTATACTGGATACACATGAACCCGAGCGCTGGTTTATCAGTACTTGTGCTAACCGACGCGATCGCAGGAGGAGCGGCTACCCTTTATGACGATTATCATACTGACAGGGAAGGCCATATTCACAACTTCGAACCGCCGTTCCCATTCTCCACAGGCATTTACCTCGAGACATTTACGAACCTGACCTCGGTATTATTTGGCTACGTATAGAAAGGAGGATCTATGAAAAAGTGGGGACCACAAGATGCAATAGCTTGTATTATAGTCTTAGGCTGTTTTACCCTGTTGATTATGGGGCGAGACAGCTATATCTCCTGGACGCTCCTGGGAGTCGTGGGGCTCTACTATGGAGTAGACCTCACACCATTTATTAAGCTAGGCCGCAATCAGGGTAAAAAGAAGGAGGAGTAAGCTATGGCCGCTGAGTATAAGGTACTAAAGATTGACGAGCTGACCAGGGTAGCTGAGGCCGGAGGTATCGAGCATTACTACCGGCACCAGATCAAGACTAAAGGTGGGGTGGTCCTTACCGTAGATGTAAACGAGAAGGACTTTACCGCCGAGAAGGCAGCTCCGATCCTGTTAAAGAAGGCCCAGGAAGCCGACAAGATCCTGGCCCTGTGAGAACTGATGGGTTTTACTTTACGCATTATCAATGCCCCCTCCGGGTCAGTGTCATGGAAGGCCGACTTTGCCGCCAGGTCTTTTGACTACGATCCTATCGCTGACTCCGGCTGGATGGGGATCTCCCAGGTCTGGGACTACCCTTCTGATCCCAGGGGCGCCACCACGCTCCGTATCCTGATAATTGATGCCCAAAGCGAGCTCCTGCTTTATCCTCAAAACCTGGGACCGGTCAATAATGGCCAGGACTACGAGTACAACTGCGCAACCGGGCAACTTACCGGCATAACTGCCGAGCCGCCCCCGGTCTTTCACCTGGCCTTCGTCGATACTATCTTCTCTGCCGTCTGGGATATTAGCGCCTGGTTCCTTAGTGCTCACCAGGAGGTATCAGGCTGGATCTGGCCATTCTACTACCTCCAATACCCACTCTACGGTTTACACTCGGTCTCCTGGAGTATGCTCACTCCGATCGCTCACTTTGGGGACTGGGCTGATGATGTAGCTGCTAAGGTTAGCCAGGTTTTAACCTTAGAGCAGATAACGGCATACTTTAGCGCCATGCTTACCTACGCGACTGCTGCCTGGGACTGGGTACAAAACGCCACCTGGAACGTCTGGTATATCGTGGAGGACTGGTGGTCCTCCACTCAGTTTATCGTGCTGGGCTGGATTGATACGGCTACTGAGGGCTTAGCTGGCCTCCTCGAAGCCTGGGATAACTTCCGGGTTACTACTCTCCCTACCCTGGTTAGCTTTACCTGGCTTGATACCTGGTGGAATGGCCGGTTGACCGAGGTATCATCACTGATAGACTCTTGGTTTAAGTCCTACGAGCCCTTTTGGGCCGGCTGGCAGGACTTCCGAGACAAGGTGGCTTTATTCTTTGAGGATCCGTTAGAGTTTCTATGGTCCCTATTTGCCGACTGGTTCCTGGGACCGGAGGAGTAATATGACAGCTGGAGAGAGATTTAGGAACTGGATTGATGAGGTAGCCCAATTCTGGGCGAATAGGCTGCGAGACTGGATGGCAGCTTGGCTTTCCTGGGGCCTGGAGCTTATCCTGGATGTTCTAGGTAAGTCATTTGCTCCTAAACTCAGGCCTCTTATTGATACCATTGAGGCTACTGGCAAAGTACCCCCTGAGCTACAACCAATCTTAGACGAACTGAAAGATCCAACGGGTCAGGTATCTGCTATTCTTGCCCAGGCTGGTGGGAGTGCTGCCATTGGCGGTGCCATAGGCATGCTACTTGAGCAACTGTTTGCCGATGTTTCCAGAGGCTTAGCTAGTGTGATGAGGAAAACGTGGATAGACTTACCAACAGTAATGGAAGGGTTCAAACGTGGCACAATATCGCCTGAGCAGCTCTATGATTTCCTTAAGTTTAGTGGGTTCCCAGATGAGCAACACGAAGTTTTGAAAGACTTGACTACGATTAGACTTGACCCGATGTCTATCGTTACTGCCTGGAGGAGAGATCCCGAGAAGTATAACCAGCTCTTTAGCGACCTAAAAGACCAGGGCTGGAGCCCGGGGAGAATAGAGGCCCTTAAGTTTATTACCCTAGTCTATCCGTCACGTCAGGACGGCATAAGATACGTTGCAAAAGAAGCGCTTGAGCCAGAGGCAATCGCTAAATACGGACTCATGGACGAGTTTGACAAGATTGATCTATCGCTATTTAAGCAAATAGGCGTCCCTGAGGAGACGGTAAGGCTTGACTGGATTGCTCACTGGGAACACGCCTCCTGGATGCAGATGGTAGAAATGCTACACCGCGGACTCGTCACCGAGGAGGACGTTTACGAGTGGTTCAGGGTTGTCGAGATGGTCCCTCACTGGAGAGATCTCTTAATACAGACGGCTTATACCTGGCCGACCAGGGTTGACGTCAGGCGTTGGTGGGATATGAGGACCATCGACGAGACAGAGCTCCGCCGGCTGTATTCGGGTATGGGGTATCGCGGCGTCAACCTCGATAATTATGTGCTGTGGACCAAGGTATACGTGGCCTTCCCTGACCTGATGGCCAGGTGGTCAAAAGGCTGGATAACCCTCGACCAGGTGAGGTCCGAGCTAACCGCTCTTGGTATGCCGGCCGAGAGAGTCGAGGAGATGATCCAGACAAAGATCAAGACAGCCGAGCCGGAGAGAGTCGAAGGTGAGCGCAATCTCACCAAGACAGACATATACAAGGGGGTAAAGCAAGGGAGAATAACCCGGGGTGAGGCGATCGAGCTCCTTATGGATCTAGGCTTTGATGAGGACGAGGCTGACTATCTCCTGTTTATAAACATACCTCCGGATGAGGAGGACGTGGTTGTCAGCCAGCGTGAGCTGACCAAGGCTGATATACTCAAGGGCCTTAAGACAGAGGTTATCACTCGAGATGAGGCCAGGACCAGGCTATTAGGTCTCCGGTACTCGCCGGCCGATGCGGAGTTCCTGCTCAAGATATTCGACGCCCAGGTCAAGCCGCCGGTAGAACCCAGGGAACGGGAAGCGTCTAAGGCAGATATTATCCTGGCAGTAAAGAAGGGACTCATTACACCCGAGGAGGCTTACCTGATGCTCCTGGATTTAGACTTTACACCGGAAGCGGCCACGTTTATACTTGAGGTTAAAGCCGAGGTATCACCGTTCAGCCCGGTAAACTTTGCCGAGTTTAAGGACCTGACTCAAAAGTACCGAGTAGCGGCCGGCATGGAGGCAAAACCTATGCCCGAGGAGATAAAGACGGCAGCCGACGAGGTGGTAAAACTGACCGCTGAGGTGGAAGCATTGGAGCGCTCCATAGTCGAAGAGAAGAGGGGCCTGATAGATCAAGAGGTGTTGCCCGAGGAGACAACTAAAAGGCTAAAAAGTATCCAGGTCAAGCGAAACAGAGCGATATCTCAGCTGGCAAAGGCCAAAAACGAGTATGATAGACTAATCGCTGAGTGGCGCCACGAAATTACATAGCTAGCTCGCACCAGGATTGATTTCTGAGCATTTTTTCACCCTGGTTAATTGTATAGTATCCCCCCCTTAGTGAGCCAGTCAAGCTAGTAATAAATTATCCCCATTTTACCAACAGACTTGAGGCAATTTAAGCTGTGTGGGAAAAGCACGAATTATTACTATACATAACCTTTATTATACGCCCCACTTAGATATAGTTACCGAGTATACTATTGACAGGTATGGTATACTGTGGTATACTATCATCAACCAGCTGGAGCCAGCGAGTATACCAGGGGAGTGAAAACCTAACTAATGCGGAGCATGGAGCTAGACCAGGTATCATTCAAGTGGTCCTGGCGGTAACTCCCCTGGTAAGAATTAAAAGGAGGTTGACAATGACCATAGACGAAGCTATTAAGGGGCTAACATCGTTGAGCCAGGGCAAGTTCGCAGGAAGTCTTGCGGAGGAAGAAGAAGCACAGAAGCTAGGCACTGAAGCCCTGAAACGTGTCAAAGTCTATCGAGAGAGTCCACTGGGCAAGAACTGGCTGCCCCTACCAGGTGAAACCGAAGACTAATAAAAGGAGGTTGACAATGACCATAGACGAAGCAACCAAAATCCTGTCCTCGATTAGACACCCAGACGCCTACCTTTTTGACCACGATGAGTTAAAGGCCATCCAGCTAGGCATTGAAGCCCTGAAATGTATCAAAGAACACAGAGCGGAGTTCGGCAATATACCCTATATCAATCTACAAGGTGAGACCAAAGACTAATAAAAGGAGGTGATCATGGACGAACTCATGACGGACCAGCAAACAGCTGTAGGATTAGCAGAGCTCGAGCTTGAGGGCCTGATAAACTACCGAGGGGAGGATGCGGTGGAGCTTTCTAATAAAGGGATAGACTACGCCTGGGCTTTGTTTCACAAGCATACACCAAAAGATAGACTGGCCCTGACTCTCCTCCTGGAGAGAATAAGGGTAGCAGTAGGCGGACTAAACGAGGAAGACGTATGAGCAGAGCAATCAAGGTTGAGGACCAGGTATACCAGGAGCTCGACCTGATCAAGGAAAAGGGAGAGACGTTCAGCCAGGTTATTGAGAGACTCCTCGAGGCCCGGCTCAAGATGTTCGAGACTCTTAGCATGGTCGAGGGAGTGCTCAGGTACCAGGAATGGAAGCAGAAAAAACTACTGGCAGCAATAAGAGAGGAGCAAGCCGTAAAAAGCGGCTAAAAGGAGGTTGATCAATGAAGTGTCCACTATTGTCTATTTGGAAGATAACCAACCTTGGAAACGAGCAAAGTATGTTTGTAGACTGTATCAAAGAGAAGTGTGCCTGGTGGGACAGAGATCAGGAGGGCTGTAGTGTTCACGCTATAGCTACTTTCTTACACCACTCCTACCTAGACTTAAAGGCTATCAGGGATAAAATGCCCCATGAGGAGAAGCCATGAAGATTATCGAGACGCTATGGTTAACCGGTATGTACGGCCATGTCGGGATAGTTCTCGCCGAGGACTCGATCACCGGCGAGAGAAAGGTCTATGTCGGAGTACACCGGGGCCAGGACGAGGCCTCGGACCGGGAGCTGGTGGCCAGTGGAGGATCGAAGCTCACCTGGCAAATGGTCGACAGGATACAGAGACACCTAAACAAAGACGAGGACCAGGGAGAAAGTGATCAGTAGAGCTCTCCGTTGGATCACCTGGCACCTACACCGGATCCTCGTATATCCCGATTACAGAAAGGAGGTAAAGCATGACTCAGACAAACGCCCTAACGGTAACCGAGCAGAAAGTAGCCCGGATCCAGGCCGATATCGCCCTGGCTGACGCCCTGGTCGAGAAAGTGCTTGAGGCCGGGGTTGACTATGGTTTACACCCTGGGACTCAGTCCCAGGCCCTCAAGGATCCCGGCGCTAATACGATCATCAACGCTTTCAACTGTTACCCGAAAGCCGAGGTCCTCTTTCGAGAGGTCAGCGACACCAGGATATCCTATGTCATTGATATAGCATTGATCAGCCGGGAGGACGGCCTGGCAAAGTCGACCGGTACCGGCGCCTGTACGACTCAGGAAACTCGATACGGCTATCGATGGGTTGATAACCCCGAGCCCTTCGGATACGACCGGGCAAGTCTAAAAAAGAGGACCAGGGACGGCCGGACGACATACCGGATCGTCAACCCGGACTGGTCCGAGCTCGAGAATACGATCCTCAAGATGGCCAGGAAACGCGCCGAGGTCGATGCTGCTATGGCTCTCCCCGGTGTCTCGAGGTTCCTGGCTAAACTGAACGCCGGCCGGCAGCCGTCCAGGAGATCAGGACCACCGAGCGAGGACTGGATCGGTTTCTGGTCCAGGGCCAAAACTATGGGGCTCGACGAGCGTCAGGTCCATGAGATCCTCGGCGTCGGCTCTATGAAAGAGTGGGTCAGCCAGGGGAAATCTTTGAGTGACGCTCTCCGTAAAATATCAGCGTTCCTGTCAGGAGAGTCGGAGGTAACTAATAAGGAGGCCAAACATGAGCCCTTTTATCACTCAGAATAAAGCTTGCCCTGATTGCCTAAACGATGCAAGCCTTACCGGTTGGGAGCCGCCACCAGGTTATGACCCCAGGATGAGGCAATACTCATGCCCTGAGTGTGGCAACGAGTTCTATATTATGGGAGGTGAAAAGTCCTATCAAACAGAAGCGTTACCTATCGAGGAGCCCTGAGTTGCTAATCGCCAGGGGACAGCTCGATCTCCCGGGGTTAGGAATACCTGACTCCAGAACTGCTGGCCAGGCATGGTCAGAGCTGGCCTCAGCCACTTCTCCCAAAAGTGCGTGCCATGCTCCGCAAGATACCTGGCCAGCAGCAAAGCTAACCGGTCTAACCGGTAGAGATTAGAGATTTGAGCATGAGGACGTATAACATAACGGTTCAATACCTGGATCAGCCCGGCATCCTTGAGAAGCCGGACGGTCCTCCAGTATGTAGCTTTACTACAGCCAGGATCCTCGGTCACCATTGACGCTTTAGGGTATACCAGGCCGTAGTAAGACCACAATCGGAGGAGTCGGAGAGTAACTTCGCACTGAGACATAGTGAGTCCCAGTACATCTTTAAGGCAATCTCGGATATAGTCGAACTTCTTAATAAACAGAGAGGAGGTGATAGCTCGCCGAGAACGTGATACACCATAAGCCTTACCTTTCTCTTTAGAGTACGATACTATTAGTTTCTTATTACGAGATAGGGTTACCTTATGGTGTATCATCGAGTTTGGAGTGCCATAGATGCTAGAAGTTTCAGAGGACTTGACAGGCCAGAACGTTTGTGCTACTTTAGTAGGTGTGTTGGTCACTCGCATGATCAACCTCCTTATTGGAATAGTCCCCGGCTTTCAGGCAACCGGAGCCAGGGACTATTCTATTTTATAATCCCTGAAAAGTCAATAGGACAAGTGTTCTAATTTAATATAGTAAGGAGGACTAAAATGGATTATCAGGTATGGATCAAGGATGAGTACGAGCAGAAGTACACAATGGCCAGGTGTGGGGATCTGGCGGCGGCAAAGAGGCTGATCGACGAGGCGGTCCGGACCGGAGGAGAACCGATCCTGACGATAGAAGTTCCCTACTCCCTGGCTATCAAGGTCGAGGAGCCGGGAAGTGAGAAGCCCCACCGTAGGGAGACGAAAGCAGAGACCGAGAAACGACTAAAGGAGGAAGCCGAACGTGAAGCTCATCAAAGTGAAACCGAGCCAGGTGAAAGTACCGGAGCTGAGAGTCAGAGCGAGGTTTGATGAGGAGGTCTGGAGCCAGTTCCAGAACTCGATCAAGGAAGCCGGTATAATCAGCCCGGTGATCGTGTGCCAAATAAATGAGGACCTGGTACTGGTAGATGGAGAGCATCGTTTGCAAGAGGCCATTAGACAGGGACTCCCCACGGTAGACGCGGTAGTATTCGAGGGAGACATGGTAGACGTCCTGACCAAAAACCTGTTCTTAGACCACACCCGGGGTAAAACCCCGGTCTCAGAGATGATTAAGGTGATCGGAGCTCTCTCTACCGAGTATAACCTCGACCCGGACCAGATCAAGGAAAAGACCGGTCTAACTAGGGACTATATAGAGAAGCTGATCAAGATCTCTCTGGCAAGCCCGGCGGTTCAACAGGCCTTAGACGACGGCATTATCGGCGTGGGTATCGCTTTCGAGTTATGCCGCTTGCCGTATGCCATCATGCAGGATGAGCTTATAGCTAAGCAGCAAGTGTACAGGTTTAAAGTTGCTGACCTTAAAGAGCTTGTTGACCTGGCACTAGGTAGTCTTAAGGAGATCGCTGAGACACCACCGGCTACTCCTGAGACAGGCACTCATCCGCCACCGGTCTATCACTGTGAGGGCTGCAAGGATGAGGTTGAGCCGCGTTACTTGAGGCCGGTTATGCTGTGTCC
>SDBU01006575.1_pt1 | contig 13630 bp, 5 predicted proteins | sample 2277071 | NCBI WGS metagenome assembly SDBU01 (sample SAMN10397929, study PRJNA504765) | marine sediment metagenome | isolation source: marine sediment core GS08_GC12, 126 cmbsf | place: Arctic Ocean: Gakkel Ridge, Loki's castle | collected 2008
CAATTACGTTGACCTGGCACTTTTTTCCTTACATAGCCCCAACAAGTTCAAAAAAATAAGAGAAAAAATAACTTTATTGGAAAATTATAATTTGAAGATAATGATTACAACAATTGCAACAAAAACTAATATAAAAAATCTTGAGATTTTTTATAAACTTATTTCAAGCATAAAACAAGGTGATTTTGTAGAATGGTTTTTGTTGAGACAAATTCCTAATAAATTAAACAAGAAGCCCCTTTCTAAAAAAGATATCAGGGAACTTTATGAAAGCATGATAAAATACAATAAAAAACATAATCTAAATATTAAAATAGCAAATGCGTTACCTTTTTGTGCGATAAAAGGAAATTTAGCTCCCGTTTGTAAAGGAGGACATTTTGATTCAGGTTATACAAGATTAGTTATTGATTGCAATGGAAGTTACAAAATTGATTATTTTTCTAGTATTTTAACAAATATAAAAAATGAAAAGATAATAGATGTCTGGAACTCAAAGAAGCTGAAAGATATAAGGGATTACAAAAATGTAAGAGAAGAGTGCAAAAAATGTTTTTATCTTGAAAAATGTAAGGGAGGATTACTCGGAAAAGAATATTTGTATGGATTTGATAACATTGGATGCTTAGCCAGTGTTGTTATTCCTGCCTTTAATGATTCTAAAACTAAAAGGTTATCATTGTTAATCAAAAGTTTAGAAAATCAAACCTGTAATAATTTTGAAGTAATTGTGGTTGATGATGGGAGTATAGATAATACTAAGTTGGTTGTAGAAGAGTTGAAAAATAATTCTTACCTTTCTATCAGGTATTTTTATCTTGATAATCCAAATACATTCGGCGCAGGTATCGCCAGGAACTTTGGTGCAAAACAAGCAAAGGGCAAGGTGCTCATTTTTTTGGACCAGGACATGGTAGCACATCCAAAATTGGTTGAGAACCATCTGAAAGAACAAGAGAATAATAGTGTTGTACTAGGTTATATTGCTGGATATGGAAATGAAAAATGCAGCTATGATATCAAAGAGTTAAAAGACTTTATATATGAAAATAAAGTAATCGGGCCGATAATTTCTGATTTCAGGAAAAAAATTTTTGATCATCTTCATTCATACAGAGACAAAGCCTGGAAGTACTTTTGTTCAGGTAATTTTTCAATAAAAAAAGACCTATTCTTAAAATTTCAATTCGATAAAAAAATCGTAAAATGGGGCGGCCAGGATATCGAACTGGGTTATAGGCTAATCAAGAAAGGGCATCTACCCTTTTTTTCTAAAGCTTGCTTGGTTTATAATAGTTCCTATAAACAAATGTTAGACAAGAATAAGTTTACTTCTTCAATGCAAGTGTTGTTATACATATTTAATAAGTATAAAACAGATGAATTGAGAAAATACTGTTTTGAGAGATTTTATCATACTCCACTAAATATCAGGAGTGATGCTGAATTACTTGCCAAGGGAGATAAGTTAATATTCAAAGAACCACACAATCATGCTTTTATCAGAATTGATGATGTCTGTGAAAAAGACCAAATATTATCGAAAATATTGAAATTTACAACAGGAAATAGTATCCCGGTAAACCTGCAAGTGATCCCCAAACTGTTAAAAGAAGAATTGGCTGTGTTTCTAAAAAAAATAAAAAATAGATATCCCGATCTTATTTCAATAAATCAACATGGTTATGCGCATAAGAACCGTAACCCTGATAAATGGCCCAAATATGAGTTTGGAAGTAGCATAAGCTACAAAACACAAAAAACAGACATTGCTCAAGGTTCAGCCATTCTTAGCACATACTTCGGAAAACAATTTACAAAGATATTCTCACCCCCATTCCATGGTTATGATGTAAATACTCTAAAGGCCCTCAATAAGCTGGATTTTAACCTTATCTCTTTGAAAGATAATATTAATTTTAACAATAGAACCTTGTTTGACCTGCCAATTAATTTTGATTTGATCAAAAAATATAACCCGGATATATTTTATGGCAAGAAAGAACTATTCAACCGGATAAGATATATCTCAGGCAACAAGAGATATCTCGGAATCTTATTACATCCTCAGAGAATGAATTTTGAAGAATTAAATAAGTTTAAGGAACTGGTAAAATTTGCAAAATTAGAAGGGTCTATGTTTGATTTGATGGAAAATATTGCCGAGGACTTGTTCATCAAAAGAAACAGAATTTACGTAGATAAAAGTTATAAAACATTTATTGATGTGGGCTTGAATTTTGAAAGGTTAGAAAAAGAAATAGAAAATTTTAAAGGACTTACAAATGAAATTACTTTTAATCTGAGAATATTAAAAGATATTGACGATCCCTTATTTCGCAACTTTAGAAAATCCTTTTTAAACATAATCAAGTTTTTAAAAGACTCTAAAATAAGAGTAAATTTTGATGGAATCGGGTTGCATTCTTATCTAAAAAATAAGCACCTGGGTATGATGCGAATAGTTAAAAAATGAAAATACTAATCCATGCAATCAATGGGGTTGGGTTGGGCCATTTAACGAGGACAATCCAGATGGCTAAAGCATTAAGAAAAAAAAGAGAAGATCTGGATATAATTTTCGTTACAAATTCAAGATTTATTAACATTCTTGAAAAAGAAGATTTTAGGTTCTACCAATTAAAGATAAACACAAAAATGGTTATTGATGAAAGGATTACTTACAATGATTACCTTCTGTATAATGCAGCTAAGCTACAAAAGATTATTGAAGAAGAATGCCCCGATTTAGCATTATTTGATTGCGAATTAAATGACTATGTTATTAACTTTTGTATAAAAAAGAAAATAAAAACAGTTTTTGTTTTGCGAAATACGACAAAATTTAATGAATTCAACAAAGAAATTTTGAGGAAAATTAATTTAGTTTTGGTTCCCCATTACGAACAAGAGCTAGAAAAAGATTGCTTGGCGGAATTAAGGAAGTATGATAATGTTTGTTTTACAGGCCCTATAATAAAACTCCCAAAATCAAATGCAGCCAACAAAAAGGATGGTGACTTTTTGAATGTGTTGATTACTTTTTCTGCAGGAGCAAACATTGAAGGAAACAGGGTTCTGTTCAAGAAGGTTTCTGATTTTTTAAATTACCTTAAAGTTAACAATTTAAATATCCTGGACAAGCCAATCAGGTTAAATTTAATAGTTGGCCCCTACTTCGAGGAAGGCTGTTGTAATCTGCATGGATTTGATTGTAAAAGGTTTGAATATAATTTAAGCGACAAGCTAAAGGAATCTGATTTGGTCATCTGTCATTCTGGTTATAACGTTATTAATGAGCTAGTTTATACGAAGACTCCTGCTTTGTTAATACCGGTTGCCACTAAGTATGACGTACAGTTTAAGCGTGCCAAGGAATTAGAAAAAAAGGGTTGTGTTAAAATAGTAAGGGATACTGTTAAAGAGTGTATAGAAGAAATGATAACCAAAAACGAATTTCAAAAAATGAAAAATAATTTTCCAGATATAAGTCCTGGAAATGAATATACTGCTAAAAAAATTAGTCAACTGCTGGGCTTTAAGGGGAAGATCGCCATATTAAGATCAAATTGGTTGCCGGTATCTGAAAGATTTATTTTTGACGAACTAAGTTCATTAGATTTTTATGAGCCATATATATTTTGCATAAATAAAGATTCTGAATTTCAATCAAAATTCAAGATATTCTACGAAGAAACATTTAAGTCACTATGGGCCAAAGACTTCCCCTTTATCAAGAGTAAGCAAATAAGGTTATATGTTGAATTCATAAGATGGCACTTTAAAATAATAAAATCAAACAATATAGGGCTGTTACATGCCCCATTCCTTACAGACGCATTATTTTTTCTAAAAATAAAGAAACTAACTAATCTTCCGCTTATTGCATCTGTTAGAGGGTACGATTTGTATTCTTTCAGGGACATAAACTATGGGTCATTATTTCAGGAGGCGGATTTATTTTTGGTTAGGTCTGAAATTATGAAGAAAGACCTAATCAATAAAGGATGTGATTCCAAAAAGATAATAATTCATCATTCAGGCATCAGACTGGGAAACGAAGGAAAAGAATTTGCTAGCAATAATTCTAAAGCCGATATCAATATTTTTAATATTTTAATGGTTGGAAGATTTGTTGAAAAGAAAGGCACAGAGCCTGGTATAGAAATATTTAATAAATTATGTGAAAAACATAATAATCTTTTTTTGAACATAATCGGTGAGGGGCCTTTAAGAAAGAGAATATCGGAAAAAGTAAAGAAAAGTCCATTCTCTGGCAAAATAAAGCTTTTTGGTGAAATCCCTAATTCTAAAGTATTGGAAATCATGAAAAAAAGCCATATTTTATTACAGCCTTCTAAGATTGCAAGCGATGGAGACAAAGAAGGCATACCAAACTCAATCATGGAAGCCATGTCATTAGGTTTGATTGTTGTGGCAAGCGATAATGGAAGCATACCGGATATCGTTGAAAATAAAAAAACAGGATTTATCTTCAAGGAAAATAATCTTAGTGGAGCAATCAACAAGATTTCTTTTGTTATAGATAACCTCCGAAACCTCAATGAAATAAAAATAAATGCTTTGACAAAAATAAAAAATGATTTTGATGTAATAAAACAAACCCGAAAATTAGAAAGTATATATGCCGGTATTTTAAGGAAAAAAGAAGATTTTAGCAGGTACTATCAAAATTATATATCTATTAGGAATCATGGTATACCTTCTTATTTCAGGGCTGACATACATCCCATACGTGGCTGTAATTCCTTTTGCATTATGTGTGATGAATGGAAAAGTGAGAAAAAACAATTTATTTCTGCAGACAAGATCAAAAAACTTATCAATGGGCTAAAGGAGATAGGAGTCAAAGAAATCAGGTTTCACGGGCACGAGCCTACGTTGCTGAAGGAACTGCCTTCTGTGATAAACTATACAAAAAAATTGGGCTTTTTTGTGGGATTAAAAACTAATTGTAATAACTTAAGCGAAGAATATTGTAAAAAAATTTCTAAATTGGATAAACTATATGTGTCTATTGATTCTCCTCTGGGTTTAGTACATAATAAATTAAGAGGGCGTCCGGACTCTTACAAAAATAATCTAGATGCTATAAGATACCTGAAAGAGATATCTGGTAAGATAATGGTAGAATCCAATTCCATAGTAACTATCCTTAATTATAAGTCTTTGGTCAATATGCCTGAATTTGCTTTTGATAATGATATAAATAAGATAAGTTTCACATTGTTAAACGGTAAAAACAAAAAAGATATCAACGATCTTCTCCTGAACAAAAAAGAAACGAAAGAATTTTTCTTTGAGATAGTACCTGAAATAATAAAGAAATGTGTTAAATATAATCTAGATTTTGATTTAAATCCGTTCTTTGCAGCCCTTGTGTTAGAAAGCCCTCAAAAGATGATTTATGAGTTAAAACATAATTCTTCGGTCTTTGAAGAAGAGATTAATAACTTCGTAAATATGCAGTATGGAAAGAAATTTTATGAAATATACGGCTGTTATGGACCCATAGATCATATGACTATAAATTATGATGGAAATGTATATCCCTGTTGCGTTGTTGAGAGAACCAAGGAGAATGCCGTCGGGAATATCTTAAATGCTCCTTTTGAAAAGACTTGGCACAATTCAAGGTATACAGCTATAAGAAGAAAGACCGTAAGAACAAACGGAAGATGTTGCCTGCATTATAATGATTGTGACAGCAATTTCAATGTCAGAAAAGCACTAGCTAAGCAGATAATATCACTTCAAAAAAAAGATGAGTATGCAGCATTAAAATCCTTGAAAGGAATGGAAGAATTGTTCTTAAAAAATAAAAATGAAATTAATAGGCAAAAAGATATTAAACTTAAGAAGATTCTGTTGTTTGCCTTGAATAACATTTCTTTTTACAAAAATAAAATTACAAAGAGGGGTTTTGGAAATGTCGACCTGTCTATTTTCGATTTTCTGGAAAAAGAAGAGGTTAAAAACAACATCCATAGCGGGATGATAAATGAAGAATATGCCAAAGACCCCAACTTCGTTTTAGATCATACATCTGGTTCCATAGACGAGACTGTCCCCTTTGCGTATATAAGAGGGTTTGGAAGGTATCTGAAAATGGTATATCCCTTTCTAATAAACTCAAACTGGAAATGGAGGGAAAAATATTTTGTTTTTACTACATTACATTGCGGTAGAGATAGATGCAGTACAGAAGACCTGCCCTATTATGTAGACAGAGAGAAAATACCCACCTCGGACAACATCTTTGAAGACGAGAAAATCCTCTTGAAAGTTTTTAACAAAATCAATAGAAACAAAAATTCTTTGATTCATGCAGATCCATTTTATCTTTTAGCCTTAGCTCTTTATCTTAATAAAACTAGTAAAAAAATAAACTTGAAAGCAATAAGTTCTACCTATGAATTGTTGATACCAGCAGTCAAAAGGTATTTAGAAAAAACATTTAAATGCAAAGTTTTTGATAACTATGGCTGTTCTGAATTTGGCTCAATCGCATTTAGCTGTGAGAAAGGGAAAAAGCATATTTTTGAGAATTCTATTTTTGTTGAAATTGTCAATAAAGGCAAATATACTGATCCGGATGTCGGGGAAATAGTTGTAACTTCTCTTAACAATTATGTTATGCCTTTAATAAGGTATAAAACAGGTGATCTGGGCAAGTTTATTTCAACAAAATGTGGTTGTGGCCGAAACAATAAAATTATTGAAATTTTTGGAAGAAAAGATTATTGCTTAAGATTCAATAATGCCATCTATACAGAGAAAGACATTGCAGAATTAATGGATATTCCAGGAGTTATACTATACCAAATAGTCAAAAAAGATGATGAATTAAACTTCCAGATTCTATCCTCAGAAATTAACGATGAGGATTTAATAAAAAACGAGATAAACGATAGATTCAGGAAGATATTCAAATCTAGGCTTAATGTATATTTTGTTAAATCAATAAAACCAGAAGAATCTGGAAAATTCAGAACTTTGGAGAGAATATCCTGAAAAAATGGGTAATTAAGGAGTTTAAAGCTGTAAAATGAAAATAATGCACATATCTCCAATAGAATCGCATCCTTGCTTCACTGATTTAATAGAGAAACAAAAAGAGAAGCATAGTATAATTTTTGTTAAATTGAATTTTGTCAATGAAGATCTGCCCTATAAAATAATCGAGAATAGCGAAGATAATCTATCAATAAAAAATATTAAAAAATGCTGCGATCAAAGGTATAATAATAAGCTTAGAAAGATATTTGATTCGTTGTTTAAAAAATATAAACCAGATATAATCCATATACAAGTTTTTTCAGGCATTAGCCTGCTGCCCATCTTAAATGTTGCTTCAAGTTTAGGCATAAAAAAAGTACTAACTCTCCACGATTATTCCCTGTTCTGTATTAAAGGCATTTGTTATGGTGGCAAAAATAAATGTGAAATAGACTCATTGAGCAATTGTGATTGCAAAGAATGTCTGGAACATGCATTTGTATATAAGAAATCCTTTTTATTTAAACATCCAACCTTTTCAATCACCCCGGATTCTTACAATAAATTAAGAGGAAATTGGATAGAAAATATAATTAACCAAAGCGATAAGATAATTTGCCCTTCCAAAAATCAGAAAGACCAATTAATAAAATTGTTTGGGAAGCAAAAGAAATTTGTGACACTTTATTATGGCGTCGAACTTCCAAAATTTTCTGCTAAAAGAGAAAAAAAATCTAAGCCTGCATTTGGTTATCTGGGTACATTGGCATGGACTAAAGGCATTCCAATAATTAAAAATGCCATAGAAAAGTTACATAATTATGATTTTAGGCTACTGATGGGTCTTACCTACAATGCTAATAACCCTAATGATAAAAAAATCTTAGAAAAATTAGACAAATATAGTAAAACCACATTAATGAAAAACATTGGAAGAGGACATTTATATGATAAATTCTTTAGTCGGATTGACTATCTTATTATACCCTCAATCTGGAATGAAACAGGCCCAATGACGCTATTTGAATCGTTTTACTACCAGGTTCCTGTAATAATTTCAAATAATCAAAGCATGGTAGAAAAAATTAAAGAAAATAAAAGTTCGAGGATTTTCAACAATGAAGATGAGTTGGTTAATGTCATGAAAGATATCATAAATGGGAAAACAAAGAAATATCCGAATGATTATTTCAAAATAAAGAATATTGATGAGTATTATGAAGAAATTGAATCCGTTTATAAAGAAATTAAATCAATAGAATCCAAAGGCCTTTTTCTAAAATTAGGTTATAAATGCAATAACAATTGTACTTTTTGTGTCACTGGAGATAACCATCCCAGGGAATTCATTGACTTTAAAATCATTAAAAAAACTTTAGAACAAAATAATAAAAAATACAATTCAATAGTATTAACTGGCGGAGAGCCAACGATAAGAAAAGATTTTTTTAGGATTTTAGAGCTTGCTTATAAATTGGGTTATCGGATAACGTTGCAAACAAATGCAAGGATGTTCTTTTATGAAAAATTCTGTGATAAAATTAAAGATTACGAATTAAAATTAATGATTAACATAAATGGTCCGAATGCCAGGATTCATGATGCAATTACCTGTGTAAAAGGGAGTTTTGAGCAAACTATTTCTGGTGTTAAGAATTTGCAAAAATATGGTTTTTATATAACAGGTAAGATAATGTTGACTAGGCTGAATTATAAGTATGTTCTAAATACAGTTAAATTTATGCATAAACTGGGATTAAAGGAAGTCTGGCTTGTTTTTTTGACTCCATTTGGTTCTGCCAAAAAAAATTTTGAGATTGTCGTGCCAAAGTATTCTGAAGTTATTCCTTTTGTGAACAAGACTTTATTTTGGTTAAAGAAAAATACTAATGTTAATATCGGTGTTGAAGGCTTTCCCTATTGTTGTTTACATCCTGAATTTAGATCTTTTATCACTGAAGAAAATCTCACAGAAGAATCCTTACATGGGATCTATTCTGGTGAGGATAACTATGAGTATAACTGTAAACGAGAAAGAGTCCTAAATCAAAAACAGAAATTTGATATATGCGCTAAATGTAAGTATAACAGTACATGTGAGGGAGTTTACAAAGAGTATGTTAAAAAGAATGGTAAAGAAGAATTTAAAGCTATAAGATGAAAATACTATCTCCTTTATCCAAGGCTGAGGAAGTTGAGCTTTTGTGTAAAGCCGGAGCTGATCAATTCTATTGTGGACTTGTTCATGAAGATGAAGCCCTCAATGATAGACCCAATACAAGTGAGTTTAACATTGGTAGTATAGAAGAGCTGACACAGGCTGTAAAAATTGCTCATAGATTTAAAAGAGATATTTTTTTAGTTATTAATAATCTTTCACCTAATTGGGACAAAGCCATTAATCAAGCTAGGATTGCTGAGCAGATAGGTATAAAGGGGGTGATTATATCTAATCCTTTATTGATGAAAAAAATAAGAAAAATGGGGCTGAAATTGGATTTGTGTGTTAGTTGCTTAACAGGTATTTTAAACAGCCAAGCTATAAATTTTTTTCAGCAGTTCGGTGTAAAAGCTGTACATCTGCCTAGACATCTAGGAATAAAAGATTTAGAAATGCTTTCTAAGAATGTGTCTGGAATTGAATCGTGTGTATTTGGTTTAAATGGGATGTGTATAAACATCGAGGCTTTTTGTTCACTGCATTGCTTAAAAAAAGACTATTTTATTCCGTGTCATTACTTTGAAACTATAGAGCTTAATAATGAACATATATCAAAAGATACACTCAATCGAAAGATAAATTCTCCGCCTATTAGTTGTGGTATCTGTGCATTTAAAAGGCTTAAGGAGATAGGCATAGGCTCAATTAAGATTGAGGGAAGAGGTTTAGACACAAATAAAAAAACAAAAAGCATAGAGGTGGTAAAAAGGTCTATAGAGGAAGTAGAAAAAGGGATTAGTGATAAGGAGTATTACCTTTTCTGTAAGAGTTTATTTAAAAAGCATTTCAATAAAAATTGCAAAACTGAATATTGTTATTTTTAAAATGGAAAAAGCAATAAATTTTAAAGATATTAATGCTCTTAAGAGAATTGATCTTAATATCATAGACAGGTTTTATTTTGGTGAAGAATTTTGCGAAAGGCTTTTGCCATCTGTTAATAGTCTTAAAAAGGTAATTGAAAAGGCTAGATGTTTAAATAAAAGGGTTTCTTTATTAACACCCCCTAGCACAGAAAGAGCATTAGGTAAAGTAAGATTGTTAATTAATCTACTGCGTGTTGAAGATGAAGTTATAATAAATGATTATGGCATCTTAAATATGGTAAATAAGGAATTCAAAAATCCCATAGTGATTGGGAGGATATTGGGAAGAAATATTTTAAATAATTTGGTTTTAGCAGGTAAAAGGCAGGAACTTATTAAAGAGTATTTATCTTTATTAAGTCCTAAAATTAAAAGGATTGAAGTAGATTATTTCAATATCGATAAAGTTAATATTTTTCTAACGAAAATTGTGAATTTTTCATTTTATAAGGGGCCTTTTTTTTGGGCATTAACAAGAAGATGCGCCTTTAATATGAATAGCAGAACACTTGATAAATTTGCTTATTGTGACAAAGAGTGTCTTAAATATAAAGCAGTTATTAGGAATAAGGCTGTTGATAAAAAATTTTTATTAGAAGGCAATAAGCTAATTGATTTGGAAAAAACAAATGAGAAAAAAATAAATTGCAGCATATTGTCCATCACGTATGCGTATCCGCCTTATGAAGCTGGGTAAAAAAGAAACTTTCTGCCCAAGGTTATGGGATGAAGTCTATATAAATGGAAAAGGAAATGTATTTAGCTGTTGCCATGAGAAACCGAAGATCATAGGGAATATTTACAAAGAAAAGTTGAAGGGTATATGTAATAACGAAATTATACAGAATTTGCGGCAGAAATCATTGAATGGCAGGCTTGAATGTTTTGATGATTGTACCCTCTTAAAAGAAAATGAAATTGTGCATTTAGAGAAGACGCTTACAATTAATTATAATGAGCTTGCGAGATTAAAAATCTTATTTTCAGAGGCATGTAATATCAATTGCATCATGTGCTGGCAAGACAGCAGGAATAAAGAATGCCTGGATTACGAGAAATTGGTCGGAAACGTTGATATCGCGCCTTTTGAACTCATAGAGATACAGGGCGGCGAACCACTTTTTATTGAAGCGGCGAAGATTTTTTTTGATTACGCTGCTTCCAAAGGTAAGAAAGTTTCATTTATGACTAATGGAATCCTGATTGATGAAAAATGGGCTAAGAAAATCGCCCTCCATTCTTCCTGCCTATATTTTTCCTTAAATGCCGCAACCAAAAGAACGCACGAATTTATTAACCGGGGTTCCAAATGGGAGGCAGTACTTAAGAACATTCAAAAGGTCCGAGATGCCAGAGAAAAGTACTGTACTGATGTTAAGATTTTAGGGCATATGACCATTGTGAGGGAAAACCTGGAAGAAATTCCATTATTCATCAAAAAATTTAAGCAACTGGGGTTTGATTCAATTGAGTTTGGTTATGATGAAAGCGTGCCAAGCTATTTGCGAGTCCACCCTTTTAAAAAAACAACTCTTAGATTGAAAATAAGAGAAGCAATCAAACACTCCGAGGTCCGCTCGACGATAAACGTACACCGGCTAAAATTATTAGGATTTGTTTAGGCTAATTTTACAAAATCAACATTGTCAAATAGGCTACACATTTAGGACATTAAATATAGCTAAAGCATTAAGGGAATTAATAAACTGTAAAATACTTTTTGCAGCAACACCTCAATTTACAGAAAGAGGTTAAAATGAAAACTATTTTATTTTATTATCACCATTTTGGCGGTCTGGGACATGGAACTAGAATACTGTCGTTATGCAAAGCAATAAAGAAAAAGAATCCCGCTTATAAGGTAATAGTGATAAACAGCGGCAAACCCCAACCAGAATTAGGCATATCTGAATATGCTAGGGTAATTAATCTTCCAGCATTTCAAGCTAAAAATGGGTTGTTTACTGGATTAAAATCAGATGAAGATATTGAAATTGCTTTTAAAAAACGCAAAAAGATTCTTGAAAAAGTTGCGGACTTTTTTGTCCCGGGCATAGCCATATTTGAACATTTTCCTTTTGGGAGGGACGAGTTAAATGAAGAAATAATTGATTTTATTAAAAATATGAAGGAAAAAGGGACATTGATATATTCTTCTGTTCGGGATATCATAGAACAAAAAATTGATGAAGAAAAATTAGATCATAATTTAGACTTCTTAAATGGCGTTTTTGTTCATTCAGATAGGGAAACGGCATTTTTTACCAGCTTCAAAAAAACCAATAAGCTTAAAGATAAACTAATCTTTACCGGAAGGCTATTTGTTAAGAACAAAGAAGAGTTAATCCCTAAAGAAAAAATCAGAGAACAACCAGGTGTAAAAAATAAAAAATTAATTATCGCAGGCATTGGCGGGGGCATTGTTGGATCTAATATCTTGAATAAGCTAATTGACATCAAAGACAAACTTGATAAAAAATTAGATTCTTTACTCTTGATAACAACCGGCCCCTCAATAGATAATGTTAAATTTGAAAAATTAAAAAGAAAAGCAAAAAGCAAAAAAGATATTTTAATCACAAAATTTAATCCAAATTATTTAGATTGTGTTAACGCAGCTGATTTGTCTATTTCTATGGGGGGCTATAACTCTATCAACAATGTTTTACTCACTAATACAAAAACAATTATCTTTCCCAAGCAATTTGATGAGGAGCAGAAAAAAAGGGCGGAATATTTCAGCAAATATTTTGAAGCGCTAAATTACAAGACCATCTCAAGCGAAGAATTACTTTCAAGGATAATCGAAAATATTGGTAAAACTAACAGCGTTAATTATGATCGTATGATCAGCGGAAGCGAGATTACAGCAAGCATTTTGGATTACGCCTTGAATATTAATTCAATAAAAATCAGACTAACAACAAAATGCAATCTAAACTGCGAAATGTGTAGCTTGAAAAAAAAAGCTGAAACATTGGCTTTTCCAAAAGTAAAAGAAATAATAAGTCAAGCAAAGGTATTGGGAATCGAAACTATAAATTTTACAGGAGGAGAACCCACGTTATACCTAAATTTTAAAGAATTAATAAAATACATTAAACAATCAGGCCTGAAAGTTTCTTTATCTACTAATGGGGCATTTAGCGAAAAAGTACTTAAACCAATAATTAAATTTTTGGACTATGTCGATATTTCTCTGGATTCATATGATAGCATGATGGATGATAAGATTCGCGGCAGTAATGGTGCTTTCAAAAAAACAGTAAATACAATCAAATTATTAAGCAAAAATAAGATTAAACCCCACATAAATGTGACAGTAAGGCCGGATAATTTTAAGTCTATCCACAAAATGATTCCCCGTTTATCTGATTATATTAAATCAATTTCCTTTACTCTAGTAGACACCAGTACTAACAAGTTAAAAGAATTAAAATTCAAAAAAGACGAGCTTGAAACTTTTTATTTTGATGAATTGATACTAATCTTAAAAGAATGTATTAATAAGAATATTAAACTA
>SDBU01006576.1_pt1 | contig 13628 bp, 18 predicted proteins | sample 2277071 | NCBI WGS metagenome assembly SDBU01 (sample SAMN10397929, study PRJNA504765) | marine sediment metagenome | isolation source: marine sediment core GS08_GC12, 126 cmbsf | place: Arctic Ocean: Gakkel Ridge, Loki's castle | collected 2008
AACCAGGAATCCGTGCAATGTTCCCGCAGATGCTTTTACAGCATTTGTACCAGCCGCTAACTCAGGCGATGGTGTCCAACCCGCTGGAGTTACCGTAGCGTTGAGATTAGCTGCTATTGCCTGAACAACCTGTGTGGCCATCGCAACCCAGTTAGTCCCGCCATTATAGGTAATATACCACTTCTCTGTGTCGTGCTCATAGCACCTAGACCCACTGGGGCAGCTAGTGGGCTTGGTATCCGATGCTGCCCCGATATAATGCGGAGTACCAGTTAAACGTACATAATCTGCCATAATTTATCACCTCTTACTTAATTTTTCCTTTACATATGGGTCGATAAGCTTCTCAAGAAGAAAGTCAAAGAACAGCCTAGCTGATTCTTCCATTTTCCCCTTAAACTGCAGCACCCCATTGTCCCAATATATCCTCCCAACTTCTTTGCCACCCTCTTTGCAAAACACTATGTTGTAACTACTTGCAGGTTCTACTAATCTTCTACCTTCTTTCATTCTACTCCTCCTTAATCAGCCTTCCCAAACCCAGAATCTCAATCCCTGTGAGCACATTCTTCTCGTTGCCATCTTCCTTGACGATAAAATCATCTATTGGCCTGGGCTCATACTTTATCTCGGCCTCTTGCTCTGCCAGCTCTAGGAACTCCTTATTGAAGGCCGCCTGGTCGGTCAGGACATATGTGCTGATTACATTCCCGTTGGCATCCTTGACCTCGTTGCCGTCATCATCCTTTCTGATTTCCATGATCAGCTCGCCCTTCTTCTCTACTACCTCGCCGTCCACCTTCTTGTCCTTAGTGTATTTCTTGCCGTACTTGCCCTCTATCATCTTCCTTCTGGTCTCCTCGAATACCTGGAACTCCTTAGTGATGTCCACAAGCGCCCTGGCCAGCCAGTAGGATGTCTTCCCGCCTGGTAAGTTCTTCTCAAGTACCTTTGGCAATGTCTCTGTGATTGACCTCAATTCACCTAGTTTTAGCTTCAATCTTTTTCTCCTTTACTTTTTCTTTTTTGAACCTCTTCACCAGCTTGACCTCACGCTTGCCGAAGGGCGTGTTTATCTTTATCTTCCCCTTGCAGCCAGCCATGAGCTTGCCGATAAAAGAGTCATCGCCTTCCTCTACTTTGACCTCGTTACCCTTTATGTTCAGTTTTGTCTTCTTTGGCATATTTAACCCTCCTAGTTTGAGTGGGGCTGATTAAGCCCAGCCCCGAGGCTTTAAATCTATCCAGTCTATACAGTAACAGCCTTCCATGTTTGAGCAGCCATCAGATATAGAGTCGCAGTAACTCCCGCTACCCGGACAGGAATCAAAGAATACTCGTCAAAGGCACCATATTCATCTGATCCTGTCAAATCTCCAGAAGTCCAAGCATCGGGGACATCTCCCTGGAAGTCAATCGCATAGGTTGTAGTACCATCAAGATCCATTTTAATAGCTGACGTTCCGCTTGAACCGCTATCATTTTGGATATTGACTATCGAATCCACTGCGGCATTAGTGAAAGCACCGAAGTCCGCAACATAGTAACTGCCAGTTATCGTCCCAGCACCAGTTACCAGAGCTTGAAGTGCATTGATTCGGGAACTCGCAGAAGAAGCTCCAGCCCCAACATTTAGATAGAAGGAACCAGCCGTGACTTCCCCAGTACAAGTTCTTGCACCAGATATTGTTACGTGAGACTGTATGCCGTAAACTGCACCTAGATCAGAGCCGACTTCCATTCTGAGAGCATGACCAGCGATAGACGTGCTAGTAGTTGTTCCAGAAGTAGTGATCTTGGTATAAGCAGCCTGATACCAGTAGGCTACATTTGCAGTCATTGTTACATTGTGCATCTCACCGAACATATTAGCTCCAGCAGGCACCACAGCGATAGCAGTCGTATAGTCACCGATATTGATAAACGAGTTAGTAACGTCTCCTGCTACCATATCTTCTGTGAACCTGATCCCATGATCGTAAGTCCCGCCGATTTGGATTACCTCGTCATTCACTGTACCTCCAAAGACGATTCCATCGGTGAATGTACCCCCGAAGTTAATACCTGTAGTATAAGTACCCTCATAGAGTATCCCAACTCCAGCCGTTCCGTCGTTGTCCAACCGCACCATATTAGTAACGGTTCCATCATTTTCAATATGGAACATATCAGCCGGTGTAGCAGTGCCGAGTGAATATAGACGAAGAACCGAATCCACATCAGCGTTTGCACTAGCCATGAAGTTAGCAACACAATAATCACCTGTTACCGTGGCAGTCCCGCTCACGATAGCAAACAAAGCGGCAAGCCTATCATTAACAGTATACGTTCCAGTTCCAGCGTTGAGGTAGAATGAACCCGCAAACGCTTCTCCACCGATAGTGACATTACCTACTATATCCAGCTCACCCTGATAAACATAGGCATCCTGGAAGTTTTGCGCTGCATAGATAGTCCAATCCGAACCCTTTAGTCTGAGGTTAGGCATGGCAGTCGTGTCGTGGGTGATAAGCTGGTAAATTCCATTAACTGTGCTGGTACTGGTCGGTGCTCCACCTGAACAGGTGAGATTGATATTCATTTGGATTGGGTCTAAGTTCTGAGAAGCGGAGTTAGCCAGATTGACAGTAAGCTCCGTGCCCCTGAGTCCTATCCCTAATCCGTAGTCCAATCTATTTGCATCTGGTACAAGAGTTCCATTGTATCTAAATCCTGTATCCCCATTTGCCGTTACTAGCCCTCCGAAAAAGCTATTGAGAGTCACTCCGAGTCCACCCAGAGTATGAATTGAACCCGAGCCTGTAGTAGTTGAGTTCACAGTACTTTCCAATTCTAGTTGGGAATTTACACCTGCTAGAATCAGGTCATCCTCGCTCTCATCATATAGTAAGTAATAGCCAGCTCCAGAAGCACCCCACACTTTAAAGTCTATATTCTTTGTGCCGTTACCGATTACAAAAGCCCCCGTAGCGTCAGTGAGAGGTAGCCATTCCAGTAGAGAAGTACCAGAAACCCACCTTGCCGAAACATCCCCACCAGTTCCGTCACCGAACATCAAGTAATCATCGTCTCCTATTTGAACATCCCCGACATCTACAGTCAGGTTGCCCGTTAAGGCAATGTCACCTGTGATAGTCCAGTCAAGGCCAGTTGTCACCAATGTATGAGCAGCCGCATCCAAGTCAAACGTTCCCGTAGTAGTTCCTAACCACGAAAAGTCAATATCGTTAGTCGCAGATCCAACTGTCACTCCCGTAGTCCCGATTGTCAGAACATTCGCAATCACACCTAGAGAGTCTGATTCGTGGAATATCAGATTACCTGAATCCCACCTACTTTTTATTTTTGTCACTGGCATTTAGATCATCTCCTTATTTACCATGCGCCCCAGTCGGCGCTTCAGAGCGGTGGTTCCGCTTCTTTTGTTTTTGCTTTGTGTCATTCTTTCTCATCATCTTGTCTCGGGGCGGACTAGAAAGGTCTTTCATACAGTCCGTAGACTTAGCCCTAATCGCCTTGCGAGTGTTAATAAGGTCAAGAGCCTCGTCGTCGGGTAGCTCCAATACACTCCCTTTCCAGTACCAGCACCATTCCCTAATGAGTCTTATGTACATTTCTCTTTGCCGGCTTTTTGTAGGGTTTCGCCGTCCTCCGGTCAATCAAGTCCTGGGCCGTCCTGTCCGATAAAGTCAGGACAGCCCGCCGTTTATGCCCCATCCATTCTCTTAAAAGCTCAATCTTCAATCTCCACTCCTTACGCTATCGCAGTAGGTCCGGCTGCATCAGCATATCTGGGCTTACTCAGCACGCAGACAATACTCATCAGGGTGTCCTGACTAGCCCACACCATCCCTAAGCGAACTGTGTCATACGGGTTGGCCGTAGTTGGGGCTAGGTCATCAGCGTCTACCTCCACAACAATGAACCCTCCGCCTGTATCAATATCCAAAGTGTTACCTGATCCTATTGATACTCCAGCAGCAGCCAGGGTAGTCAATGCCCCTAGTGTATCTGCTGTCGCATCCAGTTCCGCTCTATACTTAGCAATAAAAGCGGTATTACAGGTAGAGAAATCCTCACCCTTATAGGCAATCATATTTGTGGTCGTTGCTGCACTGGTATTACATACCCCAAAGCTGATTATGAAGGTAGCGTGGTCGTAATACTTCAGGCTAACGATATCAGTCGCTACGGTCGCCCCAGTTGCATTTATCGCCGGATATGCGTTTACAATCTTATTTCGTTCGCTGAAAATCATTTAGTTTCACCTCTTTCTATATGATGGGGGAGAGCATAACTCCCCCCCTAATTATCAATTCTATCTCGCCTGCAAAGTTATAAACGGACTCAATTCATCGCTGGAATACCTCGGTGTTATTGCCGAAGGAAGCCAGGGTTGTCCGTCCACTCTGAAAGTAAATCGGAACGCAGTCTGATCATAATCAAACTTCAGATGGATACTGGTATCAGCTTTGATACCCCGTCCCTTCTTCTGTCCCAAGAGATACTGGCTATAATCAGCCAAGAAAATATCCCCCAAATCTCCTATTGACTGGCAATGCTCCGTGAATAACAGGGGCCTCCCCATAAGAGTCTTATAGGGTTTCCCTGAAGCTCCACCAGCGGGAAGATAAACGGGAGTCCCACCAGTTCCTACTGGATATGACATAGTCGCGAGCTGAGGGAACACATCCTTGTTCGCCAGGTAGATAGCTTTCCCCTCGGACGCGGGAAGCAAACGAGCCTCCATCTTTATGATGTTCTCATAAAGTATAGTGTCCGCCGCCTGCCCAGTTTCCTTACTTACAGTCACCAAAGCGGGAGCATACAGTATTCCCAAAGGCTGCGCCGCACCAGTCCCGTTGATAAGAACATTATCCATTGTCCAGGCAAAGGCGTCACTAAAGACTTCGGTTAACAGTGGCTCCATGCTGATAGGAGAGTCCTCCAATATCTGATTAGAGGTGTAAGCCAATCCTGCTAGCTCATGTAGGGTCAAAGTGACCTGCCCAAACTTGGGCTTCGATTCGGTCTTACTATCTTCCTCTCCTACCCAGTAGAGCATTACCGATCCGTGGATATATCCGCTGCTCCTGTCAAGTGCCTTGAGATAAGGCATAGTCACTGAGTTGACTGACATAGGAACGTTCATACACCTTCCCATAAGGTTCGATTTCTCTGCACCCAACTTGAGAAGCGTTGCACGGAATTCAGTAGGAATTAAGAAGCCGCCCTCGCTGTCAACCTCACTGGTAAGTCCATCTCCAGCGTCTTTCACCGCGAGTCTCTTGTCTATGCTTCGTCCTTGAGATGCCGCAGCTCTAGCGACTGCCTGAGCGAACTCTGCGAAATTAACGAACCCACCCTTGGGATCCTCAACCTCTTTGACAGTGACTGTACTTACTATTTCTTTCTTCTTAGGGGTCTTGTTAGCCTCTTCCAGCTTCGAGTCGATTGTCTCTCCTACTTTGTCCATACCTGCGTCTACTTGATCTGCAATTAGTTTTGTCAGTTCTTCTTTTGTTAGTTTCATTCATAATTCACCTCCGTGAATTTACTCGGAAGCAAACTCCCACTACTCTCTGACGTCTCCAGTACTGTCTTCGCTACCTGGCTTGTCAGCCTCCAGTATTTACTGTGCACTACCTAACGCCTCCAATTTGGTAAAGAGTTGTTTTCCTGTGATTTTTCTTCTCTTAAATATTTGTCTATTTCTTCACGATTTCGTTCATAATATTCTAGTGCTGCGACTACTTCAGCTACACATAATTGCGGATACTCAAATACGATTCTTCCCACATCCCACCCCAGCGAGTGGTGTAACTCTACAATATCCGAAATAGCAATACGAGTGCCAACAATAGTCGGTCTGCCACCACATATTTTCGGGTTTCTCGCAATTCCTACTGTAACAAAAGATGTCGTCTCATTCGCCAAAGTCTCTATCCACATTTTATTCTCCTTTTTATTTCAACCCTGTTTGTTGCAAGTGTCATATTTTCAAAACGCAATTACTCAGTAATGTCTCTATACTAAAGATACTTATAGATAAAGCGCTCTATGGAACAAAGTGTTAAATGTTAAACCCTACCGATGCAAGTCTTTCTTGGTGGAGCAGGAGGGTACTGCCCCCTCGTTCTTAGTAGACACTTTGGTCTTAAACTAAGTCGACACTTTTTCTGCCCCAGTTAATACCAAGGATCTTCGTCATATAACCACAATAACTTGTTTTTTCGAAAAACAAGTCTTTTCACTTGTCCTCTCATTCTCATGGATTAGCTGGCTGTGGGTAGCCCGACCTATCCATCTATTCCACCTTCCCTCTTATCTTAGCTATCTTAGCCTCTACCATCTCGGCTATTGTACCCATATTTTTCTTCAGGGCTTCCCCAATTATGTCCTTCAATTTGTCCTCGCTAATCTCCAGCCCATCTGCCGTTGCGGTTCCAGGCTCCTCTTTTTTGTCCCTAGAACTGTCCTCTTTGTCCTCTTGGTGGAGAATAGGCTTGCCCTCCACTAGCTCCAAATCCAGCTCCTCTCTCTCGGATGGCTCGGTAGCTGATAGAAGACCTCTCAGGGGAGGTATAGCAGCCCCCATGCTGACCAAACAGGTCTGGATGAGCTTACGGTTCTTGGCGGAGAGTACGCGGCCTTCCTTGAGCTCTCCGATCTCTTTCCTCAGTCCCTCTATCTTCTCGCTAAGATTAGAAACTATATACCCTTCCTTTAATTCTTCTTCGCTATATTCCCTAAACTCAGGAGTCTCCTTATCAAACTGCTTATAGTGCTTACTCAGGTGCGAATAGCAGCCCTTCTTGTCTGTGTCAGGGATAGCTACTCCACCCCTGGCTCCCAAAAGTGCCCCCATAGCAGCAGCCACGCCTCGCCAGACAGCCTTGTGTCCCTTCGCCTGGTGATGGGGGAGCTTATATGACCCCTTTACGTCCGGATTCTCAGAATCGAACCAAGTAGCTATTATCTTTAAGTCAGACACCTCGGATTCCTTTATCTCTTTCGGGCCATTCCAAGGAGCGTCCTCAGAAGCCTTGCCGGTATCCTTGAAGGGAATGACACCCTTCTCGAATATATCCTCGTCATCTAATAGCTCAATATCCTTTAGTGAGTCTCGTGCCTTCTCAGCTAACTCAAAAACATCTTTCTCCTTCGCTTCCTTATCTCCATCTATAGCTATGTTGAATTCGTCCTTCTCCTCTGCCCAATCGCAAGCGGTACAGGTCTGATACCCGCCCTCCCTGCTCTCCATCGTTGCCTCTCCACAGTCGGGGCAAACTGCCCCTGGCGAAGCTGGTATGGAATCCTTAGACTTCTCTTCTATCTCTATATATTCTTTAATATCCTTCTTTAGCTTCTCGGACTTAATCTGTCCCTTCTCTACCATAACTGTCAGGGCTTCCGGATTAGAAGGAACCATTACCGCTGAGTACTCGACCAGCTCCCACTTCTTATACCTGCGCCTCACCCTAGAGTCCTTCTCCCCCTCTTTTCTTGAGTCATCTTTCCCCTCTGGGTTCTCCACCCACTTCAGCGGGATAAAGCCAATAGACCACGCCTTCATAGCGGGGCCTGTTCCAGCTACGCTTTCTGTATAGCACTGGGCTACGTCTAGCGCAAAGGGATGCTTCAGGAATACGGTCTTGGCTATAAGTCCCTTGCCGTCCTTCTTGACCCAGATGTTCTTGCCCACAGGGAGACCCCCGTAATTATGCCCATAGGGTACTACCGGATTCTTCCTGTAGTTGGCAAGAACGGCTCCCCGGGGATCTATTACCTCATTGTCTCTGTCTGGAGAGGCCGTGTTAATATAGCTAACCACCGATCTGCTCTCTTTGTCGACCTCCACCTTCTCTGATACCACGCCTTTCCTCACCAGCTCTATCTCCTCAGCCTTGAGGCCGTACTCTTTTGCGACCTCTTTGGCCTTATCGGGATAGACATCCGCTAGTTTCAGGCGCTCTGTTATCAAGTCTTTTCTCATCTACCATCATCTCCTAGTTCACTTTTACTCTTTCTCAATATGTCGAGCCAACACCCAACCAAATAATCCCAAAAGTATACAGATCGCCCCACAGGAGGCAATAATATCATCCAAGGTAATGACCTTGATCAAAGGTAAAATTATCATCCACAGACCCAATACTATTGCAAATATAACAAGCATTTCTTTTCCTCCTGTTATTTCTTTACTATTGCCCCTGTAGTACATCTACATAATACATCCTCACTAGCGACTCCCGACTGCCCCGGCCCATCCGTCTGCACCCCAGAGCCCAGGGTAAACTTCTCATCGAGCTTCACGGTTCCGACGCCCCTATGAGAGTCTCTAGTCCTCTCATCCATCGCCGCAATCCACTCCTTTTTCGCTACTACTCCACTCTGTCGGTATGCCTCCAGGCTTCCCCTGTTAGCCGCCGAGGCTGTCTCTGTTCTGGCGATCTTAATCGCCCTAGATCTGTCGGCCACGTCGAATACATGCTCTACTCTTTTCCTTAGTTTGGGGATGCTCTCTCCCGCCGCTACCCCTTCTCTTAGAGTGCTCTTCAACGACTTGAGGGTTGTATCGTTAACGTCTTTTGAGTATTTCTCTACTTTAGCTCCAAGCCACTTCTGCACCCGGGGGTCGGCTATATCGAAGTCAATCCCCGTTGCTAGGTCACCCATCGTCGAAGTCCCAACTGTTGCCAGGGATCCCCCGATGAACGGCCTTCCCTCCTTACCAAATATCTTCACCCATGCGGCCTCGTTAAACAGCCAGTCCTCTTCCCATCCTTTTTTGACCGACTTGGGCGCGCTCTTCATGTTCCCCAGGACTTCCCTCTCCTGCCTGCTAAATAGTTCTTGAAGCTTGATAGTGAACTTCTTCTCATAGGGAGACTGGCGCTTTATGAAGTCGAGCCATTTTTGCTCTTGAAGTTCTCCGCCGTTATCTCCAATCTTCTCGGCTATTTCCCTAGAGACATCCTTGACTAGACTCTCAAACGCCTCCTCCTCAGTGGGGGCTACGCTTGTACCTAGGGGAACAACATTCATCGGCAGCAGTGGTACTGCTCCCCATGCTACTTCCTCCTGCCCTTCCTGCTGGCGCTCCTCGTTTATAGAAGAGTAACCAGTCTTAAGATTGCTCTCTCTTTCTTTTAATCTGAGCTCTACATCCTGCGGGACTGGATTGTCAAAAGCACAGAATAGCTTCTCGTTCAACTTCTCCTCGAACCTTCTGCATCTTGGTAATATTGCATTCTTAGCGTGCTGGTAATTCCCTGCCTTTGCGTTGGCAAGGTTGACCGAATCAGTAGTAAGCATAGACATGGGAACTCCAAAGGCATTAGCTATCTGCTCCTTGGTCTTCTTCCTGCCCGCAAGGTAGCTCATCTCTCTAGGAGGAAAGCCGAACTCCTTAATCTCTAGGTCTCCTTGCAAAAGAGCCACTTTCCCAGCCTTCTTTACCCCCCCGTATGCGCTATGCCAGAGGGTCTTTAACCTTTCCCTCTGCTCTTGTTTGCCTAGCCCCGTCTTAGACACTAAGGCTATATCAGGTCTGCCCATATTCCTGAACATGGCCTTCTCGTACTCTGTCATATCCCTTTCGAGCTCATAAGAGCTGGCCGCTCCCATCAGGGGACCCATCCCGTAGAATTCGCTGTGCGGAGAGGGGTATTTGAAGTGAACCACCTCAGACTCCTCGAACTTGACCGTCTTCATGCCTCTTTCTAGGACATAGCCTTTCACGAACTCTTTGGGATCTGGAATAACCTTCATCCACTGAGAGTAGAGTACCCATATCTCGGACGGAGCTCCTAGCCCAGCAGAAGGGATATACCAATAGCTGTTTCCTGTAAGCTCTAGGAATACAGTCGTGAGCTCTTTCAGGTCAAACTGGTTGTTGAACCCGTTGACATTCCTTAGTAAGTCAAAGAACGGGTGATCCACTACTTCCTCTATATCTACCGCCTTCCTCAAGTATGGCTGCAGAGACGCCTCTGAGAATAGGAAATCCTTCTGCCGCTTTCCTACGGGCTTGGTCTCGGCGTACTTAAATGTCTTTTCCTTACTCCCCTTAGCCACATATAGCTTCAGGGGTGTGCCTGCCACAGTCGTCGCATTGATAGTAACACAACTATATACCGTGTCTCGATATGCCCTCACCTGGCGATCGAAGTCTGTGGGCTGCATCTTGCCCTCGCCCATCCCTTGAGTGGAGTAATCCACCCAGCCCATGTCGGGGGATTTGCGAGTATAGAGAAAGTCTGCTACCTTATTTAGAATACCCAATAGCTATTCACCCCTATTTTGTCCTTTCTATACAATCTATCCACTTGCCAGTCCAACCGCACTGACATTTAAGAAACTCAGAATCCGGAGGTGATTCTCCTTCGGCTATTATAGTGAATGCTTTACCTGAATATTTCCTACATTGAGGACAAAAATACTCACTACAAATCGTTTTATCCATCTTACCAATCCTCTTTCGTTGTTCCTTTATTAGTATCCCCAATCAATCGTCACCTCTATTTTATCCAATCTTTACCATCCCAAACTTTATTGTATTTTTCCCTCATCACAAAAGCAAGCCAGAGTTGTTCCATTGAGGTAAAAAAATGCCAAGGCTTCCAATGGCTGATATACGACTTATCTGTAAAGCTATTACACAGTGAAAACATTCTATCTAATGTATCTTCGTTGTTACCAATATAAATCCCCTGCAACTGGTCTTGACGGGGGAGCCAGATACGATGTTCCGTCTCACTTTCAAATACTGGATTATCGAGACATACCATACCCAGATTGCCAGTTGGTTTATAAATATAACAATCACCATTTTCAGGCTTCCATCTCCTTTGTATCTCCTCAGCCTCCTCACACATCAAAATACGTTTTTTAGTGGTGTCCATTTACTCCTCCTACTACTCTATTATGAAACCACACAATCTACTATCTCATTCTTCTTTTTATAATTTCGCAATATATCAACCCGAATACCACAAGACCAAACATCCCAATCATAATCCCTATTATCAAGTTCACCTTTCCTCCTTCTCCTCTCAAACCTAAAGTATCACTTTATTATTTACGGTTGCCTACTAGCATTTTACCCTTTGTTTATCGGGGTTTCAGTTCTTCGTATTTATTGCAAATCTATCCTAATGAATAGTATAAAAATGCAATACTATCGTCTACATAAACTGCTCTTTCTGTTTCAACTCATATATTTTCTTTCTTATTTCGTTCATATCATCACCCATAATATGATGTGGTAAATTACCCTCTACCTCTCTTGCGATATCGTCAACTATCTCAAGCAACTTTCCCAAATCACTAAAAGCCATCTTCTCCTCCTATTTTTCCTTATAGTGATCCCTATCTAGCAATGGAAGCAAGAATTACTACAACAACAATAAGCGCCAGTATAGCTAATTTCTCAACCATTTACAGCCTCAATCTCCCAGTAGCCCCAGTGAGCAACCCGATGCTAACCCAAATCAATCCCTTTGCCCACCATACGCCTGGCATAAAACTTAATCCTATTACCAGCAGGACTGCGCCAATTATACGATTAACTTGCATCATCCTTGCCTCCCTTACTATATTATAAAGATATCAGGCTCCACCGCTACCTTACCGATAAAAGCCATAATAACTGCGTCCGATCTATTGGGCGACTTCAGCCCCCTCTTCTTCATGTCCTCTTTGGACTCCACCTGAACCTTCTTGTCACTCCTGATCTTGTACTTGATTCCCGAGAGTTCTGCTATTAACTGCGGATCCTCCGGCAGATCCACGTCTCCCTTCTCCAGCCTCCCCCTGAATAGCCAATGCGCCTCTGCCCTCAGATTCAGGAATCTCTCTTTATCCTCTGCCATCGCTCCGCTGACAAACTCCTGCACCGAATAGTTCTGCTCCTCTAGTCTGTCAAATACCCCTCCCCCCACACCAACAGTGTCGACCCTTGCAGCTTCGGGTTCCTCTTTGTCGATTACTATAGCTACTTCCCCCACTGTCTGCATGGTACTGACAAATGCCGAAGTATGGATTATCCTTACTACCGGCCCTCGTCTCCGAGCGATCACATTCTCATCCCCACCATACCGCGCTACGTCAATCCCCAACTCACAGGGGGATGTCTCTTCTAGGTTCCTTTCCACCGCCATCCTGATCCACTTATAGGGGAATATGTAGTTCCCCTCCGTAGCGATGTCCCAGTCCCCCTCAAGATACCTCTTAATCCACTCTGGAGGAAACAGCTCTCTCAGCCGATCCTCATAGTCGGGAGGATTATGGGGATTCTCCCCGGGCAGCGCCGGAATGAATCGGTGTTTGGGTAGATTCTGCTCTATGAACCTGTGCCTTACCCAGCCGGGTTCGGGGTTGGTTGCCAGTAGGCCAAAGTACCTTATCCCCGGAACTCCCAGTCTCAGTCGCGAGGAGAGGATAAGGAAATAATCCTCTTGGGTCTCCGTGGCCTCGTCTATCCCAAACCAGCCTAGTTCCATTGACTTTATACGGTCAATAGGCTTGTCTGACTGTGTGGGCTTTAGCCCTCCATAGTATATGAAAGAGCCGTTTACCAGTTCGTAATACTGGTCGCTTCTATGATGCCGTGCTATTAACTCCCCAGGTAGAAACTTCTCCAAGGTTAGTAGAGTAGTCTTCTTGAAGGTGACGTTCTCGTGCCGGCACAGATACCCTCTATTGCCCGGGTATTTGAGACTTAGCCTTATTCCTTCGTTTACCAGGAAAGCCGACTTCCCTCCTCCCATTGCTCCCCCAAAGAGTAGATACATCTCTGGAGCCTGGTGAGCTACTATCTGTTTCTTTGTCGGGCTATATAGCTTAGAAAGATCAACCCGCATTCTTATGTTCGGGGACCGCAGAGATTACTGTTATCTCTCCAACGTGCTCTTTCTTCTCTGCAGCGTAGTTCCCCTTGAGCTTGTATGCCATGTCAAGATACTTAACCCTTACGTTAGCGTCCGGGACATCTATAAACTCTATGCTCTTCTCGTTAGCCCCTGGCAGATCCCCAGTGCTAGGCTTGAGTCCCTTTGGAGGAATGGGTACTACCGAGATGACCTTTGTTGCTCCCAAGCCTTCTCTGAGCTTCTCATTAAGATAGGGGTCTGTGATCCCCATCTCATCAAGCAATTCTGTCACCGTCATGTTAATCCTTGCTAACATCAGGCATCCCAGGGCACGAGCCGAATTATATGTCACCTTTGGGTTCACAGCCATATACGCCTCGGTCGCATTGCCTCCGCTCTTAATATAAGCATCTATGAATTTACGCTCTTTTAACGTTCTTTTAGTTCCCAATGTATTCATAATATCTCTTGATTGTTTGGGTGTTAGAATAGTTATATCTAACTCTTCTGTAAACGATACCTTAGCTGATGGGTTCCACTGGACTGATAAAGCAACAAGATTCACTGGAATCTGTTTTTAGCGCAAAACAACCAGGACCTATGTTGTCCAGTATTTCTTTTGTAGGCTCAACAAAACCATCTTGTAATGCAATTGCACACTCTCCCATGACTTTACTCCCATCTCTAACACTTTGCAATATTTGTCTAAAAGATTAGATAAAAGATATAATCCTGTGGCCTCATCCTCCGAAA
>SDBU01006577.1_pt1 | contig 13627 bp, 17 predicted proteins | sample 2277071 | NCBI WGS metagenome assembly SDBU01 (sample SAMN10397929, study PRJNA504765) | marine sediment metagenome | isolation source: marine sediment core GS08_GC12, 126 cmbsf | place: Arctic Ocean: Gakkel Ridge, Loki's castle | collected 2008
CTGCAAGCTTCCCAAAACGTGCTCTGTTTTTCTCATGAAGGATGTAGTTAGTTAATGATCTTAAGGTCGTAAGAGCAAATCCACCGCCTGCACCAGGTTCTCCCTGGCACCACTGATGACTGACTGGCCCGGGCAATTAATATTGGCTATCTGAGTGCTGGTGCCAGTACATATCTCGGCTAACAAAGCCTCGTCAGCCCCAAGTACTGCCACCATACCTCCCGGCTGCTTCTGTGCAGCCTCGTGCATGAGGCGTCCGCGTTCCCGAGCCAGATAAATAGCCGTGGCGAAATCAAGAACACCCGCTGCCGCCAGCGCTGTATACTCACCCAGGCTGTGCCCGGCTACGAAAGCAGGTGGTGGCAACCCGTCACTACCACCCACTTCTTTAACCGCCTGGAGGCAGGCCAGACTGTCAGTTACGATTGCTGGCTGGGCATTAACCGTCTGGCGAAGCTCATCCTCTGGGCCCTCAAAGCATAATCGGGACAGAGAAAAACCCAGCGTCTCGTCGGCCTGGTCAAAGACCGCCCTGGCTGAATTGAATTTCTCGTAAAGGTCACGCCCCATGCCCACCCATTGAGAACCCTGCCCGGGAAAGACATAGGCGACTCTTGCCCGCTTAACCATCGTCCAATCATTCCCTAACTGGATTTCTTTTTCGAGCTTTTAAGCTCGACGACCTCCCTACCAGCATAGGTACCGCAGGTAGGGCAAACGTGGTGAGACAGTTTAATACTGTGACATTGGGGGCAAATATCTACCGAAGGCGGAGTCGCCGCAAGATGACTGCGTCGCTTACCCTGACGCGCCTTGGCATATTTTCGCTTTGGTAAAGCCATAATCCACGCTATCCTTTCCGCTCATTTATCAGCCTGGTTAACTGAGACCAGCGAGGGTCTACTCGGTCAGACGGGCACTCACACTGTCCCTGGTTAAGATTACAACCGCAATGAGAACATAAGCCAGCACAATCTTCACGGCAAATCGGCTTCATCGGGATTGCCATCAGGGCATACTGGCGTATTGCCTCGGTTAAATCAAGGACATGATGCTCATCAATAGTGAACCCCCCCGGCTCATCAGGCATGGGCAAAGAAGCTCCGCTAACCACGTCAACGGTGGGGAAATATTCATCCTCGATATCAAGAGTCAGGGGACAACTAAAAGAACTAAGGCAACGGCTGCAGGTAACCTCAACCTCGGTATGCAGGGTACCTTTAACCAGGATGCTCCGGTCAGTACGCGTCAACCTCAAATCGCCCTGAACCATGCTTTCGGTACTGTCACCGGCAACGCCAACCGTTTCCTTGAACTCAAGGTCTCGCACTGAACCTACCGGCTCTTTAAGCAACTGGGATACATTCATCCGCCACACCCTATTTCATACAACAGTCAATGTATTATAAACTGAAGCGCACGCTTACCGCAAGCTGAGGTCAGAGGCCATGTATCAACCTCTACCCCCTTTATCCCCCTCTCCTTTGAAAGGAGAGGGGGAAGGATAATAGAAAGAGGGACTTCGCCCCTCTTTAACTCTCTATTCCCTGACACAGTTGCGCCACCAGATAGCGCCTAGCTATTATAGATGAAGTAAGCTATAATTAGCTTAAAACACGGGTAAGTTAGGAAGTAATTTCAGGATGGAACAAGGCTCGGATTCCGCCGAACTAAAGACCCAGGTAAAAGACGAGGTAGATTCTCAGCAGCGCCGGCTAATTGAATTAAGCTCCCGAATCCACTCCAACCCGGAGCTAGGTTTTCAGGAAACTAAGGCAGCAGGCTGGTTGACCCAGTACCTGGAAGGGAACGGCTTTTCTCTGGAGCGGGGCATCTGTGAGTTGCCGACTGCTTTCCGTGGCAGCTACGGAGGTGGAAAGCCGGTTATTGCCATCCTGGCTGAGTATGACGCGCTACCTGACCTGGGACATGCCTGCGGTCATAATCTGATAGCTGCCAGCGCCGTTGGTGCCGGGGTAGCTTCTAAGCCGGCTGTTGACCGGTTTGGTGGCACTATCACGGTCATCGGCACACCGGCGGAAGAGCTATATGGAGGCAAGGCGATAATGGTGGAGAGGGGGGCCTTCCGTGATTTGGACATCGCCATGATGGTACACCCTGGGGTGTACGACACGGCGACTACTCAAGCCCTGGCCTGCCAGACTCTGGACGTTGAATTCTTTGGCCAGGCGGCCCATGCCGCCGCCCACCCTGAAGCCGGCATTAATGCCCTGGATGCCATGCTCCTGTCATTTACCGCCATTAATTCACTCCGCCAGCACATCAAGGACAAAGCCCGCATCCACGGTATTATTACCGATGGTGGTGAGGCAGCTAATGTTGTCCCCGCCCACAGCGCCGGCAATTTCATCGTCCGCGCCGAGGATGATACCTATCTGGATGAACTAAAACAAAGAGTACTGGACTGCTTTACTGGCGCCGCTACCGCCACCGGTGCCCGTCTGGAATATCACTGGGGGGAGGTACGCTACTCTCCCTTACACAATAATCCAACCCTGGCACAACTGTTCAGCCAGAACCTGCAGAGCCTGGGACGCGATGTCCACTTCGTCAGCCCTGATAAAGCCTTCGCTAGTACTGACATGGGTAATGTCAGCCAGCTAGTGCCGGCCATTCAGCCCAAGATTGCCATCGCCCCGGTAGAAGTAATAGTCCATTCCCCCGAATTCGCCACCGCGGCAGCCTCAGAAGCAGGGAGCCGCGGGTTACTTGACGCCGCCAAAGCTCTAGCTATGACGGTGGTTGACCTTCTCGCCGGCCCCGAGATAGTTGCCCGGGCTAAAGAGGAGTTTACGCAGCAAAAATGATTAGAGTAGGTATCCCCCGAGCACTCCTCTATTACCAGTATTACCCTATGTGGAAGACCTTCTTTGAGGAGCTGGGAGCCGAGGTGGTGGTCTCACCGCCAACCACCCAGGTCACCCTATCTTCAGGCTCTTCGCGGGTAATCGCCGACACCTGTTTGCCAGTAAAGGTTTTCTTAGGCCATGTTCTTTCTCTTACTACCGAGAGCGACTGTATTTTCATTCCTGCCATCCGGAGTGTGAAAACCAGGCTCTATAACTGCGCCAAGTTTCTCGGTCTCCCTGACATGACCAGGGCGGTCATATCCGAAGCTCCACCCATTCTAGATATCGAGATTGACGTTAACCGGGGAAAGCGCAAGTTATATCAGGCCATTTACCAGCTGGGCAGGCGTTTTACCTGGAATCCATTTAAAGTAAGACGAGCTTTCATGGCTGCCTGGCAGGCTCACCTGAGTTATCGCCAGCTAATGTCTAGCCAGCATCTGACTCCCCCGCAGGCAATAGAAAGGATGTGCGGTTTGCCTCAGGCGGAGCGAGAAACAGGCAACAACAGCCCCGATTCAATACAAGGCACCATCGCGCTTATCGGCCACCCTTACCTCCTCTACGAGGAACATATCCACCACCGGCTCCTCAGCCGACTCGAGCAGGCTAATTACCGGATAGTGACCCCGGAGATGCTGAGGAGCGAGGAGCTTGAATCAGGTATTGTGGAATTAGTGGGGAGCGCCTACTGGACGTATGAAGAGGAGGTGGTAGGAGCTGGCGGCCACTACCTCAAAAGTGGCGTTGATGGTATTATTGGTATCATGGCCTTCGGCTGCGGGCCCGATTCGGTAATGATGGACATGGTACACCGGGAGGCAGCCAGAATCAGGGCTAAACCGTTTATGAGCCTGACTCTGGAGGAACACACTGCGGAAGCCGGTCTGATTACCCGGCTGGAAGCCTTCCTTGATATGATATTGAGAAGGAAAAGGAGACAGGCAGCACTATGCGTGTAGCTATGCCTCATATGGGGAATCTATACATACCGTTTAAATCTCTATTTCAACGGCTCAATGTTGACTTTGTTATGCCGCCGCTCAGTAACCGGCGTACTCTCTCCCTGGGAGTAAAGCACTCCCCAGAAGGGCTTTGCATACCGTTTAAGCTAACCCTGGGTAACCTGATTGAAGCGGTGGAGTTGGGGGCAGACACCCTGATTATGCCCGCCGGCTACGGTACCTGCCGCCTCGGCTACTACGCCCGGACACAGGAAAGGATTCTCCACGATTTGGGGTATAATATCGAGATGATTCAGGCTGGGGTCTCCGAACGGAAGCTCTGGGGTATACTGGGAATGATCAAGCGCTTGTCAAACAACGCCCCCTGGACTAAGATTGTCTCAGCCTTCCGTTTTGGCTTGGCCAAGCTAAATGCCATGGATAGAATCGAGCGGTTAGTGCAACGGATTCGAGCCGTAGAACGGATAAAGGGGACGGCCAACAAGCTCTACATGAAAGCGATTAAGGCCATTGACCAGGCAGATGATTACCGTACCCTGAAGATGGTAGTGGCCGACTACACCAGCCAGCTAAGTGAAGTGGACAAGGATGAGCAGGCTCAGCCGTTAGTAGTGGGCGTTACCGGTGAGTTCTACGTACTGCTGGAGCCATTCTCAAATCTGGACGTAGAAACCGAGTTGGGCAAGCTGGGCGTAGAAGTACGGAGGATGACCTTCGTTTCGGAGTGGACCAAATTCAGCCTGTTCCTCAACCCTCTGGGGGTGAACGAGAAGCAGAAAGTGCAGCGAGCAGCCCTACCCTACCTCAAGCGTGATATCGGCGGCGACGGCTGGGAGACGGTGGGAGAAAAGGTGCTCCATGCTAAAGATTATGACGGACTGGTACACCTGGCCCCGTTCACCTGTATGCCGGAGATAATAGCGCAGAATATTATGCCGTCAACCAGGGAAACCATCCCGGTACTGACCATACTCTGTGATGAACAACTGGGTAAGTCCGGCATGCTGACCAGACTGGAAGCCTTTGTTGACCTGCTTGTCCGGAAGCGAAAAGCAGCTAGTAACCGCCGCTAAGGGGAACCGATGGAAGTCTATATTGGCATTGATGTTGGCTCCGTGACCACCAAGCTGGCCGCGCTGAATAGTGCTGATGAGCTAATTAACCATGTCTACCTGCTGACACAAGGTAAGCCCATCGACATGGTGCAGCAGGGACTGAAACAAATCAAGCAGGAATTACCGGAAGATGCTGATATCAGCGGCGTGGCTACCACCGGAAGTGCCCGCTACCTGGCCGGGGTCATCGTCGGTGCTGACTTAGTCAAGAACGAGATTACCAGCCATGCCGTGGCTACCCTAAAATATGTCCCAGAGGTACAGACCATCATTGAAATTGGCGGACAGGATAGCAAGATTATCATTGTTAGAGACGGCATCGTAATTGACTTCGGGATGAATACCGTATGCGCCGCCGGCACCGGCAGCTTCCTTGACCACCAGACGCTCCGCCTCAACCTTAGCATCGAAGAGTTCAGCCGTCTGGCACTGGGGAGTAGCTCGCCGGTTCGTATTGCCGGTCGGTGCACTGTTTTCGCTGAATCAGACATGATACACAAACAGCAAATGGGGCACAGAACCGCCGACATCCTGTACGGGCTGTGCCAGGCACTGGTTCGCAATTACCTTAATAACGTTGGCCTGGGGAAGGAAATCAAATCCCCGATAGTGTTTCAGGGTGGGGTTGCCTTTAATCAGGCTATCGTCAAGGCCCTCCAGGAAGAGCTTGAGATCGAAATTCTCGTCCCGCCTCACCACGAGGTCATGGGTGCCATCGGCGCCGCCGTACTGGTACACGAGGAGATGGAGAACAATAAGCAGAAAAGTAAGTTTAAGGGTTTTGGCATAAGTGACTTTCAATACCATACCTCCTCATTCGAGTGCGAAGCCTGCCCCAACCGGTGTGAGATTGCCCAGCTCTCGCTTGATAGCCAGGCTATTGCACGATGGGGAGGACGCTGCGACCTGTGGGAAAGAAGTGAGGTCACCTAGCTCATGAGCCGAGGAATTAAATGAGAATCGCCGTTGATGCCAGTGGCGGGGAATACGCCCCCCACGAGATAGTCAAGGGAGCCATCAAAGCAGCTCACGAGTACGAGATTGAGATTGTACTGGTCGGTAACAGAGCCCATCTTCACGTACTTGCCGGACGGCACCTGAAGAAACCAGGAATCACCATCATTAATGCCAGCCAGACTATTGGCTTTCAAGAACCGCCGGTGAAGGCAATCCGCAGTAAGCTAAAATCATCAATAGTGGTGGGTATTAACCTAGTAAGGGACGGCACTGCTGACGCCTTTGTCTCCGCGGGTAACACTGGAGCAGTAGTCGCCGCCGCCCTTCTCAATCTGGGAAAGATGAAGGGAATAGAGCGTCCGGCGTTATGCAGCCTCATTGACATCGCCCCGTCTGAACCATGTCTCCTTATTGATGCCGGCGTCAACGTCGATTGCCGACCCAGCCACCTGGTTGAGTTCGCTCACCTGGGCACTATCTATGCCAAACGCGTGCTCGGGATTGACTCTCCCCGCGTTGGCTTACTCAATAACGGAGGCGAGGAAACTAAAGGCAACCGTCTGACTCAAGAAAGCTATGCCCTCCTCAAAAAGAGCAACCTAAACTTTATCGGCAATATAGAGGGACAGGACCTACTGAAAAGAACCGCTGATGTCATCGTTACCGATGGTTTCACCGGTAATATCGTACTGAAGACTATTGAAGGGCTGGGGGACACTTTCCTGTTTTCCCTGAGACAAGTAGGGCAACTCTTCTCCGCTGCCTATAACCTCCGAGCACGCACCTTCCTGCATGATATCGGCCTGAGCGCCTGGGTGAAAAAAATGGACTATCGAGAACACGGCGGGGCATGCCTATTGGGAGTAAACGGTAACGTCATCGTCTCTCACGGACGCAGTCAGGCCAAGGCGATTAAAAATGCCATCAACCTGGCCAGAAAGACAGTGGAAAGAGACATGACTCACGTCATTCAGGAGACACACTCAGGCACAGAGAGTCCTGAAGTGCTACCGCCCAAAGGAGGAGAAGATGAATTGGCTTGACATCACGCTCTTGATAATTCTGGCTGTTTTTACCCTTATTGGCCTTAAGACCGGGATTATCAAGGCTGTGTTATCCCTCGCCGGGCTAATTATCGGGGTCATCCTGGCCGGGCGCCTCTACCTCCCCCTTTCGGAGCAGCTAACATTTATCTCCAACCCTGGTCTGGCCAGAATTGTGGCCTTCGCCATCATACTAATCGGGATATCGCTGATTGCCGCGGTGCTGGCTAACGTATTAAAGTGGGTAACTTCAATCATGATGCTGGGTTGGGTCAACCGTCTGGGCGGGGCTGTTTTTGGCCTGATGCTGGCCGCTATATTGTGCGGGGCAGCTTTAGCCACCTGGATTAAGTTCTTTGGTATCGGCGCCACTATTACTGAATCGAGCCTGGCAGTCATACTGGTAGACCGCTTGCCGCTGGTGCTCGCTCTACTCCCCAGCGAGTTCGACTCAATAAGCTCCTTCTTCCACTAAGCATGTTCCCAAAAGAAACAGGGCTGCCCGCCAGGCAGACTATCAACAGAGTAACGCTCCATTCCCAATGACCGGAGCCATTTATTACCTTGCTGTCTTAGTATGAAGTCCGCCAGGCGACAGCAGTCCCTTTTTACATATACCTTGGCAACAGCCAGTTAACTTTTATTAACCAAAGAACGAATGGTGAAACCTTAGACCGAGTAATACTAGGCGGATGGGGTCTCGCCCGGGTGCAGCTTCTTCCACTTTTCTAAGAGCTCTTCCTTGCTCTCCTGTTGGTCTGGGTCAAGCACGCAACAGTCCACCGGGCAGGTCTCCACACACCTTGAGGACTCGTAAGAACCGACACACTCAGTGCACTTATCGGGGTCAATCACATAGATTGTCTCACCCTCACTGATTGCCTCATTAGGACACTCTGGTTCACAAGCCCCACAGCTAATACACTCGTCCGTAATTTTATATGCCATTCAATATACCTCCTGAATCCATTCCTGAACAAATCTATTGCCCAATTTTTACATCTAGTATCCCTCCTCTGCCAACGATCGCTTCACGGTTTGTTCTTGGTCTTCCTTCTCAAGGCCTCAGCCACATGCGGGGGGACAAGGCTATCAATGGGACCCCCCAGACCGGCTACTTCCTTGAGCAGGCTGGCACTGAGGAACTGATACTCCTGAGCTGACATGAAGCAAACCAACTCTAGCTCAGGATACAACTTCTTATTCATCATCGCCATATCAAACTCTCTCTCAAAGTCAAGGGTCATTCTCAACCCCCGTATCATTACCTGGGCGTTCATCTTCCGGGCGAAGTCAACGGTGAGTCCGGCAAAGGACTCTACCTCAACATTGGGGAGATTCCCTATTGCTTGTCTTGCCAGCTCAACCCTCTCCTCAGCGGTAAATAACAGCCCTTTCGCTGGGGTGGCATAGACGCCCACAACTACCTTATCGAAAAGCTTAGCCGCCCTGCCGACAACCTCAAGATGCCCATTGGTTATCGGGTCAAAGCTCCCGGGATAAATGGCAATAGTCAAAGATTACCTCCTTTTCGATATATTGCAATGCAGCTATCGCCGTGACGGCGCTCTTTGACCAGACTTAATAAGGCATAGGTTGAATCCAGGCGGAGGCGAGGGGAGTGTGTTACCACTACGATTGAGTCTGTCCCAACCAGCTTAGAAGTAGCCAGTTTAGTTACGATGCGGCCTATCGACGAGTCGGCGTAGGGAGGGTCCATCAATATGATATTGTACTCCTTATCAAGAAAGGAAACTGCCTTAACCACGCTACAGCAATAAAGGTGAGCCTGGTCTGACAGCTTCGTCTTTTCCAAGTTCTGTCTAATTATAGCACAACATCGGGGCTCGCGTTCAACAAAATCAACCCAGCCGGCACCCCGGCTCAAAGCTTCAATACCCAAGGCCCCGCTACCGGCGAACAAATCAAGCACCTGTGACCAGTCGCTGACAATAGTCTCCAGCATAGAGAAGATGGCTCCCCGGACCAAGTCCGTAGCGGGACGGGTGATATTCCCCTTGGCTACTTTAAGGTGTTGTCCCTTCGCCTTACCGGCAATAACTCGCATTCTTAATACGAAGGCATCTTCTGGCTAACCCTCGCCCTTGTTCTCCTCCTTAATACATTACAATCTGTGATTGCCTTCCGTCAAATAGCCGACCAGTGGTTGTTTAGACACTCTCAAAAATCTGTGCCGCCAGGATAGGTGAAGATAAGACGTAAATAGTAAATAGCCAAAACCCTACCTCGCCAAATTGCCTCATAAAACCCCTTGCTTTGGGAATTTTGTTGTGATATACTTACGGCGATAATTCGTGCGAACGGGGGAGTGATACTTGCTGGTAAACTACGCTTACGTTGCGCTCTTTCTCATTGTTGCCCTTTTTTTTACCCTTACCATGCTCCTTATCCCTGCCATCCTTAGACTTATCAATATTAACCCCCGAAACCCGACTGCCGTAAAAACCTCCACTTACGAATGTGGTATGGAAACCGTCGGCAAGACCTGGGTACAATTTAATTTCCGCTATTACTTTTATGCCCTCATCTTCGTCGCTCTTGATGTACTGGTCGTTTTCCTCTATCCGTGGGCAGTTGAGCTGAGAAACCTGGGAGTACTTGCCTTTCTGGCGGTACTCATCTTTGTTGCCATTATCGTTGTCGGGTATATCTATGCCTGGAAGAAAAGGGTTCTGGAATGGAAGTAGGCAGGAACCGGGAGTATATCTATTCTGACACCGAGCTTGACCGGCATGAGGCCGAAATAATAGAGGCACTGAAGGCACGCAGCCAGGAGACGATTCCTGACCCAGATGAGTGGTTGAGTGAAGAGCTGCAGCGAAACATACTGGTTACCTCGGTGGATGCTCTCCTGAACTGGGCACGGCGCTCCTCGCTCTGGCCAGTAATCTGCTTCCCGGCCTGCTGCGCCTTTGAGCTGATTGCCGTGCAGGCCTCCCGTTTTGATATGTCCCGCTTTGGCATGGAAATCCTCCGTGCCTCACCGCGCCAGGGTGACCTGATGATTACCGCCGGGACGTTGACCTGGAAGATGGCACCCCAGGTACGGCGAGTCTATGACCAGATGGCAGAGCCAAAGTGGGTCATCGCGATGGGAGCTTGCGCTATCAGCGGCGGTATCTTCGCCTCGTCTTACAGCGTAGTTCCAGGGTACAACCGTATCATTCCGGTTGATGTTTACGTGCCGGGATGTCCGCCACGCCCGGAAGCACTGCTTTACGGAATAAGAATGCTGCAGCACAAGCTCACCAAGGACCACATCAAGGTAAAATTGCCACCGAAAATATTTTGAGAAAAGTCACGGGATTTTCGTAATTCAAGGAAAGAGATAATGACCGTTGCTCTCCACAACTGGGAAGTCGCCAAGCAGATAACAGAACAGGTTCCCGGTGCCATAGCCGAAGCAAGTGACCAGGCCATACTGGTCAAGAGTGAAGCCCTTTTTGAAGTAGCCCAGTATCTCAAGAACGCTCCGGAACTCGACCTTGATTACCTTTCCAATATTACGGCGGTTGACTATTACGACTATTTTGAGCTGGTCTACCAGCTGGTCTCGATAGGGAAAAACCACAGCTTGGTACTGAAGACCAGATGCTATGACCGTGACCAGTCATCCGTTCCCTCGCTAGTCAGTCTCTGGAGAGGGGCTGATTATCAGGAACGAGAAATTTTCGACCTTATGGGGATTCGTTTTGAAGGGCATCCCAACTTGAAGCGCATTGCTCTCTGGGAAGGATTTGAAGGGCATCCGCTGCGTAAGGACTATCTGCAATGACACTCAGAACTGAGCCTTTTGTTCTCAATATCGGCCCGGTCCATCCCAGCACCCACGGGGTGTTCCGGCTGAGGGCAACCCTCGATGGAGAAGTAGTCATAAATCTGGAACCTATCTTTGGCTATCTGCATCGGGGAATCGAGAAACTGGCTGAAGAGCGTACCTATGCTCGCCGGCAGGCCTGAATCAGGAGTTCTCGTCCCCGTCGCGCTCTGTGCCCAGAAAGGCGACTTCCATCGTGTCGACGATTCCCAAACTCCGACCCGCCGCGTTCCGACTCTTTGCATTCTCCTTCGCGGCCGCGGCCGTCCTAGTGTTCTCGGGAGTCTCGAGAGCGGAATCGCCATTATTGCCCGAAGAGGCACAGGAATCGGTGGCTCCTGAGGGGTCGCACTACGAATGGTCGAATGGAACATCCTTAACCATCACGGTCGAGACCTCGGAGCCGGTGGATCTCGCCTTGGATGCGGGCCCCGGGATGGTAGTCCTAGACATCCAAGCTTCAGTTGAAGCCAGCGCGTCGTTGATCACGGTGAATGGCCTCTCGGGGGGCGCCACGTATTGGGTGTATGAGGACGATTACCACGGCCAGTCCGAAATCCTTGCCGACACAACGGGCACTCTCGCGTTCTCGCAAGACCTTGCCACCGGTCACATCGTGTTCATTCAGCCAGTACCATCGACCGTGTTCATCAGAAACGACGCCACGGGTGGAGACTGCGATTCGATCGGCGTCTGGGACGCCGGAACGCTCAAGAGCACTCTGACTGCTGATCTCGCCGAGACGGTGTAAATCGATGGCGACGGCATCACCTTCGACGGTGGTGGACATGCCATCACCGCACCGTCCGTGGGGACCGGGAACGGCGTCTACGCGAATGGGCGCGACGGAATAGCAGTAAGGAACGTCACCGTCTCTGGTTTCTACTACGGCATATACCTGCGGGATGCCGTTGACAGTGCCGTTGTGGGGGCCACTTCAACCAACAATTATTACGGGATCTACGCGTCCAACGTTAGCCGCGTTGTCCTCAGCCAGAACCTTGCCGAGGGGAACCAGAGGCTCGGGATTGGCCTCGGCGGTTCCGACAGCTCGATCACGGAGAACACTGCACGCCTGAACAACCTGGGGCAGACGGCCACCGGGCTGTCCGTGAGCGGTTCCGGCAACCTGGTGTCAGGAAACCTGTCTGAACACAATGACCAGCACGGAATCAGCGTCAGCGGCGCCGGCACTGTCGCCGAACACAACGTCGCGCGCTACAACCGCTGGGTGGGTATCTCAGTTGGAGGGCAGGGCACACTTATCCGGAACAACACCGTGACCGGCCAGTCTGAGGGGATCACCCTCAGATCTGCTTCGAACCACCAGATCAGGGACAACACGATCAATGGGAACGCCCACGGCGTGGTGCTAAGTCTGTCCGGCAACAACCTGGTCATCGGCAACACGTTCACCGGTAATTATGAGGGCCTGGTCCCGTACTTCGGGGACGGGAATATCATCGCCCGCAACACATTTCATTCGAACACCCGGGGGATGAGGGTCGGATACTCCAACGGTAATCTCATCTACAACAACTCATTCGTCGATAACGCGACCCAGATCTGCGTTCAGACTTCGAACTCCAACACCTACAACGCGCCGCGCCCATACGGAGGCAACTACTGGAGCGACTACGACACTGAAGCGGAGGGTTGTTCCGATACCAACGCGGACGGCTTCTGCGACGCTCCGTACGGGGTAGGAGGAGGCTTCTCAGACAACCTTCCGTGGACCGTCCAGGACGGTTGGTTGGGCTTGCCTCCTTCCCCGCCGCCGGCCGACCCTGGAGGCCCGTATTCGGGCAGGGTCGGCCAATTGCTGACCCTGGATGGGAGCGCCTCGACGGACCCTGAACTCTATGAGCTGGTGGCCTTCGACTGGGATCTCGGCGACGGGACGACTGCGAGCGGGGTCGTCGTCACCCACGCGTACACCGACACGGGCACATACGACATCTGCCTGACCGTTACCGATTCGACCGGCAGTTCGGATAGGGCCTGCACGGGCGCGGCGATCACTGACAACCAGGCTCCAGTGCCGGTGGTCAACGGTCCATCTACAGCGCCCGTTGGCCGGAGCGTCGACTTCCATGCCACCGGGTCGTACGATCCGGACGGCGACCCCTACTCCCATGCCTGGGACTTTGGAGATGGTGCTACGGCAGGCGCATATTACGTGAGCCATGCTTTCGAGATGCCGGACACGTATGAGGTTTGCCTGACCCTGCAGGATGCGTTGGAGGCAAGCGCCACGGCATGCATACTGGTCCAGGTCGAGTATCGCCCGGACTTGCTCCTGGAGGAGCTGGCCGAGGTGCTGGACGTTCTCAACCTGGAGAAAGGCACCGAGCAATCGCTGACGGTGAAAGTGAACGCGGCGCTGGCGTCCCTGACCCGTCAACAGAAGAAGACGGCGGCGAACCAACTGGAGGCCTTCATCCACGAACTGCAAGCGCTCGCGGGCAAGAAGATCGCGGCATCGGACGCATCGGGCCTGATCGGTCTGGCGCACGGGGTCATCGAGTCGCTGCAGCTCGAGTGAGATGACCGCTCGGCCCGTCAACCTGTGCGCGGGAACGTGACGACTATCCTTCCATAGTGTGCGTCATCGGGCGGCCCCAAGTGCGCAGGCTTGTCGCCATCCAGGGCGACGCCGTAGGCGGCGGGCCCACTGGACCAGGAGCCTGAGGGGCCTACTTCAGGGCCGGTTCGGGAAGCTGTCGCTCGTCTGGGGCTCGGTGTCGTTTACTCCCGGTCCCATGGGGGCGGGGCGATGCCCTCGATGTTCGTCTTCACGTCGACGAGGGCCGGTTTGCCGGAGGCCAGGGCCTTCTCC